>Ga0315289_10004913_pt1 | contig 19881 bp, 14 predicted proteins | sample YL17G11_40_MG_FD_203452 | JGI IMG/M metagenome (GOLD analysis project Ga0315289, IMG submission 203452) | Sediment microbial communities from Yellowstone Lake, YNP, Wyoming, USA - YL17G11_40 | ecosystem: Environmental > Aquatic > Freshwater > Lake > Sediment | place: USA: Wyoming | collected...
TGGCATAGCGAACAGCCAGCGGCCCCTTCGATGCGATCTTCTGGGCCATCTCTTTGGCTTTGGCCATGAGCTCGGCCTGGGGATAGACGTCCTCGACCAGCCCAACGCGGTGAGCCTCGGCGGCCGTAACGAAATCGCCGGTGAGGATCATTTGGGCTGCTTTGCCTCGTCCCACGAGCCGGGAAAGCCTTTGCGTGCCGCCGTAACCAGGTATGATTCCGAGGTTGACCTCGGGCTGGCCGAGCCTGGCGTTATCTGATGCCAGCCTTATGGTACAGGCCATAGCCAGTTCGCACCCGCCGCCCAACGCGAACCCATTGATTGCCGCAATCACCGGCTGGGGCAGATTCTCGATCTTTGACATCAATCCTTGCCCTCGGTCGCAGAGGGCACGGCCGCCGAGGATATCGAGCGTGGCCAATTCACCGATATCGGCCCCGGCCACGAACGCCTTCTCGCCGCCGCCCGTAATGATGACGCATAAAATGGAATTGTCGACAGCGATATTGTCGAAACAATCGTGAAGTTCCGAGATAATCTCGTTGTTGAGCGCATTCAGTACTTTGGGGCGATCAATTGTGACAATGGCGACGGCTCCTTCTTTTTCGAATCTGATATTCTTGTATTCCATGAGTTCCTCTATTTCTTTCCGTAGTCGTAGAAGCCGCGGCCGCTTTTGCGCCCGAGGTAACCGGCCTTGACCATGGTCTTGAGAAGAGGCGGCGCGGCGTAGTGATGGTCCTTGAATTCGTCGAACAGAATCTCGGCGATGTAATAGACGGTGTCGAGGCCGATGAAATCGCAAAGCTCAAGGGGCCCCATGGGGTGACCGCAGCCGAGCTTCATGCCGTTGTCGATATCCTCGCGCGAGGCGATATCATCCTGATAAGCGCGGATGGCATCGAGCAAGTAAGGTATAAGAAGGGCGTTGACGATGAAGCCCGGGCGATCCTTGCAGGAAATAACGGTCTTGCCGAGCTTCTCGGCGAATGTCTTAGCGGCGTCGTAAGTGGCATCGGAAGTGGCCACGGTCCTGACTACTTCGACCAGCTTCATCACCGGCACGGGATTGAAAAAGTGCAAGCCGCAGAATTTGTCGGGGCGAGTCGTGCCGGCGCCCATCTCGGTGATAGAGAGTGACGAAGTATTGGAGGCGAAGACCGCATCCTTCTTGGCCACCCTGTCGAGTTCCCTGTAAAGCTTCAACTTCTCGTCGATGTTTTCGATGATGGCTTCGCAGATTATGTCGCAATCTTTGAAGTCATCGAGCTTGGTGGTGCCGGATATACGTCCCAAAATCTCCTGTTTGGCCGATGCCTCGAGCTTTCCTTTTTCGACAGCCTTGGAAAGCGACCCCTCGATGCGGGCCATCCCCTTTTTCAGCAGCTCGTCGTTAACCTCGCGGGCCACTACAGCAAGGCCGGCCTTGGCCGCCACCTCGGCGATACCAGCCCCCATCTGCCCGCATCCGCAGATACCAACTTTTCTGATTTCCATCGAATCTCCTTACATTAGAATCATCATGCTCATTTTTCGAATCACGAAATGTTCAACGTCACAAACTCGTTCATTCATCATCGGGAGACTTATCCTTGTTGAGCATCATGGAGAGCCAGGCATCAGGGCCTATCTTGGAGATTGTCCTGAGGTTTTCCCTGGCCCGGGGGTGTTTTTCGAGGAATTTCTGAATTTCTTTGCAGGGATAATCGAGGCATTGGTAGCAGAATTCCACCCCGCGCTCCTCGGCGCAGAGCCTGATCTGGCAGCGATTGCGCCATATCGATGGCGTAGTGCTCTTGCAGCCGAGGCATTTAACCTGCTCGGGAGTAATGGATTTCCCTTTGAGCTGATTGTATTCCCTGGCGATTTTGCCTTGAGTTTTCTTGTCATTCGTGGAATATGCGATATAGATTTCACAATCCCCGCAGAAAAGCCCGCATCTCCCCTGCAATGCCCTATGCATAGGGGTTCCTCCGTGAAATTATCCAATGTTGCGTCTAAAATCCTCCACCCGGCATTATATGATATTACAAGTCATCATAAATCTCAAGCAACATTGTAACATTGCTCGGCCACTAAATTCAATCGCCATGTCAGCGGATTAAGGACTGACCAAATTGAGCCTGCGGAAGGCCGGACTTCGCGGCCTTAAGGTTATTTTTTCTCCAGCATGAGGCTTTCTGTCACGAAGCCGAATTTCTTCAGGAGGGCGATGGCGGCCTTGTTGTCGGGGCTCATCCACCCGTAGAACTTATTGACACCAAAGCGCTTCCCGAGGTCCATGGCAGAGCTGGTGAGCATTTTCCCGACACCCTGGCCACGGAATTGGGTGGAGACGTAGCAGTCGAGGACGATTCCCATGTAGCCGCCATCGACCAGGTCCGGCAGATGCCATATGTTGAGAAAGCCTATGACCTTGCCGGCCGAGACAGCCACAAGGTACGATGAGAATGTCGAATTGAGCGCCTCGTCAAGCCTCCGGGCGCGGTGGTTCATTTCGCAATGCTGAATCTCTTCCAAAATACCGTGGATAATATCGAGGTCACGTTTTTCGGCCAAACGCACTTCTATATCCATTCACAACCTCCTTCGAGCCGCCGTAACGTGGTCAAATGGGCGCAGCGTCGTTGGCGCACGAAGACGTGCACCAACCGCGTATATTACAGCATAGTATAAATGGGGTGGGGAAACGGCGCAACTTATATTAATTCACTTGCAGGACTGCCGCTATTTCAGAAGCGTCACTTGGCCGTAAGCGGTTTTGCCGGATGATTTCAGGCGATAGAAATAAACGCCGGACGGCAGATTCCCCGCGTTCCAGGTGACTGAATGCACCATAGACGGAAGATACCGGTCCAGGAGGGTTGCTACCTTGCGGCCGAGGATATCGTAGATGGCAAGGGTTGTGAGGCCAGGCCCGGAGAGGCCGAATTGGATCTTGACCAGCGAATTGAAGGGGTTGGGGTAATTGGAGATAATGCCGAACTTGAGCGGCTTCTGCCCGTCGTCACCCAAGCCGCTCTCTTCCCCATAGACCTGGATAGCCCAACTGTCAAATATGAAGTCTATGTGGCTGGTATATTGGCAGGCTTGGATAACCCAGAGGCCGCGGGCGTCATAGCCGTTATAGTCTTCTAACTCCCCGGGCCCGTCTTCAGGCTCGTCCGTATCGAACCAGATATTCAGATAGTGGCGATTCCAATTCCTATTGACGAGGCGGACTGTGTCCCCCGAGGGCGATACAATGTTAACTATCAACGCATCCGCCCACCGATTCTTGTTGCGTCAGGTCTTAGGCTGCCGAGACCTGACGCCCTGGAAAATATAATGCGTCAACATCGCCCGTCAACTCTTATTTCATTACACCACGCTGGTATGCATTGAGATTGCCACGTCGTCCCGTCCCGTGCGTTGGGTGGCATGCTTCTTCGTCCGGCTTTTGAGGACGAAAAAGCATGCTGTCGGGCATCCAGGCGCTTCTTCTATTCATAGCAACATGCTTTTGGCCGTTGCGGGCCAGAAGCATGCCACCTGCCAAGCATGTGGACTTCATCCTGAAGCACAAAAAACAAAGCAATCACAGCTCGATGTCGTATTTTGTCAGCCTGGTGGAGATTGCGGCTATCCCTTCTTTGGCCTGTTCGGTCGCCATGAGTTCGCGCAGGAATATCCCTTCCGTCTCGGCGAGCGATTCCGGGAATCTGCGTTCCAGGCCGGCGCGGACCGCCTTCTTGACCAGGCGCAATGTGGCGCCGGGGTTCGCTGTCAAGCGGTAGATGAACTCCCGGCAGCGGGTCTCGAATTCCGAAGCCGCATAGACCTTGTTGACGAGGCCCATGATGCGGGCCTCCTCGGCGGTGATGGCATCGCCTACAAGGAGCATCTCGTAGAGGTGCTTGAGATGGGCGTAATGGAAGAAATCGGCGGCGGCCAGCGGCGAGAAGAGGCCGGTTTTTATTTCCGGCAGGCCGAAGCGGGCATTTTCGGACGCCAACACCAGGTCGCAGAAGCAGGCCAGCTCGCATCCAGCGCCCAGAGCGGCTCCCTGAACAGATGCCACAGTCGGGCACTCCAGGCGCTGCAGAAGACGGAACATCCGGTGATAGGCATGAAGCAGCTTGTCGATGCTTTCGGGGCCATGGCCGGAATAATCCAGGCCGGCGCAAAACACCTTACCCGCGGCCTCGAACACAAAGGCCTTAAGGCTGCGCCCGTCGGACAACGATTGAAGAACCGAGCAGACCTCCTCGATCATCTCGATATTCAGGAGATTGACATCCTCTCTCTGAAGACGCAACGAGGCTATCTGGTCATTTTCCTCGTGAAAAATAAACTTGTGGTCGCTCATATGATCTCCCCTATGCCAGCCTTATTTCTGGCGCTCGAATTTTCGTTTGGCGGCATCGTAGTCGAAAACAAAACCGGGCGGCACCCGATAGGATTCCCTTTTCTCCATAGATGACCCTATTCCCAGGGCGGTGATGACGATGGCCGGGGGCACTAACAGTTTGGCGATGGCCTGGCCGAACGTAAGGGTGCCAAGCTTATCGCCGCGCACGATGGCGAAGTATCCGGCGGCGACAAGCGTGCCGATGGTGATGCCTTCCATGATCCTGTTTCCGGTGATCGTCTCGATGCGAACGACTCCGGCGGCGGGCACTGATTGGGGCAGTTTCCGCCCTCGCTCCTGGATGAATATCGAATCGGGCATCCAGTGGAGCATCAAGCCGGACTCATAGTGTCCGTCAGCGTAGAACAGATAGGTGAACAGGATGTCTTCATGAATCTGCCAGAGCTTGGCCTCGGTAAGCAGGCTGTCCCCGGCCTCTTGATGCTTGTGAACAACTCTGCCGCAATCGACAAGGAGGATTGCCATTGGTATAGACAGAACAAGTGCACTTGAAATCCGGCGGGCGAGCTTAAGGTCAACGTTTTGCTTTTTCAAAAGCGGGTCCCGCATAGGCAGGGCATTATATAATGGCAGGCATTCATTTGCCAATGAATAATCGCCTGATCTCGTCTCCCTCCATCTCGGCCGAGATGAATCCCAATCGCTTGTCCGGTTCGAGCGCACTGCTATAATCGGCCCTGGCCGTTCTGCCCTCATCAACGATATTTCCGACGGCAATCGAGACGGTCGGCCCCTGCCGTCGAAAAACCCCGCGGATCATATCCAGCTCCTCGAAAACACCTATTCTGGGGTCTTCGAATTCAAAGATGGCGTCGTCGCGGAAAAGCAGCATCAGCGGCTCGAAATCGCCCGATTCGACCCCATAGTTATGCAGGAGAACGTATCGTACAAGAAGGTCCGCGGCGGTCATGGAAGTTAGATTTCCGGCGGCGTTGTCCCCAGGATTCGCAAATACTGGTTTATCTGGCTGCGATGATGAATGTCATGTTCCAAGAGGTGCGTGAATACCCAGTAGCCGTCGAAATGAAAAGGCTTGTCGCGGCCCTGAGTCTGATAGGACTTTTTCAGGATTTGAGGGTCATCGGCGAAAAAACGTTCCAGGCGTTCCCAGTGGTTCTTCATAGGCCGCGCGATCTCCGCTTTGGGAGGGGCCGGCGTCTCGTTTGACGGCACCAATTCCTGACACTTGCGTCCTTTTATGACCTCGTCATACCACCAATCGGAGGTTTCGGAGATGTGCAAGAATATGTTTCCCAGGGTCAACATCCCTCTGGATGGTGACCAGTCGAGCTTGTCGTCGGGTGCAATCTCCAGTGCCCGATCAAGCGTCGGTTTGACTTTTTCTCGCCAGAACCTTATCTGGTATTCGAGGAGTTCGTTGTCTTTTGATATCATAATGCCTCCCGTTAAATTCAAATAACGCTCCCTTTCCGGGCCGAGATTTATCGCTGAGACGATCGCTTCTTAATGCGTGAAAATCATCTTAAGCGCGATAAGGAGAAGGGCGACGCCGAATATTCGTCCCAGCGCCACGTCCGGGATATTTGTGGCCAGCCTGGCTCCCAATAGCCCGCCCAGAAAGAAACCCAGACAGACAAAGGCCGCGATTTTGACATTCACATACCCGTGCCTGTAGTATTCGTAGGCGGCCAAAATTCCGATTGGCGGCACCAGCAGCGCCAGGGTCGTCCCCTGTGCCTGGTGTTGAGTAAGCCCAAAGAGTAGAACGAGCGCCGGCACAATCAGTATCCCCCCGCCGATGCCGATGAGGCCGCTCAACGTGCCTGCCATCAAGCCGAGTATTAGATAGAGAATGATGTTTCCCATTTTCGTCCTCTAATTGTTTTGATACCAGGATAATATCATTTTCCCCGGCGGTCAATTGAAATGCAAAGAGGAATTTTCCGGAAAATTCCCTGCCTTGCATGCTTGGGCCATAGACAAATTTCCGGGCTTTTAGGCTGCCTCCCATAGCCTTTATCGCAACCACAGAGAGACATTAACGAGGCTGATGAGGACGGGGACCTCGACCAGCGGCCCGATGACGGTGGCGAAAGCCTGCATCGAGCCGATCCCGAAAATGGCCACGGCGACGGCGATGGCCAGCTCGAAATCATTACTGGCTGCCGTCAACGAGACGGCGGCGGCCTGACGTAGGTGGCGTTAATCTTCCTGGCGATGAAGAATGTCGAGAACCACATGACGAAGAAGTAAACCACCATCGGCAGAATCACCCTGATAACGTCAAGGGGAAGCCTTACGATATACTCTCCCTTGAGCGAGAACATGACTATAATAGTGAAAAGAAGGGCGACCAGAGTTATGGGGCTCACAACGGGGATGAATTTCTCATCGAACCACTCATAGCCTTTAAGTTTGATAAGCGAGAACCTGGTGGTGAGCCCGGCCAGGAATGGGATGCCGAGGTAAATAAAAACCGTTTTGGCCGCATCGAACATGGACACATGAATGTCGACTCCTTCGATGAGACCCAAGCGGGTCAGGAGGAATGAAATGAATACGAATATATAGACGGCGTAGAAGAGCACCTGGAAAATGGCGTTGAAGGCGACCAGACCGACAGCAAGATCCCTGTCGCCCTCGGCCAATTCATTCCAGACGATTACCATGGCGATGCAGCGGGCCAGCCCCACCATGACCACACCGATCATGTATTCGGGGTATCCGCGCAGAAACAAAATCGCCAGGCCGAACATGACGAGCAGCCCCACGATCCAGTTCTGAGCGAGAGAGAGAATCAGGAGCTTCCAGTTGCGGAAGACATTGCCGAGCTTTTCGTATTTGACCCGTGCCAGAGGCAGATACATCATGAGGATCAGTCCAATCGCAATCGGGATATTGGTAGTGCCGGCCTGAAAATGTCCTATGGATTTCTCGGCTGACGGAAAGAGATAACCGATAGCGACTCCGGCGGCCATGGCCAGGAATATCCAGAGGGTCAAGAAGCAGTTAAGAAATGATAATTTGGCATTCATAATCCGAAAAGCCACTGTCGTGCAGCAGCGGCGCAACCATATAATCAAACAGTTTAATTTGGTCAAGTGAAGAATATCAGAGGAGCGATTTTATCCCCAGGGTGAAGGCATAGATATCATACCTGTCGGTGCCGCCTATTAGCAGTCCGAACGAAAGGGCGTTATGGCGATAGACCTTGGCCTCTCCCCTATAGCCGAAACCGATTGCATCCAAAAACTCGCTGAAAAAATAAAGCTTGTGGTCGTAGAGTCCGGACCACTTTCTACCGACACCGAAGGTCCAACCTCCGCCTCCCGAATTGAGGGGAAAGGAGTTATAGATTCCGGTAAAGGCATAGAAATTATCATCGCCCAGAGTCAGGCCAAGAGAAGGCTTGAAGTCATGCTCGCCATCGAAAGGGAATTTCTCTCCGGAGGACTCCCCGCTCGTCTTGTAAATGAAGGCTCCCAAATCCAGAGATGCAAAGACGTATGAAATTCTAAATGACGGCAATAGATATGTCACCTGGCGCGTTCTGCTGTAGTATCCGGAGTTATCGCCCGGCACCGGCGAAAGCGCCTGCCCCTCCGCAGGCATGATCAATCCTCGTAAAGCCCTGTCTTTTATCCAGCCCAGAGATAAAGATGGCACGATATACTCATTGGCGGTAAAGCTGATTCTCAGTGCATGCTCTCGATAAAGTAGGCCGTCACTATTTACGGCGCCGCTCCAGGACGATGAAAATGGTGAATATGGCGAACCGATTCCGTAGGCGTATTCGACAGCAAAATCCTTGGCCTCTGAAGGCAAGAATAGGCAGAGAGCGATGAGAAACGACAAGAGAGACCTAAGCGTAAGGTGTACCTCCACTATATTATACAATGACGCTCATGCGCTATTCCACTTCTTTTCGGTTCCGATTTTATTCCAAAATGAATCAGGCCTCCCCATGTGAGGAGGCCTGATAGCGCTTATCGCCGGAGATTCGGCATTACTGCCGAAACCCAGAGACTTTACTCAGCGCCGCCGACTTTCGTCGCTTTTACCTTCAATCCGGGTTTTACGACGGCAGGCGCCAGTGCTCCCGGAGGGCAAGAGGCGCAGAAGGTGAGATCGGGGCCGAGCCCCTTGAGGTAGTTGACGAAGTACTGGATATCGACGCCGTTGAATTCGCAGGTGCCGTTAACATCACCTGTCGCGAAGAGCGTATCGCCCGCGTTGGGGCAGTCGGGGCAGATGAAAGGCGGAGGCGGACCGAACCCCTTGAAGTAGTTGACCCCATACTGAACCTGAACACCATTGATCAAACCCGTGCCGTTGATGTCGCCGGGGATGTAAACGCAAGGCTGAACACCGGTATAGATCGAAAAGGCCATCTCGGCCCCAGCGGCAACATCGGCCGCCGTAGCGCCGCCGATGACTGCAAAGGCCACGGTTTCAGATTCCCCAACGCCCAAATCAAACGGCCCGAAACTGAGCATCGAACCCATATCGGCATATGCCTCGGGCAAGAGGTCGGCGTTCTGATTCATGTAAACGAACAGAGTCTCGGCTATCCAGCCCTGCGCACCGTGACCATCCGGCGGAGGGTAAATGAAGAGCTGCTGGCTGACACCAAGCAGGGTGTTGACATTGCCCGACAACAGCGCGATGCCGTAGTAGGGACCGGCAGCCGGGCCCTGGATAATGAGATTGTTCGCCCTATCGAACGTGACGACATCGGTAGCTCCGATGTCCCAGTCGAAATAGAGACCGGTGAGGAGGCCGGTAATGGGCGCGCCGGTGTTATTGGTGATGACATACTTGTGGAAGAAGAAATCACCACTATCGGCCAACGCCACGCCAGTGTGGAACCCCTCACCGCTGTAAGCGACCGACAAACCGCCATACAAGGTGCCGCCGTCATCGAAGGCGCCGGTAGGATGGAAGGTGTCGGTCATATCCAGTGGCTCGGTGGCACGGTAGTCGTTGTTGTTGGCGCCGATTCCATACTCAAGCAGCATGGCCGAGCCGGAATTACCCAGAAGCAGGGTGCCTCCGTAATTGACCCCACCAGTTCCGCCCCAGTCGTAGGTGTAGGCTTGAGCGTCATAGTCTCCAAGGACACCGTGGTTGGAAACCGCGATATCCGTGAAGTTGCCGGATTCTGCCAAACCGAGAGCCGGGGTCGTGGCGGTGTAGAGACTGACCGGCAAGGTGTAGGGGCTGAGCGGATCGTTGGATGTGATCACGATGCTGCCGGAATAGTTGGTGTAAGGAATCAGTCCGGCGGTATTGATATCGAATGTGACCGCGGTGTTGCTGACCGCAGGCAGAGTGCCGGAGGCAGGAGTGATGTTCTGTATCCAGCCATCGCCAGACGAAGCCGACCAGTTGAGATCGGGCGTGCCTGTCGCGCCCATGTTGAACAGCGTGAAGCCGAAGTTGCCGACACTATTGACCGGAAGGACCTCGTTAAACGATGCGGGCACTGTGGCAACCTCAGGATTGGACGGGTTGAGATAGGAGAAGTTGGCCTCCGTCCACCAATCGCCATAAAAGTGGAGAACATAGCCCGCGCCGTCGTTTCTATCCCAGAGATCTCTTCCCAGACCATCGTCACCAAGCTCGAACATGGCGTGACAGTCATTGAAAGCACCGGGGACATTGATATGACCAATCGCAATATCCACACCGGCTGTCACCGGGATCGGGCTTGCGGAAAGGTCAAGTCCGTAAATCCAGAAACCCGGAGGAATCGTATACGGACCTTCAGTGTAAATCGGGTTGAGAGTATCTGGAACACCTCCGACCATCGGCCAGAAGGCGAATACGATATCGCCTCCAGTTACGGGAGCTGCAATATACTGCGTCGTTCCGGTGACGAAACCGTTAGCCAGAGGAGTGAAGACCTGGGCGAACTTACGACCCTGGAAGTCGGTCGAATTGTAGTAGTAAGGGCCGTCAGCGGGGTCGTAGTATTGCGCGACCTGAACCGGGCTGACCGTCAATGGGCGGGTCAGCACGTCGTTAGCCGGGTTCGGATCACCAGTAACGATTGTGACCTCGAGAGTGTGAGCGCCGTTGCTGGCAGGCGTGTAGCCAGTCGGGAAAGCGACATCTGCGAATCCGCCGGCAGGTACGACCACGCCAGTGACGGTCTCGGTATGAACCAGGGCCGCCGAAGGATCATAGATGTTCAGAGTAGCATCGACAGTGCCACCAACTCCAACTGCGTCGCCTATCTGCGCGCCATACTGGCCAAGCACTCCGACGCGGCCATGAGCCGCGAAGACGTCCGTGGGAACGTTGATCGAGTTGACATACAAGTCGGGCGGGGGCTCTTCGAGACTGAAGTCGTCGATGTAGAAACCAGCGTACTGGACCGAACCATCAGCAGACTGATCGAATCTCATAAAGACCGTCTGGCCGACATAAGCCGACAGGTTCACAACGACCTCGGTCCAGGTTGAGAGACTGCCCGACCAAACCGGCTGGCCCGCGATGCCGGGAGCGCCGGAATAGCCTGTTGAGTTGTACGCCACGGAAGTCGTGATGACGTTCCATGTGGCGCCGAGATCGGTTGAGATCTTGACATTGGCGCCGTCATAGCCGCTTTCAAGATCGAACCACATCCAGAACTTGACCACCGCTGCGCCTGCGCCTGTAAGGTCGAGAGGAGGCGCATAAAGCACGTTGTGCGTGCTGGCATCATAGGTATTATCGAGATCGGTTCCCCAGAGGTTTACCGGGCTGTGCGCGGCGGACGGACCGCCGGCATAGGTCGGTATGCCCCATTCCCACTCGTTCGTGGGCAGGAAGCCGCCGTTGTTGGCCTCAAAGTCGGTGGAGAATGGTATGGAGACCGTGGCGCCCAGAATGAAAGCTGACCCTGTGACCGTGTTGTTGCTGGCGAATTCGTCACCGGCAGTTGTGGCAATGGCTATGGTAGTGTAACTGCCAGCGGCCGCTGGAGTCCAGCTATTGGTCGTGAAAGTAAACGGTACCGTGGTCACCGAGGGAATTACCGGGGTCGTCTCGGTGGCGTTGAAGACCGTATCGGTGGCAGGAGCCGGGCCGATGATCTTCACAGTGACGTCGGCGGTCGTAGCCGTCAGACCGTTATTTTTAACGGTAACACTCGGGTACGCTGCCAATCCCACCCAGCCTCCGCGAGGCGCATCGTAGGATATCATGGCCACGTCGAGAGTCGGCGTATAAAGGTAGTACTTGATGGCCAGGTTGTTCACCATCACGTTCAAGGCGGGAACGCCGTTATAGAGGTACTGCAAGCCGGTGGTGCCGGTTGAATTCTCGATGCCCATGGTGGCTTGCGAACCTTGATAACGGGTTGTGCCATCGACATTCTTGTACTGGACAATGAACTCGCCATCAGTATACAGAATGACCTCAAACTGCAGAGTCTGCGCAGTGGTGCCGTTGAACCTGTAGTTGTACCACTCGATGACCGTATAACCGGAGAAGTTCTGGTAGAAGAATCTCGCGCCGTTAGTGTAGTCGTAGTACATGTCATCCCAGAACGGGGCGATGAAGTTGTTTGGCACGCCAGCCGTCGGAATGGTTGTGTTCGAATAGGCCGTGCTCGATGTGCCGAAGGTAATCAATCCATTGGTGGTAGCCCAGCAGGAATCGTAGTTGACACCGTAGAACGGGAAGGTATTTCCGCTGAACAGCACCTTGTAGGCCGCATCATCGGCGTTGAGGGATGAAAGAAGCGTGCCGCTGCCGCCGAGATCGGGATTCAATTCGATCCAGCTGTAGACCGGCGGGTCTTCGAGCACCATGCCGGGCGGCGGCCAGTTGTCAATCCACTTGTAGAGGAAGGCATCCGGGCCACCCTCGCCGAAGTGCTGGTCGACATTGAACGTCGAGCGCAGCCAGTCGTTGGCGGGGTTCGGGTCCGGAGTACCGGGCCAGACTACATAAGTGGTGCAGGAATGAGCGCCATTGACCGTAATGGATGTCGCCAGGAATTCGGCTGTGTCCACGACGCCAGAGGCAAAGCCCACGTAGCTGACCGTCTGGTTGTAGATCTCGGTATGAGCCGGGTCTTCGAACATCTTGAAGACGACGTCGAAAGTCTCGGGAATCGCGCCCTGGTTTGCGAGGCGGACCGAAGGAGTGAACGTCGCTCCGTTAACGATCGTGCCCGTCGGAGAAAGAATGTTCAACAGAGCGATATCGCGGGCCGGGGCGACATAGTAGAACTTAATCGCCAGGCCGTTGTATGGATAGTTGCCGAGGCCGCCAAGAAGAGTTGCGTTGTAGTAGTATTCCAACCCAATCGTACCCGTGCTGTTTTCGATACCAATCACTGCGTCGGTCTGCGACGTTGGGCCGAAATTGTTGTACTGAATCGTTACCGTGCTGTCATCGCGATCCAGAATCACCTGGCAATCGAATGACTGCGAGGGAGTATTGTAGAAGTAGATGCTGTCGTACTGGATGACGAAGCGGTTGTTGGCGATGTCATTGAGGTACGTCGTGCCGCCGGCGCGGCAATACATATCGCTGCGCATGAAGCCGATGTAGTTATTCGGCGCCGCCGCCGCCGGGATGTTGGAGAAGTAAGGCGACGGAGATGCACCGATGCTGTCGAACACTACCAAGCCGTTACTGCAAAAGACGACTTTGTTCTGCATGTTTCCATAGAAGAAGAACGGCGCGCTGGGGTAGACTGGATAGGAGTAGGTGTCATCGAACCCGCTGAGGAACGTAACCGGCGTGGCACCTGTCATATCAACCCAACTGAAAGTCGGGCCGCCGCCGACGGTGTTATCGATCCAGCTATAGTAGCCGGCATCGGGGCCGCCCACGCCCTCATGAGCGTAAACGGTGCGGGTAACATTCAACGTGTTGTTGGACGGTATTTCGTCACCCGGGTTGATGGCAGTCAGCGTGAAGGTGTAAGTGCCCGCTGTTGCGGGTACCAGGCTGCCGAAATCGACCGTCGCGCTGTCCGAGGCATTGATCGTGATGCCATAAACTGTGGTATCCTTCACAACCACGTTAGTGGCACCATTGTCAACAACCACTTGGGCATCGATCGTCTGTCCGGCCGAACCGTTGTTTTTAAACCGGCCTTGAACCGAGTATGTGGCTCCGGCTACCATGTATGAAGCCGGGCTCACGAGCGAACTGGCGACGATCTCGTCGACCGGCGCATAGAAGGTTATCGCCAATGGAGGAATGGGCAGGTTACCCATCGGCGCCCCATTATATACATACTGCAAGCCGGCCGTGCCAGCCGCGTTCTCGATACCAATCGAATGGCTGAGAGTCAAGCCGGGCTCGAACTTGCGGTACTGCATCTTGATCCGGGCATCGTTCTTGGAGAAGATGACCTGAGCGTCGAACTTTATCGGCAGCGTATCGCCTGTGGCAAAGATGCCCCAGTTGACAAAGCTGACGATGGCGGTATCGACGTTGTTAGTCCAGAAATAGGCATTGCCGGTGCTCTGGATGAGGTCATCCCAGAAGAGGCCGATCAGATTGTTCGGCGTAGACGAGTATGGGAAGTTGTAGTTGGTGCTGTAGGTACTTGTCAGGGAGTCGAATGTGATGTAACCGTCTTCGCTGAGGTAGATGCGGCTCTTGGTCTGGCCATAGTACCAGAACGGGAAGCCGAGGCCGATACCCGCGGTGTAGCGGGCATGGCCGGTGCCGAAATTGAAATTTATCGGCGTGCCAATTGAGGAGATATCGAGCCAGTTGTAGCCTCCGCCGCCACCGGTGATATCGTCCTTGAACGTGTACGAGCCGGCATCGGGGCCGCCCGCGCCGGTGTGAGCATAGGATGTAACGGTAGTCGTTACCTGGTTATCAGCCGCGTTAAGGTCACCAGCGAGCGAGGTGAGAGACCTCAAGGTGTAAGTATTCACAGACGGATTGTCCCAGGTAGTGGCCTGGGTGACGATCTGCGATGTCAGAGAAGGCATCGCCACAACCGTCTCGCCATGCTGATAAACAATCGTTGGCGGCAGAACCGTGTAGAGCTCCGCGTCGTCGACCATCCAATAGAGGTCGTAAAGGCCCAAATACTTAAAGGCAATCTGGACGTTCGCCTGCCCGGCGGCCCATGACGAGATGTCATAGTCGTACCGCGCGAGACTGGCGTCGCTTGTGCCATGATCGGTATACCACTTATCGATCTGAACCCTGGTGGCCCAGCCATCGGTGGTGCCGAAAATGTAAGCCGTATCGGTTGTTCCTTCCCAGTTGAAGTAGGTGCGGAAAGTCAGATGAACGTTGGGCTGGGCGGAACAATTGACCACGGGGCTGATCAGCCATTCGTTCTGGTTGACGCCGGAAGCATAGTATACTCGGGCCAGGGTATCGCCGGAGGCCGAGTTGTAATACTGATGCCAATCCTGCTGCTGCCAGCCGGGGACGGAACCGCTGTCGAGAACGGTCCAGCCGGTCGGCGGGTTGGCGCCTGTCCAGCCCACTGGCAGACCGAATCCCTCGTACATCAGGACGGTCTTGTTGGGCTGTTCGATGTAAACACTGTCTTCGAAAGTTTCGGCGTTCGATCCGTTGTTGAAGACCTTCGACTTGATCGGCCAGTTGCGGCCGGTAGTGGCCATGATTGGCGAAGTAACCGCCAGCGTACCGACGTTGTCGGTGGCCAGGACATAGTCATCGATCTTAACATCATCGATATACCAGTAGCCGTAGTTCTGGTCGGGATTGTTGACCTGCTGGAAGGCTATGCGGACAGCCTTGCCACTCCAAGAAGAAATATCGTATTTAAAGTAAACCTTGGGAGTGGAGAGACCCTTCTGAGCATTGTTGTAAACATCGATATTTGTCCATGGACCCCAGGTCACGCCATTATCGGTCGTTTCCTGAATCTTGACGTAGCCGTAGTGGGGCATGTAGTTAGTGTTGGGCGGGAACTGGTTGCCCATATTATCGGTGCTGAAAAGCTGAGCAAAAGAAAGCGTGCAGGCCACGCTGGTGCTGAGAGTGCAAGCCGGGCTGAAAAGCCAGTCATTCTCCCACTCACGGCGGGCGTTACTACCAACGTAGGTAATAGCGGCCGCAGCACTCCCACCGAGTGCGGAAGCTCTCTTGTACCAGTCGTTGTTGTTCCACGCCTTGGGCCGGGAGGCATTGCTACCATTAGAGTTAATTGACCAGCCCGCAGGCGGCGGGGTATTGCCGAACCAACCGGACATCTGGTTGCTAAAGGTCTGAGTCCAGAGATCAGTACCATCCACTTTGACTCTGACATCGTCAATAACCCAACCATTGGTCGCCGATGGTGATCCAGCAACAGGACCATATTTATGCCAGAAGCCCACCCTGACCTGGGTATTGGACGGGCCAACGTAGGGAGTAAGGACGACAGAGTGTACCCTTGTGGTGATGCTGTCGGCTGCAAAAAATCTAGCACGGGCCCAGGTGGTTCCGTTATCGACAGAAACCATGAGGCTGGCTGTGTCCGTGGTTGTACTGACGTTATCGTAGTACTCTTTCAGGAAGAGAGTACAAGCGGTCGCGGCGGAAAGATCGAAGGACGGAGTAATGGCCCACGTGCTTTGCATGCTATCTACGTAAGCTGTGGACCACATGCTGGCGAGGCAGGTGTCATACCAGCCGCTGGCATTGTAGTAGAACTTGTGCCATTTGTCGACCCACCAGAGGTTCTGGGTGCCTTCCGTTCCGCTGTCAATCTCTGTCCAGCCGCCCGGAGGGAGGCCGGCAGTCCAGGTACCCTCGAAGTCCTGGGTCATCTTATTGACACAGATGATATCCCCGCCGCCGGGGATACCGGCGCCATTCTGACCATCGAGGCGAATCATCTGGGGAGCGTTGAGGAGTTCGCCCTTTTCGCCGTATTGGGGCTGCCACTTGGGCTCCTCAACGTACGGGGCGGAAATGGCCTCGGGCTGCTCCTGCTGCTCCGCGGCCTGCTGCAGGAAATCGAGCATGGTCGGGGAGCTAAGCGCGGCGGCGTCCTTCTCAGCCTTGGTAGGCTGAGGCGCTTCGAGCGCCGCCTCTTGCTCGACCGGGGCATTTGACTTGTCGTAGTAGTCGACAACCACATCGCCGTTATACTCCGACGGACGCGCCAATCGGGCGGCCGCATCCTTATCGATTCCTTCACCAGCGTATTGAGGGGTAACGTTGCTGGTGGGGACTTGATAAGACGATTTCGGGGCCTTTGCGGCAGCATCAGCCGGAGTGCTTGTCGCCTCGGCCTTATCCTTCATCTCGGTCTGCGAAACCTGAGCCTTCGACGGCTTGAGAGAAAGCTTGGCCTTGGCGTTTTGGACAGTGTTGTTGACGCTATCGGCCGCCCAAACAAGAGAAATAGACAGCGCGACGGCCATCGCTAACACGAATAGTTTTTTCATAGCTATTTAGCCTCCAAAACTAAAATTAGTAAAAAACAGTTGATTACCTGATTGATTCTGATTTCCATGCGTTAAATTGTTTTGAAGGAACTACATCGAAATATAAGTTGCCCTGAATATCACCTCCCTTTACGTTGCGACCGGAAGTCGCTTCCAATTGTGTCAAGCGAATCATTGTTTGAATTATTCCAATTGCTGTTCATTAGAAGATTCCAGTATCAAGGGAACCGTGCTAGATCTTAACAGATATTACACCGTAAGCTTAAATTGAAGCAGCCACGACTCCAGTTCATGAACACCTATGTTAATTCGCTTATTCTCTACTTCAAACCACCGTAACAGTGACAACGTAGAACAGCCTTGCGGATATGGGTCGTTATGTATCCGCACCGCACAGACTGCTGAGTTTTGCGAAGACAAGCCTGGTTACTTGCCGAAGATCAATAAGCAAGTTCAATATCATGCCTCGGCGGCCTCTTGTCAAGTCTTTTTTGAGGCTAAATCCTGTTGGAATGATTTGGTGCGCAAGGCCTTGCGGCACGATAGAGAGACCCGCTTAGGACCGGCATTCGATACCCACCTGGAGGTCGTCTGGGCCCCTTTCTGATACGGATCGCCTGCTTCGAAGGACTAATTTGACATCAATAGTCAATTTGGACTAAATTTTGCTTGCAAAATACATACCCCCGATATTATATTAGCGTTGCATACCTGGAGGCTGGTTCAAGTTGACTTTCAAAGAAGCCGATAGTTAAGTGGTGGAAGTCAAGAAGAGGTGGTTTAACTAAATGGCAAATCTGAAGCTCTCGCAGAATGTCTCACTGCGGACCGAGTTGACAGTCCGGCCGGACCTCATCCAGTCGCTGAAACTCCTTATGGAACCTATACTTAACCTCGAGCAGGTACTGCGGCAGAATCTCGCCGATAACCCCTTGTTGGAAGAAATCGAAGAGGTTCCCGAGGAGCCAGAAGGGCCTGAAAACCATGAGCCAGAACGCCTTAAAGAGGAAAACCTGGGCAATAAAATAGATTGGCAGGAGTATTTCGGCGAGGACAAGGAATGGTCGACACCATCATACAGGGATTTCTCCGAAAACGATGAAGAGAGGCCGGAGCGCGTTCAGGTAGTCGAGAAAACGCTTTCTGACCATCTTTTCGACCAGCTCGGTTTCACGCGCCTGACCGAAGAAGAGGTTGAAATAGGCGCTTATATAATCGGCAGTATAGACGATTCGGGGTTCTTGACCAGCGATGTCAAGACTATGGCGGAGGAGCTTCAGAAGCCGCCGGAGCAGGTTCAGAAGGTGCTCGATGTCATCAAGACCTTTGATCCGCCGGGGGTTGGTTCCAAAGACCTTCGGGAATGCCTCCTGGTCCAGCTTCAGGAACAGGGCCTCAAAGACTCGCTGGCCTGGGAGTTGGTCGATCAGCATTTGTACACGCTCGACAAGAAGAGCCCGGCGCAGTTGGCCAAGACGACTGGCTCATCCCCCGAGAAGGTGCTTTCGGCGCTGGAGATCTTAAAAGGGCTTTCTCCGCGCCCGGCCCAGGGGCGTTTCACCAAGGCGGCGGCGGCGGTGATGCCGGATTTGGTTGTCGAAAAGGTCGATGACGGCTTTGTCGTTTATCATAATGACCACAACCTTCCCAGGCTCAGGATCAACCAGTCTTACAAGGCGCTTATCAAGCGGGGAAACAAGACGCCGGAAACGACCAAGAATTATGTCCGCGAGAAATTAGAGCAGGCTCGCTGGCTTATTAACGCCATTCACCAGCGCCGCAGCACCATGGTCAATGTCATGGAAGCGATAGTCGAGGAGCAGATGGAGTTTCTCGAAAAGGGTGAGGATTTTATTAAGCCATTGACGATGGAGCAGATAGCCGACAAGGTGGGGATGAATGTGGCGACCGTTTCCAGGGTGGCTAGCGGGAAATATGTCCAAACCCCTTTGGGCGTATTCGAGATCAAATACTTCTTTAACACCGGCGTTTCCACTGCCGACGGGGACGACCTCTCCAAGCGCGTCGTAAAAAACAAGATTGAAGCCATAATCGCCAAGGAAGACCAGTCGTTTCCTCTCTCCGATCAGGAAATAGCCGCGCTCTTGAAGAATGAGGGGGTAAACCTGGCCCGCCGCACGGTCACGAAATATCGTGAGGAGATGGGTATAAAGTCGGCCAGGTTCAGGAAGCAAACTTCCCAAAAGCCTCCGGCCCCCAAGGCGGAAGTTGCGGATTTGGGCCAGCTTAGCACGGCAGCCAAGCCGTTGGACGCACCGAGCCTGGGGTTTTGAGTCGAATTGATTCGAAAAAACTTGCAAACATCTTGGGCATCTCATATAATAATCTACGCCGCTATAATTATGGTTCAGAGTAGATTGACAAATCGCTTGCACCGGCAGTATGTAATGACCGGTTTTATGTGTTGATAGGACGAAGAACAAGCGAGGTGGAAGATGGACAAGAACTTGGCATTGGAATTTGTGAGGGTTACTGAGGCGGCCGCGCTGGCATCCGCAAGGTGGATGGGGAAAGGAGACGCCAATGCGGCAGACGATGCTGCTGTGCAGGCAATGCGGACCGTTTTCAAAGCAGTGGATATCGATGGGACGATTGTGATTGGCGAGGGGGAGCGTGACGAGGCGCCGATGCTATATATCGGGGAGAAAGTCGGCAAGGGAAACTCGAAGATGAAAGTAGACATAGCCTTGGACCCCCTGGAATGCACCAACTCGGTGGCCTACGGGCGCCAGAATGCCATCAGCGTTCTGGCGGCGGCCGAGAAAGGGAATATTCTGCACGCCCCAGATACGTATATGGAAAAGATTGCCGTGGGGCCGCAAGCCGCTGACGCTATCGACCTTTGCGACTCGGTGGAGCAGAATTTGAAGCGCATAGCCAAGGCCAAGAATTATGACATCAATGATCTGACTGTCGTCATATTGGAAAGAGAACGTCACAAAGATTTAATCAGCCGCGTGCGGAAAGTCGGGGCCAGGATACAACTCATTCTCGACGGTGACGTATCTGCGGCCATGGCCACAGCCCTGCCGGGAACCGGGGTCGATGTTCTTCTGGGGATCGGCGGGGCGCCTGAGGGCGTTCTGGCGGCAGCAGCCCTGAGATGTCTCG
>Ga0315289_10004914_pt1 | contig 19880 bp, 11 predicted proteins | sample YL17G11_40_MG_FD_203452 | JGI IMG/M metagenome (GOLD analysis project Ga0315289, IMG submission 203452) | Sediment microbial communities from Yellowstone Lake, YNP, Wyoming, USA - YL17G11_40 | ecosystem: Environmental > Aquatic > Freshwater > Lake > Sediment | place: USA: Wyoming | collected...
TCCTTCGTCCCCTCCGTCGCCGCCCGCCCGGCCCCCGCCGCGGCGTTCGCCGCGGCGCTGGAGGCCGAGCGCGAGCGCCGCCGCCGCCGCAGCCTCGAGCGCCTCCGCCGCCGCGGGGGGCAGGAGCCCCCGCAGGCGCCCGTTTCGTCGCAGCGCGCCGCCGCTGGCGCTGCCGCCGGCTCTTCCGCGCCCTCCTGGTGCGGAATCCGCGCGGTCCCGCGCCTCAATGCCGATGGCGTGATGTGCGGCGCAATCTACCGCGTGGCCTCGGAGGGCTCGCTGCCATCGGCGGTATTTTGAGGAATGAGGAGAAGAAGGGGGAGAGACAAAATATGAGGTTTTTTTTCGTCTTTTTGCTGTTTTTGACCATGAACACGCACAGGCTTTGAGCGCCGTTACGAGGAAAGAGAGAAAGATAAACAGAGAGGTAGATAAAGAGAGAAACCAACCAGTTGCGCGCGGGCGCTTGTTTTTTTTTTTGCCTTGTTGTTTTTTGGCTTTGAGAGAAGGTAGGTGTAAGAAAAAGATAGCTAAAAAGATAGCTAATAACGAAAAAAAGGTGTAAGAAAAAGATTGCTGTTTTTTTCTCAAATTTTTCTTTCTTTCTTCTCGGCCGAAGCGCCAATCGCACACCAAAGCCAGAAGAGTCTCGACACGCCCCTTCTTCCGCTTGCCCGCTCGCGCCTCCTCGAGCACCAGCGCACGCTCTCTCTTCTTCTCTCTCTCCTGTCCACGAAGAAAGAAAAAAGAGCCGGAAAGAGAGCAAAGAGAGAGAGAGAGCAAGCAAGCACGAGAGAGGGACGCATTCTTTGCTTCTTCCTCTTCGACCCCCAACCTTTTTTCCAACAACAAAAAAAATGTCGTCCCTCGCCGCCGCGCGAGCGGACAACTTCTACTACCCGCCCGACCACGACCCGCGCAAGGGGTCCCGCAACACGCAGCTCGGGCAGCACCACCTGCGGGAACGCGCGGCCAGGCTCGCCTCCGAGGGCATCCTCGTTGTCCGCTTCGAGCTGCCCTTCACCTGCTTCTGCGGCGGCTGCGGGCGCGCGCTGGGACAGGGGCTCCGCTTCAACGCCGACAAGAAGCAAGTCGGGAGCTACCACTCGACGAAGGTGTGGGAGTTTCGTATGAGCGTGCCCTGCTGCGGAACGAGGCTGGTCGTGAGGACCGACCCGAAGAACGGGGACTTTGAGGTGGTGTCTGGGGGTCGGAGGCGGGTCGTCACGAAGAGGGACGAGAGCGAGAGCGAAGAAGAAGACGAAGGAGAAGGAGGAGACGAAGCGGGTCCTTCTCATTCAGCTGCTGCCCGTGCTGCCAAAAACGACGCCTTTGCCAGCGCCGAGGCAGCCTTCCGAGACCAGCGGCGGAGCTTCTCTTCTTCCAGGAAAGCCCTCACGGTGGCGGAGCAGCGCTTGCGGCTCCGCGAGATTTCGGAATTGCGGGCGGCGACGCACGCCCGCGACTATGAAACGAACAAGGCCGCCCGCGCGCTCGCGCGCCCCGTGCGGCGGGCGGCCGTCGAGAGCGACGCGAGGAGGGCGGCGCTAGGTCTTCCTGCGAGCGTGAGGCTGCCCGCGGAGGGCCCGCGGGAGCGCGCCCTGGCCGCGGCGGCCTTTGCGGCGGCGAAGCGGAAAAGCGGGAAAGCGCCGGCGGCGACGTCTGCGCTTGCGGCGGCAGCAGCAGCTCGCCGCCCTACCTCGTTCGCGTCCCAGTCAATTTTTGCGCGGAGCAATGGCGGTCTCAAGGTCACGAAAAAAGTGTCATCGATCACAGGAGGAGGAGGGGCAGGGAGCAACGGCTTCGTCACAGTGGTGAAGAAGAAGGGGGCGCCGAGCTGAGAGAAGAAGAAAGAGATGAATGATGTAAAAGAAAACAAAACATTTTTGAGTTGTTTTCGTTTTCTTTTACTTGACGAGTTTTCAGTCTTCTGCCATCTTCCCCGACCTCAGGGCCTGGACGCCCGCGATCGTGTCCTTCTCTTTCCTCAGGGCGACAAAGGCCACACCGGCGAGAGCCAAGGCTCCGACAGAAGCGTGCGCCGCCGTCGCTTCCAGGAGGCGCCGCCCCTCGAGCGAGCAGCGGAAAAGAGAAGAAGTGTTTTTTCTTCCCCCTCTCTCTCCGAAGAAGAACGCGTCGGAGGCGAAGCCGAGACAGCTGGCGAGGGCCAGGGCAGCCAGGGTCGCGCCGGAAGGGAGCAGTTCCCGGAGCCTCGGAGACGGAACAGAAGAAGAAGAAGAAGAAGAAGAGGAAACAGAAGGTGGCTTTCTCCGACTTTTCGCCGCCTTTTCCTTCTCTTCGCCGTCGCCTCCTCCTCCCCCTTCCATCGACAGCCTGCCGACGGCCCCCAGCGACCACGCTATCCTCGCCGCCATCGTCACCGCGTCCGCGGCCACCAGCCCCACAGACCCGAACTCCCTCGCGCCCAGGGCCCCCGCCGCGGCCCCGAAGACGGCGAGCCCCAACAGCGCCGCGTTGCCCCGCGCGAGCTCGCCGGGCCCCCCCCGGGCGTGCACAAACGCCTCGAGGACGCCGTTGAGCGCCAGCAGCGCCGTGTACGCCGCGTACGCGCCCAGGGCGCTGGGGGCCGCGGTTTCGCAGGCCCACCGCTTCCCGTAAGCGAGCCTGACTAGGGCGAAGGCGAAGGGCGGCCCGAAGGCCGCGCCCGTCGCGCCGACGAGCGTGACGCAGCGGCAGAGCAGCGAGAGCAGCGAGTTGGCTTTCTCGATGTCTCCTCTTGCCCTCGACCTCCTCTCCTTCTTGCCCCCCTCCTTTTCCTCCCCTCTGTCTCCTCCCCCTTTCCTCGCAAAGGCCAGGAACGCGGCCTCTTCAATCGGCTGGAACAGCGTCCGCACGGCCAGGGAGCCGACGTTGGCGGCGAGGCCGAACTCGCCCTGGGACGCCGGCGACGCGGCGACGGCCAGGACCGCGCGCGACCCTTCGGCCAGTGCGAGCTTCTCAGCGGCCTGGAGCGTGAACCCGCCGCAGAGCGAGAGGGCCCTCATGTCGAGAAAGATGGAGCCAGAGGGAGGGGGCGCTCTCTTCCGGGGAGAGGAGCGTCGCTGCTCCGAGCTCGTCGCCGGCTTTGACGTCCTCGACGACGCTCTCGACGCTTCTCTCCACCTCCTCGCCTCGGCGGCCACCTCCCCAGAGAAGGGCACAACGTGGGCGAGGAGCCACGCCAGCGCGTACCCCAGCTGCGCGAGCGACAGAGCCACCCCGGGGTCGATTTGTTGGGAGAAAAACCGGAGCAGCGCCAGCGAGAGCACGCCGCGGACCAGCGTCCCGCCGGCCTCGCCCGCCACGCGCGGCGCGAGCGCGCCCCGGGCCGCGGCGACGACGTACAGCGGCTCCGCGGCGAGCTCGACGAGCGCGGCGGCGACCTGAACGTGGACGGCGGTCCTGTGCGGGGAGTTGGCGGGAATCCCACGGAGGAAAAAGGGCGCGACGAGCAGGGCCGCGACGAGGCATCCCGCGGGGAAGGAGAGCGCGGCCGTCGCGGCGAGCTGGAGGGCGCCCGAGGCGGCGGGTTCCCCTTCGTCGCCGTCTTTCTCCTCCGTCGCCTTTGTCTTCTTCTTTTCTCCGAGCTGGTGCCCGGTGATGCATCCGCGCCGGATCCCTTCGCGGGCCAGGAGGAGGATGGTGGTGTTTATGAGGTGGAACTGGACGGCGGCGACCTTTTTACAAAAGGTGGTTGAGAGAGGAGGAGAAGGAAAGAGAGAGAGAGAGGGTGCGGTGAGAAAGAGAGAGCGCGAGAGAGAGAGCCAAAAGAAGAAGGAAATGATGGGACGAGAATCATCCACGATTCCTCCATCCCTTCTCTCTTACCCCGTACGCGTCCACGGAGAGCAGCCTCGTCGTCAGGAGGTTGAGCGCAAACGTGATCGCCCGCGTCGCGACCTGGGAGGCTGTGTTTTTCGGGGGAGTTTTTCGATTTTTTTCTTGTCGTGAGTACCGAGGAAGAGGTTGAAAGAAAAAAAAGCAATCAAAACGAAAGAACCATTCTCGACATTCTCACTCGTACGCTCTCCAAAGACTCACCGACTAGGTATTTGAGCCCTGACGCGAGCGCCGCAGCGCTGGAGATTCCCCCGCTCGAGGTGCTGGGAGAGGGGGCATCGGTGCTCGCTTTCTCTTCGGGCGCGGCTTTCCTTCGCCGCATTTTGCTTGTTTCTTTTTTCTTTTTGTTTCACCTCTCAAGAAACGAAATGAAGAAAGCAAACTCTCCACTTCGCCTTCTGCTTTCCGCTTCTTCCTGCACCCCCCCCCCCTTATCGATCCTTTGCCCAGCATGGTCGACGTAAGTCTTCGCATATCATTCGATTTCTATCTCTCTGTCGCCCTCTGCGAGGAGCCCACAAACTCTCCCGCGCGTGGAAACTCCTGAAGTCCGGAAGAAGAAGCACGCCGAGAGCGGCGATGGCAAGGCTTCTGCCGCCGCCGCCGCGTTTCCGCTCTCTCTCGCGATCAGCCGCCGCCGTCAATCGCATCATCTTCCCTCTTCTCGTCGTCCCCTTCTCACCCTTGTGTCGCTCTCTCTCCTCTCTCCTCTCTCGTCGCTCAAACCCTCAAAATCAATCAACAGAGCGTCCAGACCTTCGGGAGGAAGAAGACCGCCGTCGCGGTCGCCCACGTCAAGCGCGGCAAGGGCCTGCTCAAGCTCAACGGTAAGGACGAAAAAAACTCTGCCAATCAAGTCAGAGACGAACCTTTGGCTTCTTCTCGTCCGTCGCCATCTCCAGTTCGTCGCTCGCGCAGTGCTCGGAGGAACGACGCCGCGCTCTACTCTTTCGAAAACCAAATCGGAGGAAAAGAGAGAGAGAGTCAGTGCAGACAAGAGGGCCTTCCGATTCTGCCTTCTGGTCGAGAGCGTCGGCGGGCGTTCGCGGGCGTCGATCAAGAAGAGAGGAGAGAGCAGAGGGAGAGCAATTCCTCGCCCTCTCTCTCCCCCTTTGTGCATTGTCGCCCCGTTCGCTCGACGGCTGTTGCGCCCTGGCCCTTGCCCTCGCGGCCTCAAGCTCAACGTGATCTACCCCCTGAGCGAGCCGCCTGAACCGATGGAGCGTCCCCGCGGGAGGAACGCCGGGCGATTCGATCGATTCAATCGCGCGCGCAGCCAGCCGCCGAGATCGCTCTCTTCTCTTGCGCTCTCTTCGCTCAACCTCTTCGACCTCGACCTCCTCTCTCTCTCTCTCTCTCTCTCTCTCTCTCTCTCTCTCTCTCTCTCTCAAAACTACGAAAAAAACCAACAGGCTCGCCCATCGACCTCATCCAGCCCGACACCCTCCGCGCCAAGGTCATGGAGCCCCTCCTCCTCCTCGGCCCCTCCCGCTTCGGGCTCGTCGACGTGCGCGTCCGCGTGTCGGGTGGAGGCCACGTCGCGCAGGCGTACGCCATCCGCCAGGCGATGGCCAAGGGCATCGTCGCCTTCTTCCAGAAGCACGTCGACGAGGCCGCGAAGAAGGAGGTCAAGGACCTGCTGCTGTCGTACGACCGGACGCTGCTGGTGGCGGACCCGAGGCGCTGCGAGCCGAAGAAGTTTGGCGGCCCCGGCGCCCGCGCGCGCTTCCAGAAGTCTTACCGTTGATTTTGTCGTTTTTCTCTCGTTTCTTTCTCGAAAGGGAGAGGGAAAGAGAGAGAAAGAGAAAATCATCGTGGTGTTTCAGTGCTCTTGTTAAAATTCCCAGACTCTTCGTTTATAAAAACGCTTCTCTCGTACCTCTCGTGCCTCTCGTGTCTCTCCGTCTCTCTGTCTAGTTGTCTGATTTCGTTCGGTTTTTACAGAAGAAAGTAGAAGCGAAAAGCGGGGTTCTTTTTGTTTTATCTCTCAAGAAACGAGCGACGCCGCTGTCGTCGTCGAAGAAGTTGAAACGGAAGCGGAAGCAGAAGAATTCGCCCCCCCCGCTCCCGCCAGCGCCGCGACAACTCTCTCCTTGAACTCTTCGTAGTCAGACAAAGGTGTCCTCGCTCCTCTCTCTGCGAACATGGCGTCCGACCAAGTCAAGTAGGAGACGGGGAGACCAGAAGAAGAGGAGGACGAAGAAGAAGAAGAAGAAGAAGAAGAGGAAGAAGAAGAGGAAGAAGCCTTGAGTCTGGTGTTCTTCTCTTCGACGCCGCTCTTCTCGACTCGCTCTGCTTTCTTCTTCGCCTTTGAAAAAGCTGGAACGGCGGCCCCGGCGGAAGTCCTCGAGGGAAGTTCGATCCCGGCTGCGGAAGAGGCGAGGGCAGCCACCATCGGGGGCAAGGGCAGCCTCGATCCCGCGGCGGCGGCGGCAGCGGCGGCGGCGGCAGCAGCGGCGGCGGCGGGAGCGGCGCGCTCTTGCTTGCCCGCCGCGAGCGATCCCTTTTCCCTCTTTGCCTTTTTCCCCCTCCCGCCTCCCTCCCTCTGCGCCCGCACGGCCTCCAGGAACGCCACGCGGGGGAGGATCCGCCTCTCCAGGGAGAGGGTGAGGTAGACCGGGCACCGCGCGAGGAGCGTCCTCGCCCCCTCGCTGCCGTCGGCGGCGGCGGCGCCGCCGACGGCGACGCCTTCGCTGCTCGCGCCGCCGCCGTCGCCGCCCCCCGCCGCCGCCGCAGCGGCAGCAGCAGCAGTAGCAACAGCAGTGGCAGCGGCAGCAGCCGCCGCCGCCGCCTGCGTCTCGACCAGGAACCTCCACTTGGGCCTCAGGTTCCTCTCCACGTCCAGCGACAGCAGGCTCGGCGCCCTCGACAGGACGTCGCCGAGCGCCGGAGGCCGCAGGCCGGCCTCGTCGCGCAGGAAGGCGAGGCGGCTCGCCAGCGCGTCGACGCTGTACTCGAGCAGCGCCGGGTGCCCCGCGACGGCGCGCGCGAGCTGACGCCTGTCGAGCTGGCAGCCGTCCGAGACGAGCCTGGCGCGCTCGGCGACCGCCGAGGGCGCCGCGAGCAGCACGGTGGGCGCGCGCGCGATGACGCGCGAGACGCCCGCGCCGTCGAGCGCCGCGGCCCTGCGGAGCGCCTCGACGCGCGGCATGATCACGCCGCGCAGCGACAGCCCACCGAGGAGCTGCGGCGCGCGCAGCGCGAGCCTGCGCAGGTCGGCCGGGAGCAGGCCCAGCGACCGGAAGTAGGCGGTCCGCGGGGCCAGCGCCCTGGCCGGGTCGCAGTCGAGCGCGCGCGGCCACTTGGCCAGCAGCTTGCGCAGGTTCTGCTCGGCGTTGCCGCTGCTGCCGCCGGTGACGATGTCGACGTCGACGGCGGCGGCGGCGGCGGCGGCGCTGCTGCTGTTGCTGCTGCCGCTGCCGCTGCCGCTGCCGCTGCCGCTGCCGCTGCCGCTGCCGCTGCCGCTGCCGCTGCCGCTGCTCTTGCCGCTCCCGCCTTGCGAGCTCCCGGCCTTGCCGCCGTCGAGGTCGAGCTCCCTCACGAGCCAGTCGACCCGCCTCCTGAGCTCGGCCGCGGAGACGGACGAGAAGCCGCGACAGGCCAGCGAGACCTTGGCCGCCTCGTCGGGCGGCACGCCGGCGGACGAGAGCACGGCCGCGTGCTCGGCCGACGGCAGGAACTTCGAGGAAGAGGAAGCGGCCCTTGCCGCTGTCTTCTTCGGTGAGGGCGGCTGGGAGGATGGGGAGGGAGCATCCAGAGGCTCCCTCGTCGTCGAACGCAACGCTTCCGATTTGCGTATTCGCTTCGTCGCGGCCTTCTTTGTCCTCGCCGTTGTCGCCGTCGGAGGAGGAGGAGGAGGAGGCGGCAGCGTTCTCGTCGTCGGCGGCGGCGGCTGAGGCCGTGGCGGCGGCCGAGGAGGGGAGGCCGAGCGAGGGGCCTTCCTCGGTCGCGAGGAAAACCCCTTCCGAGCTCCGACGCTGCTGCTGTTGTGCCCGTACGACGAAGATACCGGGAACGGCATCGGAGAAGAACGAGGGCCCGGAGCAGGGGAGGAGGGAGACGCGCCCTTGCACGAGGCAGCCCTCTCTTCGGCGGCGGCGACGGCGTCGTCAAAGAGGGCCGCCGCGGAGGAGCTCGGCTGCGCCGGCACCGCCGCCGCTGCTTCTGTGGGCCAGGGCCGCGCCGCCCTCGCTCGGGAAAAGATCGGAGGCATGGGAGCAGGCCGCGGGGGAGGTGGGGGCGGAGGGGGCGCCTGAGCGGGGCCCGGCGCGCGCGCCACCGCCGCGCCGCCGCCCCGCTGCCTCGCCCCTCCCCCGCCCGTCGGCCGCGGCGGCCTCGGCCGCCAAGAGGAAGAGGCGCTCATTTTTTTCAATCGAATCACCTCCAGGGAGGAGGAAGGTCCCCGAGCCACCTTCCCGTGCCCGTGGGCACTACGGGCGGGGGGAGCTGCAGTCGCAGCGAGGCTATGCGGCGGCCGAGGCTGGAGTAGAGTGCGGCGCCGCTCTTGTCGGCGGCGTCGAGGTCGTCGTCGTCGTCGAAGCTGGCCGTTGCGAACAGATCGCCGCCGTCGCCCTCCTGCTCCCGCTGCTTGGCGATTTCCCTGGCCCTTCCGTCCTCGACGAGGTCAAGAAAGAGCTTTAGAGACCGCTCCGTGAGCTTCCCCTTGGCCAAGACGAGCTCGAAGAGCGCGAGCGCGAGCTCTTCTGGGAGGCCGATGAGGGAGTGAAAGCGGCCAATGCTCGCGGCGGTTTTGTCGAGGGCAAGCTTGGCGAGCGTCGCTGGCATGCGCGCGCCTGGTCGAGCACGCAGGCACGAAGGAAGCAATGCCACGAGAGAGGAAGGCGAAACTAGAGAGCGCGAAGAGAGCGAGAGAGGGAGAGCCTCCCGGAAGGCCGCACGCCACGTTGTCGGAAATGCCAGAGCGAGAGACGCTCGGTCGAAAAAATAAACAACGAGCGCTTTGACTTCTCTTGCGACTTCGGCCGAGAGATTTCGAGAGAGACCATGATGCTCCCCTCGAGCAGCGCGGCCGCTGAGGCCCTCCTTTCCACTCCCTTCTCCGTCACCAGGCTCATACCGCTACCCGCCGGAGCCATGCAGCGCGAGCACGGCGGGAACCCGAGCGCCGTGAAACTAGAAAACGGCGGCGAAGATTATAATGCAGCAGCAGGCATCGGAGGAGGGACGACTCGCCCGAAACGACGCCGCTCCTCTTCCTCCTCCCCTCCGCCGGAAAACTCGTTCCTCCGCTGCCTGCTCAGGGGCCGCCCATCGACGAGCGGGCACGGGTACAAGCTGTACGTTATCGTCACTCTGAGGGTTTTTCTTGTTTAAGCGTTAGGAGAGAGGGGGCGGGTTCGAAAGGAAAGTGTGCCAACCTTTGCTCCCTCGAAACCAAAAAAAAAAAGGAACCTCCTCCTCCTCTCGTCGGACCTCTCGCGCGGCTGGCAGGCCGCCTTCACGCTGAAGGATCTCCGCGAGTCCCTCGAGGTCAACGGCGACATGCGCGATACGCTCGAGCCGATGGAGAAGCTGCTGGGGTTCCTAGCGAACGGAGGCGAAGAAGGGGCGCTCGCAACGGCGGCGGTCGTCCTCGTCGCCGCTGCCGACGGCGGCGGAGCCTCCCTCTCCCTCTCCCTGGACCACGGCGGAAACCTCTACTCTTTGCCTCCGCGCCTCGCCGATTCGGAGCTGCTCTCGCCCGCACCTTGTGCGCGGCCCCTGACAACCCGGGAGGAGCTCACGGGCGCCGCCTCCAAGCTCGTTGAGGCCCTCGACTCCCGCGCCGCGGCGGCAGAGTCCCGGGCCGCGGCCGCCGGGCTCGCGGTCGAGGCCGCGCGGCGCGTGATGAGGGACGCGTCGAGGCTCGTCAGAGACAGGGTCGAGGGCCCCATCGCGCGGGCCAGGCCCTCGGTGGCGGAGGTGGAGGCGGCGGGCAGGGCTGCGGCCCTCGCCTCGTCCTCCGCGAGGGGGGGACGGTGCGGCGGCGGCGGCGGCAGCGCCGCCGCCGCCGCCGCCCCAGCCGCTCAGGCGCAGGCCGTCGCCGCCGCCGACCGCAAGCTCAGGCTCGCGCAGGAGACCGCGCGCGCGGTCCGCGTGGCGCTGGCGCACGCCGAGTCGGACCCGTCGGGCGCGTTCGGCACGGGAGAGCATGCCCTCTCTGGCGGCGGCGGCGGCGGCGGCGCGGGCGGGGCGGCAGTCGCGGGGCCGCCGCCGCCGCCGTCGCTTCCGGGCTCGGCCGCGGCGTCGCCGGCGGCGACGGCGGGGCCGTCTCCGCCGCCGCAGCAGAACGGCCACAGCCAGCGGAGACCGCCGCCGCCCTTGCACGCCAGCGTCGGCGCGCTCATCACTGAGGCGAACGTGCAGGTGAAACGGTTCCAGGCGACGCAGCAGCAGCAGCAGAAGCAGAAGCAGAAGCAGCAGCAGCAGCAGCAGTCGCTCGGTCCCTCTCGACCCCTGCTGCCGCCGCGGACGCGGCCGGTCTCCTCGCCGTCCGGCAAGTTCGTACCCAAGAGCGGGGCAGGCAGGGTCAAGAAGCTGATCAAGAAGAAATAGTAGTGAACTTTTTTGTACGTGAACCTTTTGCGTGGCCACTTTTTCCCTTCTGGTTTTTTTCTTTTTCGGTTGTTTTCGGTTGTTTTCGGTTGTTTTCGGTCGAGCTGCTCTCCCCTTTTTGGTGCCCCTGAGAGGGGTGGAAACTCGCCATCGCGTTCCCACATTGAAGCCGCGCATCAATGGGCACGCGTCTCTCCACGCGGCGGGCCGGGAGCAAGCAGAAAAAGGTAAGAGGAAGAGCAGGCGGCGTGCAAGGGCGAACGATGGAGGGCGCGCGCTGAAACGACGGGTCCCAAATGTCGTTGGGAGCGCAATTGAAGCCGAAGAAGACCTCGCTCGAGGTCTTGCTCGGCTTCAATTGCGCTCCCTTCAAGTGCAAAGGATAGAAAAACTTCGAGCGAGACCCACCGTGGTTTTAAAGAGAGCATTCGAGAGCGTGAAAGCGCGAAAAGAAAAAGAGAAGAAGAAAAATACAACATCGCGCCGCCTTTTCCGCCGCCCGCTCAAGACCCGCCGTCGCTATCTCAAAAAAAAATCCTTACAAAAATGCAGCCCGCGCCCGGAGCCGAAAAGGGCAGCGACAGCAGCGACTGCAGCAGCGCGCTCCAGGCCGCGATGTTCTCGGACGATTCAGCCACCGCTCGCGCCCCTGCTCCTGCGCCGCCGCCCGCCTTCGCTCGGCAGCTTCCCTCCCCTCTTCCGCGAGGAGCCGGCGGCGACGACGGCAAGAGCTCCTCCGCCGCCGCGAAAGCTGCCGCCCTCGGCCGCCTCACGAGCAGCCTGGGCGACCTCGCGTCGCTCGCGGCCGGCGCCGACGGCAGCAGCAGCCGCCACGCCAGGTCGGACCCCAGCCACGGCAGGGGAGGGGGCAGCCGGGGGGCGGGGGGCGAGGGGCCGGCCCGGGACGGAGACGAGGAGGGCGCCGGCGGCGCGGCCGCCCCCTCGGCGGCCGGCGCCGGCGCCGGCGCCCTCCTGTCGCCCGCCGCGGACGCGAGGGTGGGGCACATCCTGCAGCTCGCGTGCGCCATCTTCCGGTGCAGCGACGCGGCGGTGCTGCTCGGGGACGGCTCGCTGGTCACCGCCAAGGCGGCGCCGCCGTCGAAGCTGGCGAGGACCGCGGCGGCGGCGGCGGCGGCCGCTGCTGCTGCTGCTCTCCCCGCTGACGCCTCTTCGACTTCTCCCGGCAGCGCCTCCGACGCCAGCCCTTCTGGTGCTGCTGCCGCTGCCCCTGCTGTGTCCCTGCTCGCGTGGCTCTCTTCGCGCGCCGCTGCCCCCTTCATCCCGGAGACGCCACGGGCAAAGGCAGGAGAGGGGGGAGCCAGAGACGGCGGCGACGGAACCGAATTCGACGGTGACGAAGGCTCTGACCTCGAAGGCGACGAAGCTTCCGCTTCCGCTGCTCGGCCGCCTCGTGCGACTGCCGCAGCGTCCACCGTCGTCGCCGTCGCGGACCTCTCGGCCGACGAGCGCTTCGCGGCGCCCCTCCTCCGCCGCGAGCTCTTCGAGCGGGGCCACCGCCGGCGCTCGATGGGCGACGACGCGCCGCCGCTGCCGCCGAGGGACGGTACGCCACTGCCGCGCTTCTTCGCCGCGGCGGCGGTGGTGGGCGCCGCGAGCGGGAGGAGGCTGGGGACGCTGGCGGTCGCGGACGCGGCGCCGTTCCCGCTGCCGGGGAGCGCCGGCGGCGGCGAGGCCGGCGAGGGCGCCCCCCCGGCCCCGCCCCCGGCGGCGACGCCGCTGGCGGGCTGCCCCGCCCCCGCCGCCACTCGTCCCGCCGCCGCCGCCGCCTCGCCCCCGCCCCCCTCGCCCCTCACGGGCGCCGAGGCCGCGCTCCTGGCCTCCCTCGCCGACATGGTGGCGCGCGGCCTGGTCGCGCACGCCGCCGTCGCCTCGGCGCGCGCCCGCGGCGCGGCGCTCCTGACGATGGTCGACTCCGGGGCGCCCCCCTACCTCGTCGTCGAGGTCTGCTCCGTGGCGAGCCCGTTCCCCTCGTCGAGGAACGTGGCGGAGAGGGAAGACGTGTGGAGCGTGGTGCACGCGAGCCCCGCGGCCGCGGCGCTGCTGCTGCTTCCCGCGGCGGCGGCGCCGCCGCCGCCGCCTCCCCTTTCGATCCCGAGGAACACGAGGCTCTGGGAGCTGCTGGTCCCGGCCGTGGCCTCCTGCTCCTCGGCGGCGGCCGCGGCGGCCGCCACGGCCGCGGCGGCGACGGCGGCGGCGGAGGAGGAACCCCCGAGGCCGTTTGTCATGCACGGCCTCTGCTCCGCTGTTGCCGCCGCCGCTGCTGCTGCGGCCGCGGCGGCGGCGGCGGCGGCGGGCAAGGGCGGCAGCGCTCCTGGATGCCCCATCCTGACCGCGACGTTCACTCCGGCGAGCGGCGAGGAGGAGCAGGAAGCGGCGGCGGCCTCCTCCACCGCCGCCGGCGAAGGAGAAGGAGAAGAGGCCGCCGCCGGCAAAGGCGAAGACGGAGAAGGCATCGAGCGCATGAGGAGGCTCAAGCCGCTCCTCCCCTCGGCTTCCGCGGCGCCGCCGTCGTCAGCAGCTCCGCGGAGGCTCTTCCGCGTCGAGCTCACCGTCGCGCACGCCTCGGCCGCTGCCGCGGCCCCCGCGGAGATCGCCCTCTCCTGCTGCCACGCTCCCGACTCCGAGCTCTCCTCCGCCGCCGCGTCGCAGGCCAACGCCAGCGCCAACCCCTTCGGCGCCCTGCTCCAGCTGGGGCCCCTGCTCGGCCAGGGCTCCCACGGCCGCGTCTTCTTCGGCGAGTGGCGAGGGGGGCGCGTCGCCGTCAAGGTCGCGCGCGCGGCGGCGGTGCGCCGGCGACCGGGCGACGGCGCGCCGGTCGAGGCCGTGGTCGCGGCGCCGCCGTGCCACCGCGGGGTCGTCGCGTGCTTCGCCGCCGCGGACTCTCCCGCGCTGCCGGTGTGCAGCAGCGGCGACGAAGCGGCGGCACGAGCAGCGTCGGAGGAGAAAGGAGCCGAGGGAAGGAAGAGGGCTCCGGGAGGAGGAGGAGCGGGCAGCGATGGAGACGTCGACAGCAACGTCGGCGGGCTGTTCATGTGGGACAGTGCGTCTTCGGCGTCCTCCGAGGCCAGGGAGGCCGAGGCTGAGGCCGCGGCGAGGGCGATGCTGGAGCATGAAGCAACGCGAGCAACGGCGACGACGGCGGCGACGACGACTCTTCCTCCTCCTGTCGACTCTTCCCGCCCCTCCAGCGAGAATCGCCGCCCGGAAGCCTCCGAGACCTGGTTCGTGCTCGAGCTCTGCGATGGCGGCACCCTGACGGAGGCCCTCGGGCGGGGCGTCTTCCGCCTGGGGGCCTCACGGGCCGTCCCCGCACTCGCCGGCGGCGGCGAGAGGCCGCCGACGGCGCTCAGGCGGGCCCGCGCCGCCGCCGCGACCGCCGCTGACGTCGCCGACGCCCTGTGCTGGCTCCACTCCCGCGGCGTCTCGCACGGGGATCTCACATGCTCCAACGTGCTGCTGTGCTCTTACTCTCCGGGCGGCGAAGGAGGAGGAGAGGTGGAGGAGGAGGAGGAGGAGGAGGAGGGAGGAGGCTTCTCGGATAGGAGGAAGTTCCGCGCCAAGATTTCGGACTTTGGCCTCGCGTGCGACCTCTCTGCCGCCGCTTCTTCTCCTCTCTGCTCCCCCTCTCTTCTGCCCCCGCACGGCACCGTCACCCACATGTCCCCGGAGAGGCTCGCCGGCGGCGCCCCCTCTCCAGAGGCGGACGTCTTCTCTTTGGGGTGTGTCCTCTGGTCGATGCTCGCGGGGAGCGCGCCGTGGGCCGGCGTCGCGGCGCCGCAGGTCGTGAGGCTCGTCGGCATCGAGGGGCTGTCGCTTCCCGTGCCGCCGCCTCCCGACGGGTGTGCCGGCTGCGCGGAGCTCGAGGCCGTGCTGGGGGCGTGCCTGGAGAGGGACCCGGGGAGGAGGCCGAGCGCCGGGGAGGCGGCGCGGAGGCTGCGCGAGATCGCGAGGAGGCTTTGAAGAAGAAGGCCGGAAAAAAAATCTCAACAAAAAAAAAATATTCGTGAATTCCCTCTTTTATCCCAAATCACTGCTTCTCCGTTGTCGCGACTCCCCTTTCCCACTCCTCTCTTCTTCTTCTCATTTATCGAATGGAAAGAGAAAGGGAATGGAGAGAGGGGCCGTGCACGTGGAAGCTGCGGGCTTTCCAAAAAAAAAAAAAAGCTTTCTCTGTTTTTTTATGTTTTTTTTTCCCCCACACATCAAACAAAGCCTCTCCCTATTCACCCCTTTCTTTTGGATCCGAATCCCTACCTCCTATTCCCTCTACTTTCCTTCCTCCTTTTCCCTCAATACATTAAAAAAGACAAATTCGATGGGCGCAATCCCCTGTCCTCATTGTCCAATCCCTTTGCACCTCCATCCTCTCTTTTTTGTCTCCGACCGTTTTCCTCTTTCTTGTTGTCTTGGAACGCTCCTCGACCCCGTCCCACCACCACCACCCACCGCGCGCCTTGCTCAGCTGTCTGAGCTTGCGTGGATATGTTCCTCGGCCGAGATTGAGAGGGGGAGAAACAGAAATCTCATTGGATTTTTCTGTTTTTTCCTTGTTGCTTTCGTTGTTCCTTGCTCGTCGAGTTCGGGTTTTTGGTTAACGAAAAAGAAGAAAAAACGTTATCACTCTCTCCTTTCTCTCTTTCTCTCTCGCGTTCTCACGCCCACGCGCGCGCCATGCCGTCGGTCACCAACGTCGGCGGCAGCCTGACGAGCGCCCTGGCACTCACTGCTCTCGCGGCGGCAGTCAGGATCCTCCGCGGCGCCGCCGCGGGTCGCGGGCGCGGGGGCTTCTTCGGCTTCTTTGGCCGCGGCGGCATCGACGACGACGACGACGACGAAAACGGGCTGACTGCTCGCGGCCGCTCCAGGCGCGCCGTGGGGAGGTACTTTGCGCCGATCTCCCCCACGAGCCTACGTATGCTGGTGAGGAGTTGTGTCGCATAAACAGAGAAAGAGAACAAAAAGAGAAGAGGAAAGACAGAGACGAGAAAGCAATTCGTCTCTCCATCGAATTTGACGTCACCGTCGTCCGTCAACCTCTCCCTCTCTTTCTCACCTATCTCCACCCAAAACCAAAAACACCCACTCATTTTCCAGATCGACACTTCCCCCTTCCCCTACGTGCTGTTCGACGTCAGGCCCCAGGACGAGGCAGCGGCAGGGGGTCCGCTCGTCGGCGACCTCGCCGGGGCCCTGAGGGTGCAACGTGAGATTTTCGTTTCTCTCTCTCTTTCTTTCTCTCTCCCTCGCGCGCTCCTCCCTCCCCCCGTTTCTTCGCCCAACATTCTTCCCGCTGATTCCATCAAAAAACTCCACAGCTTCTCAAGTCGCCGCGATCCTGGGCTCCTCGCAGGCGTGGGAGGCGGCCACGGGCGGCTGCCTGGGGCCCTTCCCGCCGCAGGACGCCCTCGTCGTCCTGATCGGCTCGTGCGCTCCTTCGGCCTCTTCTCCCCTGTCGTCGCTCGACGCCGCCTCTGCTGCTTCTTTGGAAGCCGCAGCTGCCGCTGCTTCTGCGCTGAAGGGCGGGTCCCGAGGGACAGAGAGTGGCGGCAACAAGAACAAGCGGCGGCAGCAGCAGCAGCAGCGAGGAAACGCTTCTTTCTCGGCCGCCGACGGTGCCGGGGGCCCCGCGGTCGTCGCCGCGAGCGCAGCGGCGAGCAGCGCGGGCTTCGAGTGCTCCGCAGGTCTGCAGGGGGGCGCCCCCGCCTACTACGATGCGCTGGAATCGGCGTCTTTTTCTTCGGGAGGCGGCGGAGGCGGCGGAAGCGGAAACAACAGCGACGCCTCGGTGTTTGGGCGGCGAGGGGGAGGGTACCCGGGGCAGATTATCGACGTCGGCGACGCCGCTGCGTCCCGCCCGCCGCCATTTGCGGCCGTGGACCTTCCCTCCGTGGGTGGCGGAGCCCTGGCCGTGGCGAGGGACGCGGCGGCGGCGGCGGCCGCTGCGGCCGCGGCTTCTGCCGCCGCCGCGGCCTCGGCGGGCGCGGCGACGGGCGCCGTCGCCCTGCAGCCCCCGCCGCCGCCGCCGCGGGTGCTGCTCGTCGACGTCCGGAGACACGACGAGCGGGCGCTGTACGGCAGCGTTCCCGGCGCCGTCCACGTCCCGGCGACACAGGTCCCTGCGGCGCTGCGGGCCGTCTGTTTCTCCTCGTCTGCTGCCGCCTCGTCGGCCTCGAGCGCTGCGGCAAACTCTTCGTCGGCGGCGGCGTCCAACCCACCGGGCCCGGGACCCAGAGACGCCGTCGTCTTCGTCTCCCGCGGGACGCGCCGCGCGGCCTGGGCCGCCGCGGCCGGGAGGGATGCAGGCCTCGCGAGGTGCCTGGTGTTCCGCGGCGGGGCCTCGGCAGTGAGGCCGCTCGGGAGCGCGTCGGTGGTCTTTGACGTGCATGCGGCCGCTGCCGCCGCCGCTGCCGCCGCCGCCGAAGCTGCAAACAACGGCGAAGACTTCCCACAACAGCAGCAGCAGCAGCTCCCGGCCTATCTCACTGCCGCGGCGGCCTCCGCGCCCGCGTCCTACGCCCCGTACTCGAGCGGCGGCGTCCCGCCCGAGCCCGGGTCATCGGCGCTGTTCGGCGGAGGCGGCGGCGGGAGGAGCGGCGGCGGCCGCACAAACGCGGCGGGGGGCAGGCCGACGAAGAAGCCCCGGGTGCTGTGCTTCTCGAGCGAAAGGGAGCGGCAGGCCGCGGTGGCCGAGGCGGCGCAGCTGGGCCTGCTGGCGGCTGCCTCGGGGTAGCAGAGAGGGAGAGTGGCGGGGTGGACCTCTTAGTAAAAACGTTGAAACGAATGAACTTGAAGAGAGGGTCGAGAAAAGGAGGTCGAAAAAAAAACTCACTTATTTCTCGCATTGAAGAAAAGAGGCGCCTCGCTTTCTTCTCTTTTTTACTTTCCTACTCCGCTTAGGCGCGGCGCCAGCAGGCAGTCGCTATCTCCTCAGCAGGTACGAGGCGCGAAGAACAGGGTTCTTGCGAGCGAGCGAGAGGGAGAGCGATGAGCAGCAGCTGCAGCAGCAGCTTTTCGCTCGCTTGCTCGCAACGCCACGTCCGCTCGTTGGGCAAAAACGCCCTCCCTCGATGTTCTTTTCTTCATTCTTCTCTCTCTCGCTGCACTTGTTCTCGTTCGGCGCTTCTTCTTTGACGTCGCCTACGGCGGTGGAGCGTAGAGTTCTTGGCCGCGACAAGGAGAGAAGGTTGAATAGAGCGCGCTAGGGCTGGGGAATCGGCGTCGGGGAAAAAGAAAGAAGAGCCCCTTTTTTGTCCCCTCAAGACCGCTCACGATCTCTTGCTTCCCCATCCCTTGAAAAACCAACAACAGGCTTAGGCTGCGCGTTAAGTGGAGTGGCCCGAGCACCCACTTGGTGCTCCCTCTCTCGTCGCAGAGGCCTCTACAGTTTTACCCGCGAGCAGGAAGGGAAGCAGCAAGAAACCAAAACAAAACAAACATGGGCAAGCAAGCTCGAAAGACGAGCAAGCAAGCGTTGGCGCCGGCATCGTCGTCGCTGGCTTCGTCCCGGCATTTCTCGTCCTACCCGTACGGCCGCGTCCCTCGCGTCCACGCCCCGGGCACGGCGGGCGCCATGCTGCCTTCGCAGAGGCTTCGGCGCAGCCCCTCGGGCAAAAACGTCGCCGGAGGCGTCTACGTCGGGCTCTTTTGCGTCCGCGGCGGCGACGGTGGCGGAGGGAGCGCATCGCCCGACTCGGCCTCGGGCAGCGGCGGCGGCGACGGCGGAGGCTCCTCCGGCCACGGCCACGGCTCCTACCCTTCGGGCTCGAGCTCGGGCCTCTTCGGCAGCCCCTCGACGAGGCGGCGCCTCAAGCGGCTCGACTTCGTGCAGTCGTGCGGGGCCGACCTCGCTGCGCTCGCCGCCGCGGCGTGGCGGTCGGGCGTGCTCGCACTCGCGCCGGCCGCGCTCGCGCCGCGCCTGGCGGCCGCCGAGGCCGCGGCGGCCAGGAGGGCGGCGCCGCTCGTCGCGCGCGCCGCCGGCGCCGCCGGGAAGCTGCTCGAGCTTGCCGACGAGCGCGTCGACGGCGTCTGCGCCGCGATCGGCCTCCCGCCGACCGCCTCGAGAAAGCAGCAGCAGCGGCTGACGTTCGTGCCGCTCTTCGACGCGCCGGCGACGCCGCCGGCGCTCCTGCCTTCCTCCTCTTCCGCGTCCTCCTCTCTGGCCCCCAGGCCGGGCTCCGCCTCCGCCGCTGCCGCCGCCGCCTCCGCTGCGGCCTCGCAGGCCCTCTTCGGCGCGCGAGGGCAAAGCTCCGCGGCGAGCGGAGGCGGCGGCGGAGGGCACGGAGGCGTCTTGCAGGAGGCTTACCTGGAGCAGGTCGCCGCCGCGGTCGCCGCCGTCAAGGCCGTCGCGGGGGTCCCGGCCCACGTCCGCGCCGCCGCGGACGCCGTCGCGGCCCTGGCGGTCGCGGCCTTTGCTCCCCCGCTGCCCGCAGGAGCAGGAGGAGGAGGAGGGGGCCGCTGCGGGGCGCAAGCAACCTCTTCCTCTTCGGCAACGACGCTCTCGGCCACTGACGCCGCCGCCGCGTCGGAGGCCGCTGCCCGCCTCTCCGAGGCGCTCCTCGCCCTGCCCGCCGCGCGCCGCCTCGCCGCGGCCTCGCAGCCCTCGGTAGCCTACGCGAGGGGCAAATACCTCGAGGCGCACGCCGCCCTCGTCACGAGTGCGTCGTACGAGCGCGCGCTGGGCGCGGCGGCCGCGGCGCTGGCGCGCCTTGTGTCGCTGTCGCCCGTGCGCGCCGCCGCCGCGCGGCTCGAGCCGCTGCTGGCCTCCGCCGGCGTGGCCCCGTACGCGGCGAGGCTCGCGCACTCTCCCGCGCTGACTGCCGTCGTCGACCACCTGAAGCCGCAGGTCGGGGGCGGGAGCGGAAGCGGGGGCGGGAGCGGGAGGAGCGCAACATCTGCGGGAGGCGACGGCGGCGGCTCGGACGTCGTCGTCCCCGGCGGCGGAGGGAGGAGCGCCGCCGTGCTCACTTGCGCCCGCGGATGATTTCATTATTACGCTGGGTCTGTCTCCCGCCTCTCCTTAGTAGGTAAGGCGGGAGAGAAGAGATCTGAGATCCTTCTGCCGAGTCTTTCCTGCTCTCTTCTTGCACAAAAGGAAAAAAACGCCAAAAAAGAAGAAAAAACGCAGCAGAAGCAAGAGGAGAGTGAAAGGGTTTTCGAGTTCTTTTCCCTGCCTTCCTCACAGTTTTATCCCCCCCCCCCCAATACCACTACCACAACAATACAAGAGAGAGAAAGAGAGCGAACATCGCCTATCATTAAAAAAGACAGCGGGAGAGACTAACAGAGAGAGAGAAAAAGAGAGCTTTTCATTTTACTTTTTTAGCGACAGCATCAACAACAAAGAGGCATTCCCCTTTGACTTTTCCCTACCACCACCACCAACCATGAGACAGCCCATTACTTTTTAAAAAAGAACGAGTGAGTGCACAGAGAGCGAGCGATCGAACAGCAAAAAGAACGCGTGT
>Ga0315289_10004915_pt1 | contig 19879 bp, 19 predicted proteins | sample YL17G11_40_MG_FD_203452 | JGI IMG/M metagenome (GOLD analysis project Ga0315289, IMG submission 203452) | Sediment microbial communities from Yellowstone Lake, YNP, Wyoming, USA - YL17G11_40 | ecosystem: Environmental > Aquatic > Freshwater > Lake > Sediment | place: USA: Wyoming | collected...
GTTGAGAACGCCACGTTTGCTGAACATTGCTCTGTTCTGCAGTCGGACGATTCTTCAGCGTCTGCGAGACGTGGCCTCGTTCTTGGTCAGTCATCGAGGAGAGTTGAACCTCGACCTTTACGACAGCTTCCATTCCTGAGACGGCCTTGATCACGTCGTCTCTGATTGTCTCTCTGAGTGGACAGTTGGGAACTGTCAGTGCGACCTCAACGTGCACTGTGCTTCCTTGCACTTCAACGGCCTTAACCATACCAAGACTCACGATACTGGCGCCGATTTCTGGGTCCTTCACATTCTTGAGGACCCGCATGACGTCCTCTTTGGTGACCATTGCGGGAGAGCCTGCCGCGCATAACCTATGTTAGGCCGTACTTTCCTATGATTCTCGTTATACGACCCAGCAATTTGGTTCTTTTGCGCTGCGAAGGCATGACATACGTTATCCTTTACTTAAACTGTGACACTGACGGCGAGTCAACCTCCTGTCTGAATGGGGATCCGCTCAGAGCCCTCATGGAAATCACATGAGAGCGGAGTGTGAAAACATGGCCAGTGGATTCTCTAGGATTCGCCAAGCCTTATCATTGGACTCTGTGGCAAGCTTGGTGACTTGATTTGATGAATGGAATCCTATTACAGACCAATTCCACTGTCACCACAACAGTCCTTCAACAGACAAACGGTCTTTCATTATCAGATTGGATTTCCTTGTTTTCGGGCGGGGCAATGGTGGCTCTGACTTTCGCGCTTGTGTACTATTCCCGCGTGGCAATAGTTGAAGGTAACAAGGGTCGCAAGAAAGACTCGATAGAGAAACAGTTGGAAAAGCTGCAAAGTCCCATGTTCGAGATATTGGATCGAGCGAAACCTTACGAAGAGGAACTGCTTAGTCACGAAGATCTGCAACTTGGTCTTGCACAGCGGTTCGCGGTCGGCAAGTACCACTACGTGTCAATTGAAGATCATCGTATCTTGTGGAGAAATCTTACGAACTACAGTCATTACCTAGACAAGAAGGAACATGATGAACTACGGAGGCTGCTCGAGTCGGGAGACAAACTCATTTCGGGGGGCGAAAGATTCTACCCCGATGCGAACTACACCGAATGTTTAGGTTCAGTCAGCAAGCGCCGCACGCAGCTGACCTCTGAGCTTCGTGAGCTAACTAGCATGTGAGAGCCATGAACTATCTGCATCTTGTCTAAGAAGTGGAGTGAAACCCACGCCTGAATGCATCCAGAAACATATGTGGAGTGACGTTTGTCAATCACAATTTCTCATACGTATGTCGCGATCACTAGAGGGTAATGAGGCCAGCATCTACGAGGGCAGCAATGCAGGCAATGATGAACCCCCCCAACCTCTAAGATGACGATCCACTTCGCAAGGTCGTACAATTCTATGAAACCGATGCTGTCGGGGTGGTGTACGTATGGAGCTTTCCTTCGAACGTACAGAAAGTGAAGCAGTGAAGCAAGGGCAAGACACGCAAAGGCGCAGCCGATGCCCATCCATAGAACCTGCATACCAGAGCACTTGTCAACCTTAGCTTATGACGCTGACGGATTCGATGGAGCCTTGAAGGCCCATTATCCAACAAGACTCGGTCAGACAGCAAGTTGAGTTCTTTTTGCGATCTTCTGAATTGTCAGTTTGCAAATCGACTGTTTCATGTCCTCTCTTGCAGCATTATCGTGGCTCTGGTCGTTGATGAAAACAAGTGAAATGAGAAAGTCTCCATCACCATAGTGCACGGTGAATATCGGGGCCGTATCGACAGGTGTTCCTTCGTCGTCTGGCAGTCTGATCGGGTCTATGCAGGGCTCGATGTTGGGAGCGATGATGATAGTTCTTCTGTAGGTCACGTATGACGCTTTTCCAAGAATCTTCTGCAAGTTCAGTTGTTCAGGCTTCGTAAAAAACACATGGAGACCAAGTTGTTTCAACAGGGGGGAAAGATCGGGGGGCTTGTATTGGAGCAGGCGTACGGTTGAACCATCCTGAACCTCGCCAAAGATCGTTTCGGCAGAGACCAGTCGTCTGTGTAAAGTCGAATTGTATGCCCAGAATGACGGTATGTCGGCTACGTTGACGAAAAGTCCTCCTTCTCGCACAAACGTGACTATCTTGGAAAGCGTGCTGAACTCCTTGAGATCGTCTTCAGGGTAGACACCTCCGTAAGGGTTCACGAGGGCTGCATAGGAGTCGAACTGAGAGCGGACATTAGTGAGTTCTACTTCGAGCCCTAGACTTCCTGCCTGTGACTGTATCGCAGAACACCAGTCCATAGGAGGAACGTCAGTCCATGCACGTGTTTGTGTGTCCTCCGAGTTCCATCCCATGTCGTTGAGTACGCCTATCTTCACGGGCGCTCTCCATCTATCCCGTAAGCGATGTTGGTGTACTGTGTTCTCAATAATACCGACGCCATAGAGAATTAGAACGACCGCACACGTAATCACGATGAGTACTAACAGTGCTTGGACTTGGAATTGGACAGCCAAGGCCAGAACAGACGGAATGAACCCGATCAAGGTTCCAGCAAACAGCAAGGCAAGAGAACGTTTGTCTTCTGCTAGCATTGCAGTTTCACGATAAACCTTGCTAATGTGCGACTTATACCCATATACAAGCAGGTTGAACAGCAGACCACCTAGCAAGAACAAAAGGAACAAGGGGCCACGCCAGTCGATATTCCAGAGGCCGTACGGTACATCTTTGAACCACGGTTTTTCGGTGAGATACTCTCTTATCGTCACGACCGTTGACTCGGACAGTATGAATACTGAAGCCACTATCCCGATTATGTCTGATACTAGCAACCAAGAGAACTGGGAGAGCTCGATTGTAGGGCTCCTCCAACGAGTAAGAACAGTTCCCACAATGGATGAGACTGCCAATATAGCCGTACAAGGTATCAGTGTGAGAGCTATTCTATCCATGATGGAGAAGCCAAATACCATCGGACTTGTCGCGAGGTTTCTTATTCCCGACTGGAATCCGTAGGAGAATAGAAACACATTGACGTACAGCAGGAGTCTGTTGCGGAGTTCTTCTCGGCCTCTAAGGACAACCGAGAACCCCAAGAGAGCATACAGCGAAAGAGCGGGAACAAGTAGTAGATAGTTGACATACTCTTGCTGACGTTCCAGCAATATCGTGATGACAAGAGTGGGACTCTCAGCCGTAAAGTTGGCCGAGGGTAAGTATTGGGCACGTGAATGAACATCCCAAGCCGAGTTATCCGACCCTTCCGTAAGATTCCTAGGACTTACAGGAACAAAGTCCACGTAGATAACATTAGGCAGCAGACGTACCCCATCAAAATTGACAGCTGATTTGTTCAAGTACTCGGGTAGCGTCAGACGTAACGTGTAGTTGTATTCGTCAAAGGGATAGAACTCTGGGTGCCCTCGGTCGTACCAAATCGAAGCCGTCTCTGGTTCGCTGTAATACGTGTATTTGTCACTTGGTTTGAAGGCGTTTATCGCAAGCCCGCGATGTATATCCCAGATCGTTTGAGGCGCGTACGAATAGGCATTACGTAGAGACGCTGAGTAACTTAATTCGATAGTCATGGTTTTCGGTTGTACGTGATAGAACATCAGTGAAAGATCAAAGTAGGAAGAGTTAGGGTTCGGCGTCATTGCTTGATAAATAAAATGGTGGGGACCGCTAGGTGACTCGGCGAAATTGCCGTGAACATCAACGGCGGTTGCAAAAGCCCATACGGATGAATCATTCTCCATATGCGGCATTATGGTCTCGTAGGTGCCATTGATTACGGTTCCTCGTACTGGATTCATTTTGGTTGTCTGATAATGATCGCGATCCAACGTGAGTGAAGCATTTCCTACGGTCGCAGTGTAGTGAAGCGTCACCACTACTGGAAAACTAGATGTCACATTCACCCAGATCACAGCTGTGTCATTGGCAATTATGGGGGATCGCTGTCCCCAAGCGAGTTCTGGGTCACTGATTTCCATCATCGGGTTTTCTGAGAATCCCACACTCGGAAACAACGTCAGCGCGACGATCGCAGCTAGGAGAAACAACAGTCTCTTGTGCAACATCTCTCAATACCAAGGGTGGGCCAATGCACCCGCTTAAGCTTTGTCAAATCCAATTCGTTTCTATGCTTCAGACGGAACGAAGAAAAATGTTTGACGGTGGTACGCTTTCCAGTGGTCATACATGTCATCCCCGCTTCTCGTCTTTCTCGAAGTTATGAAAGCAAAGAGTTTCCTCAGATACCGCTTATCCATTTTGAATGGCATCTTGTGCTTCAGACCGAGAAATGCGATTATCTCAGGGTCAGACTTGCCCTCATCCCTCATCTCACGAGTCATGCGAATGACATCATTCTGGTTGAATTTCGACTGCTGGTACAGGTCGACAACGCCTTTCACAACACATCCTTGGCCAGAATGCAATACTAGATTGCACATCTGGCAGATGGTGGTTAGGTTGCTCAGACTGTTGTTGTTTGGATCTTCATCCACGTGATGAACGATCTGGTATTTCTCTGATCTGTACCCGCAGTATTGACAAGTGAAGTCATCTCGATTCAGAGCCTTAGCCCTGACAAGGCGCCATGCGTCCGAAGCTAGCGTGGCCGTTTCTGAACCCTTTCTCCATTTCCTAGGATTGGCATAGCTTGGAAACAGCCGCTTCATTGGTGTATCCTTCGCATTACTCGTCTAATCCCAAGACGAGGATGGGGACCCCAATTGCGCTCTTGAAATGAGGCAGATACCGAGACACCTTCTCGTAAGTCAGACTCCCTTCCCATTTCTGACCCTTCTCCTTCATTCTCCTTAGCAAGCTGGAGCAGGCAACGACGTACACACCAACGTCAATCTGGTCAAGCGCCGAGTAGGACATCGTCTGAAATTTCAGAAGATCGATACCTATGAACGAAGCGTGACCGAAAGAAACCTCTACGCCAATTCTATCCTTCATGAATCCAGCCTAGCTTCGATCTCAACGTCCTCACGGTCGCCCGCGACCCTCGGCTGACCCTTCCATCCTCTCATGGTAAGTTGCTTTTCGATCTCCTCGTTCATCTCAGGTCTAGAGAACCCATTCGGTGGAACCTGAATCGACCTTATCGCGTCCTCGATCTCCTTCTTCAAGGCGAGTTTACTGTTGAGGATCTCATCGGCATAACGATAGGACCACGGAGAGAACCTCATCTCGAAGCCTCCGCAGTCGGTTACTAGATGTGCTTTCCGTTTATGACCTTCGGTCCTGACGCTGCAACCTGCTAGGATTTGTGTCCACTGTGATTTTGACGGTTGTCTCTTATGGATTCATCGAATCCGCCTACGACACAAAGGACCAGAGAATCGAGACCCCCACGAGAACTCCAACCGAAAGTAGCAGAACAATGAGGTAGCGCTTTTTCTGCCAATTCCGTAACACTCCAACGGATAGCAGCACGTTGGCCGTCATAATGAGGAACAAGGAAATATCCGAGAGAGTTATGCCGAGTGGCGCTTCGAGATTCTGCAGAGTCAACTCAAAGATTGGTACGAAAACGATGACTCCCCATGAAGCCGTTACAATGCCGAAGAAGTCTGATTGCTTATGTGACCGCTGCAAGGCAAGTACTGCAGTCACCAATAGGAGAAGAATGACGACGCCCCATGTCCAGATGAGCATGGAAAGCTGAAGCAACGCAGGGTGTCTGATCTGGAGATCAATTTCATATTCATATGGCGATCCGAGGGTAGCGTTCACTGATTTCACACTGTAAAACCCCTCGTAATTCGAGTTGGGGAGGCTGGGTATCTTCTCGTGGACATCCATGTCGGCGTTGAAGTCGGTGCCTATGAAAAGGGTCAACTGGTGTTCGTCCAGTGGGAATGCTGGCAGTCCGAAGAATTGGTTACTTACCTTGTAAGTTGAGACCCATTTCGCAATGTACTGAAACGACGTCAAATTCGCATCCGAAGAATAACTGACCTCGCGAACCATTCTTCCGACTACCGCTGAAAGTGACTCCCTAACACAAATCGTCCCAGGGAAGCAAGGCTGTCCCTGATTTGTTGATCCAAAGAACTCGCCATAAATATGGACCGCAGAATTTACGTGATTGCCTGATGTTTTGAGGGTGATTCTGGCAACTATACCTCTGCCGTCGAAAGACATGACATCGACCAAGACCCAAGAATTGTAACCTCTAGCTTCGACCTCTTTGGCCGTCTGGCTTTGGAGGGCACACAGTATCAACAAGGTGGCAAGAAGCGTAAGACGAAGGGCAGCGCGCATGCAGTCTCACCCGACTTGCTCACTATTTCAGTTTTATGAACTTGCGTTTCTCATCGCTTCTGATCTGCCGTGTCGGCTAGCTCGACTGAATTCGATAAAGTGAAATGCTGGAGAATAGAACTCCGAGCAACGTCAATATTGTTGTCTCTGTCGGCGTTATCGGTAGGTTGAACCATCCTCTGATCAACTCTGGTAGCACCATAAGGATCAATCCCAGCGAGAAGGGGAAGAATCTAGAGACGATCCACTCCCATCGTTTCGGAACCTCAAAAGGCACTTGACAGGATGGCCCGTCGTATTCTTCGCTATATCTTTCAAATGCGATGTGAGATTTGGCTCCCCACATCAGTGGATTGACAGAGATTCTGAAATCTTCAGCGTAGGTTCTCTTAGCGAGCGGCAGTTTCAGCCTCCGCGGTCCTACGTGTCTAATGTACTCCTCATCAAACGCGAAGTTCATGATGGCCGTCTCTTTCTCAGTGAAGTTTGCAAAGTGAGGCTGGTACACACGTAGCTTGAGCACGTAGCCTCTGTTGGGTTGTAGCGTGAAGTGAGTATTGTGTACCGATAGCTGCGTGAGGCTCTCCCCATCGATGATGGCGAATCGGGAGAACAGGGAGCGATCGAATTGGTGAGTTGGACCAATAGGCTTGGTCTGCACAAGATAGTCGACAATTCTTCGCCATGCCTGGTCACCTGTATCCTCAACTTCTTCCACGCTGCTCGTGGTCGAGGCATCATCGGAGAACATGAACAACTTCTTGACGGTGGTCTTGCCGTCTGAAGTCTCCATGTAGTTCTTCCTATTGAGCCAATCCGAGAGAGATAGATTGAACGTATTCTCATTTTCATGCTCCTTGAAAGTTAGAAAGTTACCCATCTCAAGGGTTATCACATAGGGTTCTTGTGGGTCGATACGAATGATCTTACAGGAGCGTAGAGGATAGAACTTCGGTGGAGTGGATGCATAATCGATGAAAGCGAAATATACTGTTGCGCCGTCAAGCATTCCGCCTCCTCTTACGTAACTCTTAATCGCTTCGTCGACCCACTTGCTGTCGTAATCTGTCTGGTAGGGACAGCCCTTGGGCAGACTCAAGATGCTTAGGATCCTTCTTCTAAGCTCGGGGTAGTATGCCGACTTAAACAACCAAGTCGTTCTTTTCGAGCCTGCAGCCAAACTAATCCCCTTTATAGAGAAACCATGTGTCTCGGCTTGACTGGGTAGCTTTCTCCGTAGCACTCCTTCAGGAGGCGATCCCAGGTGCGGATCACAGCAAGCTTGTTGTACAATCTTGTCGGCTTTAGGGTTTTGAGTATTCGTTCTCTAGTTGGAGGATAGAGCAGATCGTAGTCAATGAGAGCGAATCTTTGCGGGAGATCCTTGTGTATATCCCTGATTCGTCTGAAAATGTACGGTATCATCGACGGCGGTGATACGTTCGATCCGATTGTTGGGTAAACGTCGAATCGGAGTCTCACTAGCATGTCAAGACCGCTCAGCAATCCGTCGAAGTAGTATGGATCGCATTGGGTTATGTTGTGATAGTTGCTCGGAGAGATTCCGTGCAGACAAGGGTGTACGGCGAGATTGGCGTATTTTGCCAGTTCCCTCAGGTCTACCCACTCTTCGACCAAGGATTTGCTGGACCCGTCGTCCTTCAGAAAAGGTGAGAGATTCGTTTCAGTCCAGACAAAGACCTCATCAGATAAATCCTTCATTTCAAGATATTTCAAGATCTGGAGGATTAGGTCGGGCGCTAGAAATGGTTCACCTCCACTCACTCTGAGAACATTCGTCTTTCGCCCTCTCTCCTTATCCATCTCCCTTTGAGAGAGGAAGGCGTCAACGATGTCGGATGCGGAAACATACTCGATCGAGTCTCGTTTCAGCATTTGCTGCAGGTTCTTTGCCTGATCATCCACGTAGCAATGCCAGCATGAGAACGTGCATGCGGGAACATGAATCGTTGTGAGCAAGTTGTAAAGTTCCCATGAGCCTCCCAGTTTGTTTCTTACTACTAAGGGATAGTCGAACCAGCTATCCTTGTACGGATCGAAGTTCGCTATTTTGGCTCCATTCTCATCGAAGGCCAGACTTCTCTTGTCTTTGATCGGCTGCCATTGTCTGAAGTATGAACGCGCGAGATCTTGCGCGGGGTATCCTAGGCTTCTGCTCGGGTTCTTGTCGAGCGCAAATTTGCCGTTACTACAGATCGCCTCCCTCCATATTCTTGCCAGTTTCACTGGATTCTGCATCATGACTGGGGCCCCCAGAAACCCCTGTGTAACACCTTGGTCGTCCCACATGTCGGGCAGGTCCTGTAGAACATGTTCAACAGAGGTGCCCGATAGTCGATTATACCCTCAGGGTAGAAAAGACTAGCGTAGTTTCTTCTTCTCTTCACCCTGAGTTTGAGCCTCGGCTTTCGGAGAACAGTCAAAGCTTCAAACCTTCATTTGAGAGAACAAGCTGGACCTGTTTTCTGGCTATGTTGTAGTGGTTTCCGTCGCTTGTGTAGACCTTGACAGAGAATTAGGCGCTAGACTGCAAGCCGTAACACACACTGGTCGTGCGAGGCATCGTTGAGTCTGGGAATCTAGCCGCTGGTATCTGGATCACATATTGTCCAAGATAGCACGCAAATTTCGGATCTTCATCAAGCCCGCGCCTAGTTCAGCTTTCTCGCTTTCCGCCTTGTCAACAAGTTGAAGTCATGTTCAGTTATCTTTCGTGAGATCCCTTCGCGTTGCCTGTTCGGTCTTGACAGTCATTTGCCAAGCCAATCTGTCATCCCCTTCACTACACATATGTATTTCCTGACAGGCACAATGAGCCCCAGAGGTCCTAGAGGTCGGAAAGCAAGTCCCAGACCAAGTCTACCTTAATGCGCCTCGCTGTCATATCGGAGACCGCCATAAGCTCACCAGTGACTAGTATCAGCTTCTCTAGTTTCTTCCTTATCACTGCGCGATTATGTCTGTGTTGGTATGTCCACAATCGGTGGACAACATTGTTGCGTTCCGTCCTAATGCCCTCAACCTTCTCGTAGAGTCTGTAGTCAATTAGGCCGCTGACTAACGCAATCCTGAGTGTTTCGTAGAACCCTAGTCTCTTGAGGAACTGGTGAATGTCCCTCTGTTCCCTGCGTACATTCTTGGTGACTCTCTTCTTCGTGTGATATTTCTTCCGTAGGATGTCAGCGTAAACCGTCCATTTCAGCAGGTTCTCTATGAGGCTGTATAGCAATATGACACTGTCGAAGTAGCGTTCCTTCTGACGCTCATTAAGGACCAAAATGACCTCATCAACGATTGTGTTAATCAGGGCAGGCATGTTTGGTTTATTCCGACTCATGTGGACGAGCCTCGCAAAGAATCCCTGATTTACCCGGGAGTGCCATATCGATAGTAGTATTCCACCCTACGATTCCTATCTAATCATCAGGTCATATCGCGTTGACCGCTCAAGAGAGAACCATAATCAGGAAGTTTCTGGTTGCTGATGGTGCAAAGGAACACCGTGTCAGGAACATAGTGTATCGAACAAGGAAGTATCTCCTTTCACTAGCCTTGATTGAGGAAAGACCTGAGACATCCCCTGAACCCGATCCGAGTGGGATCGAGCGGAACTCGGTCATTGTCACGCATAGAATCAAGAGACCGTTCAGATCAACGAAGGGCTGGATCAATGCACTCGGCGGCACAGTGTTCGGCCAAGGAGTGTGCACAACTTAGCAGGTGGAACCGCAATTCAGGCACGGGTTGAATTCCTCGGCGGGGAATTGGCATGCTGGGCAGAGTCTGAGATTTGTTTCTGGGTCGAAGGTTATCGTTACTCTGTCAGAATTCCAGTGCCTTTGTTCGAGTTCGCTATTCCCCCACTCGGAGACCTTGTCTTTTGCATATCTGATTCGCTCATGGAGCTCTCTCTTTGCCATCTCTATTAACGTGTCTTCGCCAACGAACCAATGTTCGCGATCGTTCTCCCGTCTCTTCTCCTCCAAGAGTCTGTCAAACAGTTGATCGCTTCTCGTCTCATCGATACTCAATTGGATGTCAGCGCCATCTGGGGTGAAATGACCTCGTGCCATGACCAGCCTCTCGAACTTTCTCTCGTCGTAGAACGAGACGACTTTCTCCTTCATCGCTCGTAGCCTTTTCAATTGCTCTTTGTCGTACATGGCTAGGCGATAGCGTACTGCCTCCGTCACGAATGCGGAAATATCGCCCTTCTTGTGGGCAACGAGCCTTAGGCGCTCCTCAACGTCACTCGGGAGCGTGACTATTAGTTTGGGCATAGGCATATAGATATCTAGATCGCCATATAAAGCCGCCGCAGATAAACAGGGCACCTGAATGCCTAGTATGCTCTCACTTGCAGGAAACGCTAAATGCGATTCTGCAACAGAATCGGCTCGGTGAACCTATGGTTGCTGTTGGCTTGAGCGAAGCTAAGAAGATACTGGAAGGATTCACGACGAAGCGAGGCAAGGTGACGAATGCTATCCAATCAGACAAACGTGTCGATGCTGTATTCCTGAGCCAGACTGACTCAAGGGATTTGGGGAAGGCGCTTCATCTGAGGTATGAGGGTGGAGACCTAGTCGTCGAGAGGGTCGATCTGATCGACAACCGCACAGGCAAGGTTTCTCTTATCACGCCCTCTTGGGAGAAGGATTTCCTCTTATCAAGAGACTACAAAGAAATGAGACGTGCTTTGGGCCTGTAGGAATAGAGGCTGTGAAGCCTATCAGTTTCTGAGACTTCCATTCTGAACAGGTTCCAACGCAATCGCCGAGATTGATCCGTCCAGTCTACACAGTAACGAAGATAGTATCAGACTCGTGACGCTTGTTCATCCGAATGTGACTCGTTATCGTCATCCGTCATGGTCGAGGCGGTTTTCTGTGTGTGCTGTCATTGGCGCGGACGTCGTGATTTGAGCCGTTGTCGAGTCTTGTTTGAGGAATTGTAGGCGGGTCTCATGGGGGCGGGCGACGTAATTTGAACCCACGATCCGTAGCCTGAGACGATGGGTGCTTTGTTCTTCTAGTCTGCACTGCGGACCCAGTTAGCTGCTGCGCTCAAAGTTACAAGTATTTCCTCCGCGGTATTGTCTGTTGGCGGCGTCCATGACGAAGCGTAAGGTGGACCCGCCCAACAAGTCTGGCGAAACCCCGCGGATCTTTCATCTTGTTCGTGCCTGGTGCGCACGTACACAAAATCGACCAAACGACGGTTCAAATTGTGGCGTTCGCACCACGAAGGGCACACACAAAACGACGAAAATGACGACGAACGACGGCTCAAGTTAGGACGGTCGCACGAGAGAACACACACAATCCACGAACTGGTCTGTTCTGCCATGGTGAGAGGGAACGATGCGCACACACCAGGCTAGCATTGGTTTCCTAGTGCTTACAGTCTCGTCGACCACAAACCCGCTGACTTTCAGTGTTGCCACATTCGTGTTGCTGACATCAGCATTGTTCTTCGTGCAAGCTCCAGTCGCGAAAGCAGACCCAATGTGCCACTCTCGAATGGCGTCCACATCTATCTCGACTACGACTCTGGGTGCAGCGGCCCTGTCTATTCGGGAGGCACTTCCTTGAAAAGCATCAAGATGTCGATTTGATCCTTGCTCTTCCGGTACGCACGTGCCAGCTCAAAAACAACTAGGGCCACGATGATGGGAGTTATAGTCATGCCAATTGCATATCCTAGACTTGCACCAAGGTAGGTGTAGGCAGAGACTGGGAACAATTCAGTGTAGATTCCGAACCCCCAGATCAATGTCACTCCTAGACCGCAAATTGAGACCAGTGGCCATCCGCCTATGCCTTTTCCGAGCCAGCCCGGTAGTGGCTTGATCAATCTGTTGTAGAGATCCTTCCTAACCATAGGCAGCAGAAAAGCTGCAATTCCAGGAATCATGTAGGCCATCTCTACAGCGATGGCCGAATTCAGCAAGCCAGTAAGCAAGCCTGATCCGTACCAGAATAGACCTTCGGTTAGAATTGACAGAAATCCAACAGTTAAAACGGCGTAATGTGGCGTGTTGAACCTCTCATTGACGTCAGAGAACCTTTGAGGAATTACCCCATCAAAGCTTAGCGCGAACACTATCCTACCGAACATCACAACCGTCTGAAGCGCCACTAGAAAGTTCCCAACTGCAACTCCAAGGTTTACGGTGAATCCCATCCAAGGATTCGATGCTAGTGCTATGAGAAATGTCACAGTTGGTTGGACAGGCAAGCTTCCAAGAGCTCCCGTATTGTATAGGTAACTGACACCGTTCAAGAAGCTCGTGCCCATAGCAAAATAGCACAATTCAGTCTCCAAAAGCAAGCATACCATGGTGATGAGGACCGCAAGAACTAGCGCCTTTGGAATCGTCGTGGAAACCCGCTTTGTCTCACCGGCAACATAGGTACTGAAGTTGAAACCAGAATACGTAAAGAACCCAACTAGTGGGAACGCTAGGATAGTATTGGAAAGCGAGAAGTTAGTCAATTGTGGGTTTGCATTCACGGCGGATACAACTGCCGAATACTTGACGCCGTAGTCCTTAAGCAAAGAGTCCACACTTGCTTGGAAAGAGGACTGACTAACCGATAACAGTGAGATCAGAAAGATGACAAGTATTGCAGAGTAAATCGAGAAACTAAGTCTGTTTACATTCCTATACGTCCCGACGCTCAGCAGTCCAACCATCATGATCAAAATGATGATCAAAACCGACAGGATGTAACCATTTAGTGGCTGAATAATCGTCGACGCGAGCGATACAAGACTCGGACTCTTTGTTGACAATCCGAGTGCCAAGAATCCTTGGGGGAGAGCATTCTCAATTATACCCCACGCACTGCCGGCGGGAAAAGCGATAATCTGGCTGAAGAGGAACAAAAAAGCCATCGAGGTCGCCCAGCGAGGTCCCAAGATTCTTCCCGTCCACACGTAGTCACCCCCGGACCGTGGAATCCCTGCACCGAGGATCGAATACATGCCCACGAATGCCAGAGCCGGGATTGCCCCCATTACGAAAACGAGGATGACGTTCGCGCCAGGAAAGAAGAACGGCGCGGATAGGAACGCAATGACGAATCCTCCCAGAAGATTGACACAGCCAAGGGAAATAATCAAATAGTCAACGAATCCCAACTCTCTAACAAGGCCGGTTGCTTCCCTGACGAACAAGGGGGGCTTCTTCAAAAAGATCCTACCACGCTAGAATCATTCCCAATCTATTTAGAAGTTATCATGGGCGTCGCTCCAGTAGACAAAGAATGTCATTGCAGCTTGCTGAACCCTCGTCGTCCTAGGATTGAATTTGTGTGTGCGCACCATTAGACCCACATATTCAAACGAAAACGACGAAGGACAGCGGCTGGTGCGCCCCTAAGTACCCTCATGGATGTCGAGGGTTGTCCGCAAGTGTTAACCCCGTGTGAATACTAGAACAAGTGGCTGTCTTCTTCTGCAAACCTAGAAATCAAGAACGCGACATACCACATGGTAACTCTCAGAGATTCTCTGCCTGCGTGTTTTGGATTCACAGCAGACCTTGTAGAAGAACATTAGTTGATGTCGCCTTGTCTATGAGCTATCTCGTTGTCTCCGTTGACTTAACTAGTGCTAAGAGCTTCCTCGCTTCCCTATCAGTCTCGAAATGACGTCTGCAAGGTTCCAGCACCTTCGCTAGGCTCTCCGCCACTGATATCTTGAGATCAAGCGGATGGATTCTTCCCTCCGTGTATCCTCTATCTAATTCAAAGTAATCTTCAAAGTAGATTTCATCGTTCTTCCTTGTACGAAGTAAGAACGGTGTCTGTTCATCTCTCATCAACAGATAATGAACCATGTCAAGGATGGGATTTTCAGGGTCTTTTTCAGGGCAGTATGCTGCAAGGATCTTTGTTCGTATCTCTGCAGGAGTGTCGTGAACGTAGATAGCCGATCCCTCGACGCTTTTCCCCATCTTCCCGCTTACTTGCATGTCCAGCGCTTCATCTTCTTCAAAGCCCATCCGCTTGGGGCCTTGAAGCCCCATTAGGAGATGATGATGCACGCATAGCGGCTTCCACATGTCGAGCTTGGGGCCAATCTCTCTAGCAAGGATATTCGCTTTGCGCTGGTCGATTCCTAGTTGACATATGTCGACGTGCATATGGAATATGTCAGCAACCTGCATTGGAGTGTAAATGAAGTTTCTGAGTGGTAGATTCTCGGAATCTCTCCGTCCTGAAATCGTGAGGCTCTTTCTCGCTTGCGTCAGATTCATTTCGCCGGCGACTTTCAACACCGTCTTCCAGTATTCGTTGTTGTAGACGTCGGTACCGAACACGAACTGCGTGTTGTGAGTGTCGACTCCTAGCGATTTCCATACTTCGATTAGATATTGTCCGCATGATCTTATGCGTTCAAGATTGCTTCCAAGCTTGCCGTTGACCCATGCGTGCCAGTCAGCTAGAAAAACGAGGAAGCGACAACCTGCGGCCGTGAGGTCGTTTACTTTCATTGCTGCGACCAGACCCGTTCCTAGGTGGGCCTGCCCTGACGGCTCGAACCCATTGTAGGCCAGCGGTCTGGAGCTGCTTTCCAGGAGGCTCTTCAGTTCGTCTGGCTCAATGATTTCCTCAGTTGGCGGGCGACTTATCAGTCTGATTCTTTCTTCAAGATCCATGTTGACTCACCTTCTTTGATTGACCACTTGTTGGATGAGCTGCCGACTAGGTATGTCGCTGACTTTGCCTGCCGCTATGGTTCTGCCATTGTCCCTGAGCGCGAATCGGCCTAATTGTGGAAAGTCCGAGAACTTCTCCATCGCGATAGGCTGCAGTGGACTAATGCTGATCAGGCCCACATCTCCGTTTCGTAGGAATTCCGGGTTTGTTTCGGTTGTCTGCATTGAATCTCGGTCTAATTTGGCTTTGAGACTAGTTATCCTACAAGGAACATGGGCAGTATGTGTAAACAATGTCGGGCAATAGTTGGGTTTGATCGCGCTCGGATGATCGAACACGACTATTTCTGCGATGAACGCCGTGTCAGGGCCCACAAGTTGTGCAGGGTGATCTGGGTCACATATGACTGCCCCAGGCCTCAAGTAGGTTGGGTTGACTCCACGAATGTTTATGCCCACTCCATCACCTGGCCAGGCTTCCCCCAAAATCTTGTTCCACATCTCGATGGATCTGACGTACCCTTTGCTTGCTCCTGGCTCGATCCGCACTACGTCTCCTTGGTGTAGTACCCCGGTCTCAATGCGACCTAGTGCTATATTGCCGATCCCGGCTTTGCGAAGCACCTTTTGCACTGGTATTCGAAGCGGAAGCGAGTGTGCGATTGCACTCCGAGGAACCCTAAGGTTGTCTAGAGCATCTACTAGGGTCCGGCCCCGGTACCAGTTCATATGTTCGCTGCTTCGGGTCAGATTGTCCCCAACTAGGCCTGAAATCGGGATCGTTTGGACATTGGATTGGTTGAACCCTACTTCTTGGGTTAATCTCAGAAGTTCCTTCGATATGTCGCGGAATCTCCGTTCTGACCATTCGGCCTGATCCATCTTGTTGACGATTATCACCAGCTGTTCAACCCCGAATATCTTGCACAACTGGCAATGCTCCCTAGTTTGACCAGGGTGCCTTGAGTGTGATTCCGCAGAAGATTGTATACTGGTCTCGAACTCTCCCTCCTTCGCCGAAGTGAACAATAGGCCTACGTTGGCGTTTGATGCACCTGTAATCATGTTTCTGATGAAATCAACATGCCCAGGCCCATCCAACAGCGTGAAGCTGAACTTCTTGGTTTCGAATGTGCGCCTCTTCAAAGCAATTGTAACTCCTCTCTTTCTCTCGTCTGGATTGGTATCTAGAGTGAAGGCGTATCGAAAACTCGCCATGCTCTTTCCAGTCTGTGCTCCCAATGTCTCCGCATCATGTGTCGCTGACTCAATTTCGGAGCGACTGATCGCGCCCAATTGAATGAGAAGGTGACCGAATGTCGTCGACTTACCCGTATCGACATGTCCGCAAGTCAGAACGTGGAGCTTTGGTTTCGATTCGGTCTTACTCGACATTCGGCTTTCCTCCTAGTGCACTCTGTGCAGGGTTTTGGCGCTGCCGTTTCAGCAGGATGCTAGCTGCAATTCCAGCAACAGCTAGAAACAATGGGCTAAGCTGGATTCCAGCAATCAATGCTGCTATGCCTATCACTACTAGCCCCGCTGTCACTTTGAGTGCCTGAACCTCCAGATGGCGGGCAAGGGGTTCTCCCACCCACGCGAATGGAACAATGCTAGCAAAACCTACCAGAACCGTAAGCAGCAGGGCGAGTGCGGCATGTCCCGGCTCTATCGTCACCAATGTGGGGACTATTCTTCGAGCTGGAGCGAAAAGTTCCATGATTGCCGCGATTATGAGGCCGGAACTGACGAGAGTCCACGGGAGTTTGTTACCAAGTGGTAGGCGGACGTCCATTATGAGAAAACCGATAGAGCAAACGGCTAGGGACCCGAAAGCGCGTATGATAATAATCTCTCCGCTGAGTATGACGGATAGCACGTATGCGAACATTACTGCGATCCCGACCCCGATCAAATCGACTAGGAAGCATAGCAAGAGAGTCATGAGTCGTTCACGCCTAGACGCCTTCAGAGTCATGGCAGTGAACCAAGCTCCCACTCCCGCCACGCTGAACAATCCGTTCAGCAAGATGAGATCTGGCCTGCTGAACCCGACCAATCCCGCGAGAATTTGACTTGTTAGATTGCCGTCAACAAGTGCCATGAATACAATTGGCGACAAACGAAGGAAGTTCGGAGAAGTCAACTGGGAATTCCAACCCATATCACTCCACCCTGGCTATGAAGGCCCGGAGAGTGATTATGAAATCGAGCTACGCACGGGGTTGAATCACGATAGATCACTGCCATGCTAGACGGGAGGTCATCGCGCTGGCGTAGATTGCTCACTGTTAGTGAAAACTGAGACTAGTCTTGACAAGTCATATAAATGCCCAGCAAAGCAAGTCATGGTTACGGAAAAACATGAAGTGATGTATCAAATCTTGTTTTGTCATAACAAGTGACGGAGGAACACTAACTGACTAACCATGTAAAGCTTGCAGATCAACAACAGGGGGAGTTGGGCGAGTGGCTCCGCAAGCGTCTCAGATTGACGGCAGCACAATGTGCTTGCGTGATGACGATCTTAGACAAACCTGGATTGAATGTGTATAGGTACCAGAACGCGTTGGAGGACTGGATCAAGAACCATGAAGGTCTGGTGGTGTTTCGGCCAATGATTCCAACTCCGAAAAAGAAGAGCAAAGACACAGTGCCTCGCAAGCCCTCGGCCTACGGGTCAGTTCACGGCTGGATCAAGAAGCGCCTCCCATCACTTGGCCTCGTCGTGACGCAAAGAGTGCCTTCAAACACGCCAAGGCGAGGAACTAGGGCGATCCCCTATCGTGTAATAGCTACACCTGCACCTCAATTCGAACTGTTCCTACGGTCATACTTGGAAACGCGGAGACTTCCTGAGGTGCCTGACCAAGTCTCCTATGGAGTAGCAATCGAGAATGATCCTTGGCGAGTCTTCATGGTGCGGCGAAATCCGAATCATCCGACTCCCGCTATGAGGGAGCTGTATCAACTCCCAATGAAGTATTGGACCAAAGGCGAAAAGGATCCGCTGTTTCCGCACGCGGGGGCAGCGGCTGAAGCCGCGGTCGCCGAGATGAGCGGGGGAAGTGTCAAATTGAGAGCGTTCGATCGGCTGACTGATTGTACCCTCAAACAGATTTGGGCGAATGGAAAGTACACAGAACACATTGCATTTGCGGGCCCAGTCAAAAAGGCCGCAACTGCGGGTAGAAGGAGATCGCGCTTCGGTGGGACTTTCCTTAAAAGGGACCAAATAGAAGCGGCCTCCGACATGGAGCCCCTGTCAAAGGAATGGCTACTGCGATTGAGCGCCCGATCGATGCATCCACCCGAATAAATGGGGAGATATCAAGGTAGGATCACACAGCAATGAATGATTGGTAGGCAAGAAGAATGCCCGCGCAAAAACGCAGTATTGAACTTGCGGTCTTCGATCTGGACGGGGTCATTTACGATATACCCCCATATGAAGAGACCAGCTCGAAGATCGGGCCGAGCAGTTGGAACGTCCTGTTCAGTAGGCTTGGGATATACGATCAGCATGAACAGCTTAAGCGGAAATTCATATCGGGTGAGTTCAAATCATACATTGAGTGGTCTACCGCCGCTTGTGAGGCCCTCAAGGAGTTTGGCCTTAGGAAGGGGATCTTTGAAGGAATCATTAACACCCGACAGATGGCACCAAACGCCCAATACGTTGTGGATGAACTCCACCGAAACGGCATCAAAGTAGCGACAATAAGCGGCAGTTTCGGAAGCCTGTCAAAGAAGGCAAAACGGGTTCTTGGGCTCGACGCGTACGTAGCCCACTGCAACTTACTGTTTGACTCCCAGGGAGTGCTAACGGCATGGAAGTTGGAACGTTGCGATTACGCACACAAGCCGTCAAGCTTACGCCGATTGGCAAAGCGGTTCAGGATAGGAGTTGATCGGTGCGCTTACATCGGACACGAGGTGAACGATATTCAGGCATTACGAACAGCCGGTCTTGGAATAGCCTTGAACGCCACCAAGGAATCCGTGATCAAGGCGGCCGATGTCGATTGTCACGGCGACATTTCGAAAATCTTGGGACCAATACTCTCGTTACCTGATCAAATCGATGATCCTGAGACAATGGATCGCAATTTGTGCGTCCCTGAATTGACTGCGCGAGGATGAACGGACTAGTTTCCGAAGAATCACTGGTAAGCAGCAAGAGGTTTGCTATCGCAAATGACTCGCATTCGCCTGATTTGATAAGCCATGACGAAGCGTAGACGGGACCCGCCCAACAAGTCTGGCGAAACCCCGCGGACCCACCGCAAATCGGCTCTTACTTTTGGATAACATAGCACTGATTCGACTGGAACAAAGAAATTTGGGATTTCCTTTTGATTTCCGCGTCGGAAAGGGGGGGAGGGGGGGCTTGAATTTCGCCTCGAAATCAAGCGTTTTCTTCTTTCGCAGTTTGGATTGAGGTTTTCGACTAGGAACTATCGATTACCTCTTTCTCACAAACCCCTCCATCGAGCCCATGGAATCCAGTCTCTCGAACGAGTACACTTTCCGAGCGAGCGAATTTGTAGTGGACGCTCGTCGGTCAAGCTTATTCGATTGAGTAGTCGCCGTCCGGATACACTGTCACCACGATCGGTCTGGAGACTCGTGTACCGGACACGTGATTCCTCGCCTTGAAACGCATATCTTCATAGATTCGGGTGAAATTCGCGCCTAGCTTGATCTTTGCGCGGTTTGCACGGTTCAGAATCATCCGCGGAATGTCCACGAGATGAGTTCCTTTCGGTATCTCCACTGAAACAGCCAATCCTTGATGCTTCAGGTTGTCAAGAGTCGCCCTAGCACGTTCGATGTTCATCTTCGCCCGTGATTCCAAGAGAACAACATTCTCTCTACTCGTTCCAATTTGTTGGGCCACTCGTTTCTGCGTGTACC
>Ga0315289_10004917_pt1 | contig 19879 bp, 19 predicted proteins | sample YL17G11_40_MG_FD_203452 | JGI IMG/M metagenome (GOLD analysis project Ga0315289, IMG submission 203452) | Sediment microbial communities from Yellowstone Lake, YNP, Wyoming, USA - YL17G11_40 | ecosystem: Environmental > Aquatic > Freshwater > Lake > Sediment | place: USA: Wyoming | collected...
TTTTTACCAAGTGCCCTTCTCGTCTTCTCTTTTCATGGTCGCTGATGACATTTTTTTCAACCCTTGCTCCAAGTCTGCCCCTTAAAACTTCTTCTCCGGCAGTAAGCTTGAAAGAAATCAGTTTGGCGTTCAGTTCTTCGTACCTGTAGACAAGGTCTCCTGCTGCTTTTAAGCCGTCTATATTTCTTACGAGGACGACATTCTTGCCCTGCCTCAATGCATCCAATATCTCCCCATCTTTTGAATAATATCTCCTTCCTAAGAACATGTATTTTGTATATCTATCGTCCTTATCCATCTTGTCTGCTTCTTTATCGGTAACATACTCGTCTATTTCTCTTATCGTGTTTTCATCGTCTGTTTTTTCTTCGCCTGTATTTCGCTTTTCTCCTGTTTTTATATTTCCTATTAATACGGTCTGCCTGCCCCTTAGGTTAAGCATTTCTTCTACGGCATACGCTGCAGTGGTCTTTCCAGAGCATGTAGGCCCTGTGAAAACAATCACATAAGGCCCTCTTCTTGCTTTTTTAAGTCTTTCATCCTCAACAATGTTGAAGCAGATGTCCTTGAACGGGACAATAATGCCTTTTCTTTCATTTTCATTGTACATTTGCCAGGTCTTGCTTTCAAGGTCTTCGACTCCGCTGCTTTTTTCAATATACCTGAAAGTGTAGGTTCTTTGCAATACAATACTTAACCCTGATTCCAGAGTTATGAATCCTTTGTCTCTGCCTCCGTTTCCTGTCATGAAATGATAAACCTCGTCGATGACCCTTTGCCTGAGGTCAGGTATGCCAGCAGATACGCTCAGGTTTGCAATCAACTCCTCTATTCTGTCTTTTTTGACTGAGGCTCTTCGTGTTTTGCATTCATCAATCGCTTTCTCGAATGCAGGCTCCCCGTAAAATGGGTATTTGGATATTGCTGCCAAATCTTTTTCAGAAGATTGAGGATTATAATTTTTAATCAGGTTGAATATCTCGTCTGCTTTGACCTTTCCTTCTGCAATCAATTCGTTCTTCTGGAAGTGGATTGCCCTTGCTTCAGGGTCAGGCAGCACAAAAGCAGATCTAGCAGTAGTGATGATTGGCGCATCCTTGTTCGCTTCTCTTAATAGCCTCGCTATCTCAAATCCGTCAACAGGCCTGCCTTGGTAATGTTCTGCATTGCTTAATACCAAGCTCGATATTATAAGGTCATATTTCTTTGATTTTGCAAGCTCAACTCCCTTTAAGCCCTCTCTAGCAACGTCTATCTCTACATTGGCTTTTGAAGTCAAGTCTCTCCTGAATTGGTCTACAAAACCCGCATCGTCATCTATGACAAGTATTCTCTTAAGCTTTAATTCGTCCTTTCCTTCGAATAATTTTGGCACTATTCTTTTTCTGATAGCATCTGGCTCAAGAGGCTTTTCAAAATATCTTCCCTCTTCATGCAGCCTGTCAATGCATGGATGGTCACTTGGCTTGTAGGAATAAGGAGTGTACAAAACCACATTGATGCTGGATTTACGCATCTTTTCTATTGCTTCCAAAGGGCTGTGGTCAGGCATGACTAAATCAAGAACACAGGCGTCAAAATTATCTTCTTCATCGCTCAATAATTTAGACAGTTCTATTCCGTTGCTTGCACAATATACCTCACATCCTTCATCAGTAAGTATATCATGCATAGTTTTTCTTACATCTTCTTTATCATCTGCTACAATGACCTTTAATTTTCTTTTAGAAAAACCGTTAACTACTCTCTCTAATCCTTTGCCTGGTTCTTCCAGAGCTTTCTCTCCAGATGATTCCTTACTGTGGTTTTCTCCCATTTTAGTCATTCATAGATTAGTATATCTATAAGTGGATTACTCTTAAACCGTAATTTCCCAAAACTAGTGCATAAAAAGTGTTAGTAGTTTATAAATCTAACTATTTTTGTGCTACTGCATAGTAGTTGTATTTATACCAGGTATAGCGCTTTAATTCGTTAAAATTTCGGATAAAACCTAGAAAAATTAGAACTAAAACCTAACAGCCTTATTCCTTATTCTCTTTCTCTTCAGGCAGCGAAAATCATTTCATGGCTTTCTGCTCTGAAGGGTTTTGCTCTTCCGGCTTCATTATCGGAAATGGTATTATTTCCCTTATAGAGTCAGCTCCTGTAAGAAGTATTATCATCCTGTCAACTCCAAACCCCAATCCTCCTGCAGGAGGCATTCCTGTCTCTATTGCCCTGACGAAATCCTCATCCATAGGATGCGCTTCCTCGTCTCCTTCTCTTTTTTTCTCAGCCTGCTGCTCTAATAATTTTCTCTGCAATATAGGATCATTTAATTCAGAATATCCGTTCCCAATTTCCCATCCATTTATATAAAATTCTGTCCTTTCGACCAATTTATGGTCATATTTTGTCTGCTTGCATAAAGGAGTGCTTTCTATAGGATGATCGAGGATATGTGTTGGCTGGATTAATTTAGATTCAACTAATTCTTCAAATAACAATGTAATTCCTACTCCCCTGTTAAAATCCCCTTCATATTCAACATTGTAATTTCTCATTGTATTCTTCAGCTCTTCATCACTCATTCCATTTATGTCAATCCCTGCATATTCTTTTAATGCATCAATCAATTTAACTTTTTTCCAAGGCCTTTTCAGGTCTATTTCTCTGTTTCCTGCAGTTACTTTTGTAGTTCCATTTACCATTAATGCGACATATTCCCATAATTCTTCTGTTAATTCAATTATTTTCTCCCTGTCAGCATATGCCCAGTAATATTCTATCATATAGAATTCAGGATTATGTGTTTTGTCCACTCCTTCATTCCTGAAATTATAATTCAAATCATATATTTTCTCAAATCCTCCAACCATCAATCTCTTTAGATATAGTTCAGGAGAGATTTTCAGATACATGGGCATATTCCACGCATTTATCTTTGTCACAAAAGGCCTTGCATTAGCTCCCCCATAAATCCTCTGCAGAATAGGAGTATTCATCTCTATAAACCCTTTGTTGTCCAGGAATTCCCTGATAAACTTCAAAATCTTTGCTCTTTTTATGAAATTCTCTTTTACTTGCGGATTCATTATAAGATCCAGTTCTCTGTGCCTGAATCTTAATTCATCATCTTTCAATCCATGGAATTTCTCAGGCAAAGGCCTTAATGTCTTGCACAGCATATCATATTTATCAACACGGACAGTGACTTCTCCTGTTTTTGTCTTGAAGATTGTTCCTTCTACACCAACAATATCTCCAATATCAGAATTCTTTAGTATATTGTAAATCTTTTCTCCAACATCATCCTGCCTGAAATATACCTGTATTTTTCCTGATTGGTCTTGGATATGGCAGAAGCTCGCTTTTCCCATTCTTCTGAGCTGCATTATCCTTCCAGCAATCTTTACTCTATCCATTGTGAATTCTTCGTTCTTTAATCTAGCATATTTTTCATTTATGTCTTTAGCATTATGCTGCTTGTCAAAAGAATAAGGATAAGGATTTATGCCTTCTTTCTTTAATTCAGCTAATTTCTTTTTTCTTTCATCAATAAGCTCTTGCTCAGCCATGTTATAAAACACCTCTTGACAGGGATTTATTTCTACTATTGCCTATTATATATAAATATTATGTATAAAAACGCTTAATATACGATTCCTACAAGAACTCCATTTATCTGCTCAAATCTGACTTTTTCAGGGTCAGGCTTGCTTAAGTTGTCTCCTTTTACTACTGCATACCATCCTTCTTCATCCTCTGCTATTCCTATGACTCTATGTACAACCAATCCTCCGTAATTAGTGGGCTTGTATGAGATTATATCTCCTACTTTTATATCTTCAGCTGACTGTGGTGTTACTTCAAAAGAATGCGCGTCAACATCAAGGACTGGATCCATTGAATTGCTGTTAGTAAATTCAGCCCATTTAGCATTTTCCAAATCAATTACTATCCTATCTTCGTATACATGTATCTGCTCTTTTGCTATACGTCCTGCTGGAGAGCTGACTTCTTTAGCGCTGACAAATCCTGACAAAGGGTTTTCTAAGTCAAAGCTTCCTAAATCAGAATATAATGTGCTCATCAGCCATCCCATTGTAAAGATGCTTATAGCTAAAAATACTAGGCTTATTCTCATAGGATTATAGAGAATTTATATGTTTATAAACCTTTTGTTTTTTAACTACTATAAAGTAGTATTTTAATGATAGAAAAAGGACTGATTCAGATAAAATCTATCGGATTCCCATATATCCTGATAAACTCGAAAGCATCATTTATGTCATTGTATCTTGAGTTTTTCTTAGTAAGCCTCTTTATGCTGTTCAAAACTCCTTTATTGTAGCCTGCTTCATTAAGCTGCGCTAAGAATGAATCTCTCAATACAGGAAAAGTTATCTTTCCTAGATGCGCTTTTTCTGAAGCTATGTCAAGATATTCCTGGCTTTCTTTAGGTGAGATATGGGTTTTCTGGCTGTTGAAAAGATAAGGATTGTCGTCTTTTCTTGTGTCAAGATAAGTGATGATATCTGGAATCACAGATTCTGCAAGAGGGAATTGCTTCACCTTTTTTCCATTCTTTGCAAAACCTAATTTATTGCCTACATCAATGTCTGCTATCTTCAATGATATGCACTCGCTGAGCCTTAATCCAGTTGAAAACATCAGTTTAATCAGTATTCTCTGCCTTATCTCGTCGCTGGATTCTATCAGCTTTCTTATATCCTCTTTTCCAAATGTCTTGTTCCCCCTGTCTTGTATCTCAGGAGCATATTTAATCTCAAAATTCTTCTTTAATATCCCATTATAAAAAAAGTTCAGTGAAAAGATTATCTCCTCGAATAATCCGCTTGACACATCCTTGTCAGACAAAAGATAGTCCAAATAATTCTCGATGTCTTTTTTCTGCACATATCTCCAGCTCTTGCTTATGAAATCCAGGAAAGCTGTGTTATGGGAGAAGTATCTAAGAGCCTGCTGTTCGCTGTATCCCCTTAGGTTAAGCTCTGCCTTTAGATGAAGCATAGCAGAGTCTAAATTATCATCTTTCATAGTAATTAAACTACTCTTAAGTCGTTACAATTTATAAAGATTACTGATTTTGGTTTATGATAAACTATATAAATAAGCTTTTCATAAATATATGATAAGGGTGGTCATGATGTCTCTTGCTGCTGAACTTGAAAGGGGAAATTATTTTTTAGTCAATAATGAGCCAGTCAGGGTTTTAAGAAAAGAGGTTATCTCTGTAGGAACTCATTCTCACACAAAGCTGAAATTCTATGTGCAAGGATTGTATACAAAAGGAGAGAAAATCATCACTTTAGCCCATGCAGACAAAGTGGATATAGTGGACATATCAAGAAAATCAGGCCAGATCATATCAAAAACAGGCAGCAAAGTGCAGATAATGGATACTCATTCTTACGAGACATTTGATGCAGGATTGTCCGAGGATTTGCTGAATGAAGTCAAAGAAGGAGACGAAGTGACTTTTATAGATTATAATGGAAATGTGACTGTTATAGAAAAAAGATGATTACATCTTCCTTATTCCCTCGATGATTTTTTTCTTTATATGGTTGTCAAATTTATCAGAAGTGTAATCCACTACTTTTGACAGGTAGATGATAGGAAGTTCTGCATAATACAATGATAATGGCGGAATAGCTGATATTATCTTCCAAAACATTCTTTTGTAATCAATGCTTTTCACAATCCTGACCTCCTTAAGCTTTGGAATCATGACAAAAGCAACAGCATATCTCAATATCCCTGAAGCTAAGAAAACAGTCCAATACTGGGACCAGAATAAATGGTTGTATTTCAATATAAAAGCTCCTGCCAATGATCCTAGTACTATCAAAATTCCGTTGAATGTATTAAAATAAGAGATATACTGCACCCTTTTTGATGGAAGTGTTGTATCAAGTATAAAATTAAATGAGCACAATTCAAAACCAGCCCATATCATTCCTGATACTATCTGGGTAAAAATAAGATAATAAAAGTTTGTTGAGAAAATCCATAATATAGGCATCAAAGGGATAAAATATCCTGAAAAAGACAATACTTTTAATGAGCCGTATTTATCAGCCAGTTTTCCCCATACAGGCATGAACATGAATTTGACAATCAGTGCTGTTCCTGTTATAACCATAAAATCAAGATAAGAGAAATGCAGGTCATTGAACATATATACAGCAAAAAATGGGGCAGCTATATACAGCGCAAAATTAGTCAATGCAAGATAAATGACAAGATAACCATAATTTGTCTTTGTAACCTCTTTAAAGAATGTAGTTAAAGGAACATGCTCTGCCTTAAATCCGTCTTCAGGCTCGTACTGCTTTGAAAGATACATGACAGAAAAGCATCTTGCAAAAAAAGCTATTACGAAAAGGATGAAATAAGCTAATTTTGGGGAATTATACACTAATTCAGAATACCATAAGAAAATTCCTGCTGTGATAAAAGCAGCAAAAGAGACAAATCCTGCAATCTTGTTCCTGTTTGCAAAATATTTCCCCCTTATGTTAACATCAACAAGCCTTCCCATCCATGCGCTCCATATAGGAGATACAAACATGCCTAACCCAAAGTATAATATCATTAGAGCAAGCAGATACCATACAATATTGCTTGTTTTAGCATAAACAAGATAAGCAAAACCAATCCATGTCAATCCCTGCAAGAACGCAAACAAAGTCACTATTTCTCTCTTTGACTTGAATATCTCAAGCGCTTTTCTAGAGAAAAGCTGCGCAATATTTCCTATGAGCAGAGGCAGGGAACTCAATAATCCTAGCTGTAGGTTTGTTGCTTTAAGGAAAACAGCAAAAGGCTGGAGGTAATATTCCCCGAATCCTGCCATAATTGACCAGAAGCTTCCATCTAGTATAGAATATCTTAATGACCTATTTATCTTCTTTTTTTCAGCGTCTTTTGAAAGCATAGCTATTAATTTTAATATTTAGGTTATAAAATTTGCGGTTTAAAGCGCGATAGGTTTTTATATTCTTATTCAAATAAGACTTTTATGATAACATGGAATGATTTTGAAAAAGTGGAAATAAGGGTTGGGACAGTGATTGAAGCAGAGGATTTTCCAGAAGCAAAAAATCCTTCGTATAAGCTAAAGATTGATTTTGGAGAATTTGGAATTAAAAAATCAAGCGCGCAAATAACAAGATTATACAAAAAAGAAGGCTTGCTGAATAAGCAGGTGATAGCTGTTGTAAATTTCCCTCCTAAGCAGATAGCTAATTTCATATCTGAGTGCTTAGTCCTTGGAGTTGTTCTGGAAAACAAAGAAGTTGTTCTGCTTATGCCTGAAAGAAAAGTCAAAAATGGCCATAGGATTGCTTAACAGCAAAGCTTATATACTATATTTGTTTTATTTTGATTAAGGGTGTTTGATAAATGTTTTCAACTATAATAACAATACTTGCAGTCATTCTATTTTTAAGCCTAAAGATAATTATGCAGTATCAGGAAGGTGTAAAATTCACTTTAGGCAGATTCTCAGGAGTCATGAAGCCAGGATTAAGGGTTGTGATTCCTATCATCCAGACTTATCAGAAAATAGACAAGAGGATTGATGTCAGTGATGTTCCTGACCAAGAAGCAATCACAAAAGACAATGTAAGCCTGAGGATAAATGCTGTATTGTATTACAAGATAAATAATTCTAAAGACGCTGTCATCAAGGTTGAGAATTACGGCTATGCTATCAGCCAGTTAGCCCAGACAACTATGAGAAATGTTGTCGGAGAAGTGACTCTTGATGAATTGCTGAGCAAAAGGGACTTGTTAAGCCAGAAGATAAAATTAATTGTTGACAAGACCTCTGAGACATGGGGGATAGATGTTGTCAGCGTAGAGCTGAAGCATATTGAGCTGCCTGACCAGATGAAAAGGTCTATGGCAAGAGAAGCTGAGTCTGAAAGGGAAAAAAGAGCAGTCATAATACAGGCAGAAGGAGAGGCTATCGCATCAGAGAATATTATGGAAGCTGCAAAAACATTAGGCGGAGCAGGCGGAGCATTGCATCTAAGGACATTGCAGAACCTGGGAGAAATCAGCTCAGATCCGTCTAATACAGTTGTTTTCATGATTCCGATAGAAGGAGTAAAAGCTCTTGAAGGGGATAAAAAATGATTGCAGAGATCATAGCAATAACAGGGATAACATTATTCTTCCTACTTGTATTTATCATATTAGTCTTATTTGTCAGCATAAAGATAGTCAATGAATATGAAAGGGGAGTGAGATTCACTTTAGGAAGATTCTCAGGAATAATGAATCCTGGATTAAGGTTTGTCATCCCGATAATCCAGTCTTGGCAAAGGGTTGATTTAAGGACAAAGGTATTAGATGTTCCAGATCAGGAAGCAATAACAAAAGACAATGTAAGCATTAAGATTAATGCAGTGATTTATTATAAGATTGCAGACCCGAATCTTGCTATAATTGAAGTGAAAGATTATAATTACGCGACAAGCCAATTAGCCCAGATAACTATGAGGAATATAGTTGGAGAGGTCATGCTTGATGAATTATTGACAGGAAGGAATAAGATATCAAAGAGGATCCAGGAGATAGTGGACAAAGCAACAGATCCATGGGGAATCAAAGTAGAAAACGTTGAATTGAAAGATATCCAGGTTGGCCCTGAGATGCAGAGAGTCATGGCGCGCCAGGCTGAAGCAGAAAGGATAAAGCGAGGAGTGATAATCCAGTCAGAAGGAGAGGTAAAAGCAGCATCAAATATAGCAAAAGCTGCAAAGAACCTGGCAAAATATCCGGGAGCATTGCATTTAAGGACATTGCAGACAGTAAATACTTTATCAACAGAAAAAAGCAATACAGTTGTTTATGCCCTTCCTGTTGAGATATTAAAGACAATAGAAAAATTAGGCAAAGGAAAGATCATTTAATTCTAGGAAATGAAAGAAAAAAAGCAGTACAAGGCGCTGATTTTTGATTTAGACGGGACTTTGATTGATTCTCTTCCTTATCATTTCCTTGCATTCAAAGAGCTTCTTCTTGAGAGGAATGTAAGGATCCATGACCAAGTGTTGAAGAAGCTCATGGGAATGCCCACTAACAGCATTCTAAAAGAGTTGAAAAAACACTACAGATTCAGGGACAATATAGAAGATTTAAGGGAAGAAAGAAGGTTTCATTACTTTAAATTTTTAGGAACTAAGAATGTAGTTTTTCCAGGAGTTATGAAAACATTGAAGGAATTAAGATTAAATTATAAGATTGCTATTGCAACAGGCTCAAGCTATGTGATGTATACTCATTCAACCAACAAGGATTTCCAGTCTTTGTTTGATTTTGTATCAACTATAAATGATGTAAAGCAAGGCAAGCCAAATCCAGACCAGTTCTTATTAGCATCAAGAAAACTCAGGGTAAAGCCAAAAGATTGTGTTATAATAGGAGACAGCACTTATGATGCAGAAGCAGCAAAAAAAGCAGGCATGGATTTTATAGGCGCAACAACAGGATACAATAAGAACCACACTTTATTGCTGCACGGAGCTTTAAAGACTGTTCATTCTATAAGCGAATTGAAAAAAATATTATAAAAAATACCTAGTAAATAGGTATTGTTGTGCTTGTGTATTTCAGTTCCACGTTCTTTACTTTGCTTAAGTCGCTTATCTTGTTTATTCTCAGCAAGTTTGGAGATTTTGTGTACAGCAGCTCTTCGATATACAGGCTTCTCTCTACACTAGGCTGCCAGTATTGCTCAGTCTTTCCTTCTGAATGGTCTATCAATCCTCTAAGAGTTATGCTGTCTTTCTTTATCTCAAACACAAATGCTCCATTGTAGTTGTCTGATTTATGCTCATAATCATAGTTATAAGCAGGTATAACCAACAGGTTCTTTTCTTTTGAGAACAAGAATGCCTTATGCTCATACAATGCTGTTGACTGCGCATATCTTTCCTCTGTGACATATTTAGCTATCTCTTTTGGATTATTTACATCAGATACATCAAACAATGATATCTTCAATCCTTTTGTCCTTCCTGTCTCAGTTGCGTCCTGCCCAATTCCGATTATGACATCTTCGTCATAAGGATGCATATATCTTGAGAATCCAGGAATCTTTAATTTTCCAAGCTCTTTTATGTCTTTTTCATCGCTCAAATCAATCACAAAAAAAGGATCAACTTGCTTGAAAGTAACCATGTATAACCTATTGTCAATGAATCTAGTTGAATAAATCTGCTCATCCTCAGCCAATCCTTCTAACTGGTCTAATACATTCAAATCACTGTCTAAAGTATAGACTCCGTTTGTTGATTTTGTGCTTTGGCTTCCGAATCTTGACCATCTTTGGGAAACTGTTGTAGCTATCCTCAGTACATTGTCTTTCTCATCTAATGAGAACTGGTTCATTATATGGCCAGGAACTTTTCCATTTGCTGAAGGAGTTATCTTTCCGTCATCTACTCCTACTTTGTTTATCACTGTAAATTCAAAGTATTTGTATTCCTCTAATTTTTTCTTTAATTTCTCTTCAGCTTGGTCCTGCAGATTGTCCTGCTCATCTTGAGTCATTCCAGCAATTATGTTTTCATATACTTGGTAGATCTTAGCCTCTTTCTCATACTTTGACAAAACATCATTATCAGTCAGCTTTATCTTTTCTATCAAAGCCTTGTCTGCATCAGAAAGCTTAGGCTCAAGAATCTCCATTGTAACCTGTTTCTGCAGCTCATATTCATCTATATATTCAGTATATGTCACATAGATATTCTTCTCAGACATGTAAAGGTTCTGGCTGCTTTCAACAGCTATCGCCTCTGAGTTGATTGCTTCAGAAGGATCTTTCATGTTTATCGCATGGATATTCACAAAAACAGGATTCTGGTATGGAATATCATAATAATGTATATGGTCTATAGGAATTGCTCTTTTGACAGTTCCTTCAAATATTATTGGCCTTGGGTCTATCCTATACTCAGGCGTCGTGCTTGTCAAGATATAAGCATAATCTCCTGTCATCCTTCCCCTGAAATAATTTCCCTCAAATTTATAATCCTTAATCAGCTCGGGATTTGCCTTGTCTTTTATATTATAGATATTCAAGAAAGTCATTCCAGACCTAGGCCTGAAATCAAGTGTCTTGAAATGTTCAATATTATAGAAGCTTCCAAAAACAGCAAGATTATCTCCATCAATAAATAAGCTTGCAGGGCTGTTGTCGAATTTTATTGTTGAAACAACAACTGCATCTTCTCCAGGATAAGCTTTTATTATATATAGTACATTGTCAGTTATAGTATAGATATAATTTCCGTCTGTCTTTATTATATCAGCTTCGTCAACATTTTCAACCTGCACATTGGTTTTTGAGTAGTCTGTTGGAGCTGTTTGAGTAGCTTCAGGCCCAGCAGCAATATCAGCGCTAGGAGCAGCGGCTGCTTTAACCATAGTCTCCATCAGTACTCCTCCTCTGTATCCTCCATAATAGTCTCCTCTAGCAGAATTGTCTTTTATGAAATTAAGAAGCTCTTCATTTGTCTTGAACTGCTTTGTATTAACTTCTTTGCCAAGCTCAATAGAAACAGGCTCATATGTTCCTGGAGTATATTTTGTTCCAGGAATCTTATAAACAATATTCTGGCCGCATCCTGAAATCATAATTAAAGATATTACAGATAATATTAACATAATAATTCCGAATGTTTTTGTGTTTTTTATCATAATTACATCACCTGAGAATATGGTAATATAACCCTTTATAAATACCTTTGCATAGCTTTGAATCAGGTTGAAGTTATAACCTAATAACCTATATGAGACTCTTAGAATCTATTTTACAACAGCCTGCAATGCTTTTACTGCAACCTCTATCTGCTTTTTTGAAGGCTCTCTTGTTGTTATTTTCTGCAATAATAATCCTGGATAAGTCATTATTTTAAGGAAAATATTATCCCTGTGCTTATCTCCTAGTTTTAATAATTCATAAGAGATGCTTGCTATCACTGGAATCAGGACTATCCTTGACCCTAATCTTATATACCACTGGTCCCATATTATAAGCGAGAAAAGTATTATGGATAATAATAAAACAATAAATATGAACATTGTTCCGCATCTTGGGTGCAGTGTTGTGTATTTTCTGACAGTTTTATAATCCATCTTTTTTTCAGATTCATATGCATTCACAGCCTTATGCTCAGCTCCATGATACTGGAATAATGTCTTTACATCAGAAAATAAGGATATTATCAGTATATATAATACAAATATCGCAACTCTGATCAATCCATCGATAAGATTGAACCAGAATCCCTGCTTTACAATAAACCCTGTCAAAAAAAACGGAAGCACAACAAATATTCCTACAGCAAACAGCATTGAAAGTATTATTGTGAGAGTAACCTCTTTTTTGCTTATCTTCTCTTCTTTTCCTAGCTGCTGGTCAGCGCTCCATATCAATGCTTTTATCCCGATTATCAGCATCTCAACAAGCATAGTGATTCCGCGTATAAACGGAGCTCTTATCCACTTCTTCCTTTTAGCAAGATTCTCTTTCTTGATCTTTATTTTTCCATCAGGCATCCGGACAGCGATAGCTATATTTTTAGAACTCTTCATCATCACCCCTTCAATTACTGCCTGTCCTCCGTAATGCTCCATAACCTAAAAAGAAAACTGATAGTATATAAATTTAATTAAAAATAAAGTAGATTACTTTAGTACATAATCCCATGTTCCTGTTACATTCCTGAATCCATGATTTACTATATAATCCAAGGTTATTTCTGGAGGAACCAATCTTGACATATTTGGGTCATTGATCATCTCATTTAAAGATTCATTAGGGTCATATGTTCCAGATATTAAGAAAGGCATATTTTTAGATGCAATCCTAGGGACTAATTCAAGGACTATCTGGGGCAACAACATCCATGTTCCCCTTAAATAAACTGCCTGCACTTTCTCTAATTCTCCATTTAGGACATTTCCAGTGCTTATTTTATATCTATCTCCTATAAATCCTTTGAGTTTTTTCTTCTTTTTTCCTAAAACAAATTCCGCCTCGAATAAGTCCCTTGATTCTTCAAAAACCAATCCTTGTATAATCCCTTCTTCATTCAAATCCCCTAAAAATGTGCGGATACAGTCCCCATCCCTTTCATCATAATCCTGAAATATGAATTCTCCTGCATTGTCAAACACCCATAAGCATGACAAATCCCATCCACATCCAGGATAATACACTGTTCCTTTTACATGCGAAGTATATTTGCTTACAGATAGCAGGCCAGGAGCATTTTTTGGAATAAACATGAATCCCTTATTTGCTTTTTTCAAATAACTGCTTGGAGGGTCATAGGATCCCCTTACATGCATAAGCTTCTCAAAATCCCCCACTAATTTGCCTAATTTATAGCTGACCATCTGATATCCTCAATACTCCTGAAACCTGTCAATAATCCCTTTTATAAAATTATTTATATTTTAAGAAGATTTATCCAAAACTTTTGAAAGAATAACCTTTTATAATACTTTATATCTGCATAATATATGGCAAACTATGATTTCAGTCAGGGAGTCTGCGCAGCTTTGAAAGGCTGCAGAAAAAGCGAAAATGAACTGATGTCAAGGACATATGGCATAGCATTGAGAGCAGTATGCAGGATATTAAACAAATTTCCAAGTGACAGGGAAGATGTTGCCCAGGATGTTGTGATAAACGCATACTTCAATCTAAGCAGCCTGAAAAATCCTAAAGATTATCCTGGTTGGATTTATAGGATAGCCCATAATGAAGCCACTAACCATATAAGGGAAATGTCAAGAAGACGCGAAATCCTTTCAAGGAATATAGCTGCATTCATGGATTCTGAAAAATGTGACGGAAACCCATTAGAGGCGCTTATGAGAAAAGAGCTCATAGAAAAAGTTGACAAAGAGGTTGGGAATCTGCCTGAAGAATTAAAAGAAGTTGTTGTACTATATTTCAAAGGAATTTCTATGGAAAAAATAAGCAGTATACTAGGAATCTCCTCTGCGACAGTATTTAAGAGGATGTATGCTGCAGCAGAAATTATAAGAGAGAGGACAGAAGCATACTCTAATTCTTCTTGATTATTATAATATTCCCCCTTCCTTTCTTTATCCTTTCAATGACACCTTTATGCTGCAGCTCTGTTATAACCAGGCTTATCTTTGCTTCAGAGCTTGGAAATTTAGCCCTTATGTCTTTCTGTGTTGTCCTTCCTCCATTCGATTTTATGAAATTAAATACTTCTTGTGCCAAATCACTTGTTCCGCTTATATCCTGCTTGTGCAGTTTCTCAGTTATCTTTCTGTATTTGAAAATCAAGAATACGATTAAAATAATTAATACAACAGCAACTCCAGAAATTATATAGATGAAATAATCGGTTTGATAAGGCAAATCCTGCTCTTCAATCTGCTGCATCAATTCTTCGCTTTCATTCAAATCAGGAAATAATATCAAATCAAGTATATAGCTTCCTTCCTTTGCAATATTTACTTGCTCTAAAGTGTATCCTTTGAGCTCTCCTAACTCAGAATATTTTGCTTCAATAGAATATTCTCCTGGATTAACATCAAAACTATAGCTTCCATCCTTTGCAACAACAGTCTGCTTAGGAACAGAATTTATGCTTACAACAGCATTATTCTGCTTCTCTAAATCAAAAGAATATACCTCTCCATGTATTGTTGCAGCTAAAGCTATATCAGATAATAATGCTAAAAATATGACCAATAATATTACGCCCCTCATAAAGTATTGTAGTATTCATTCGAAGTTTAAAAACCTTTCTCTATTTTAAAAAGATTATTTTTACTTTGTAAAGCTTTATCAGTAAAAATAAGCCCTCTTAAAGCTTTAAAGAAATTATTAAACTTTTAATTTTTTAGGCTGATAAGTGTATATATAAACAAATTTAACCATATAGTATATTGTCAGTTTAATTAAAACTGATAATAATGTTCATAGCAAACAATGCTTTGCATGAATCATGTTAAAAACTAAACGGAGGGTTAAAAATGAAAAAGCTATATGCGTTATTGGTATTGGCGATTTTTATTATGAGTATTGTGCCAGCTGCATTTGCTGAAGAAAATGTGACTTTGACAAATGCTGAAGATACAGAAGATTCTGAATCAGAAGATACGACTGCAGATTCAGAAGACTCGTCTGATGATACAGATGTTTCTGCCAAGGAAAAGATAAAGGAAAAAATACAGGATATAAAAGAGAAAACAGCAGAAGTTAAAGAAAAGATACAGGATGTAAAAGAGATAAGAAGCGAAGTTAAAGAAACAAAGATAGTAAGTGCAAAAGAAAGGGTAGCGGTTGCTTTAAAGAATTTTGAAGCAGCTAAAGTAAGATACCTAAAAGCAAAAGAGAATTATCTTGACCTTAAAGTTAAGATTACAGCATCAAAGGTCAAAATAAAGGAATGCAAGGACAAAGATACAGAGGAGTGCAATGCTTTGAAGGTCAAAGCAAAAGAAAATTCTGAGCAATTCCTGATACAGGCTGCTGATAAGATATTAGGCGTATTAGAGCAGATAAAGGAAAAAATCCAGGCTTCAGAAGATTTGACTCAGGATGAAATCACTGAGCAGGTTTCTGCTATTGACGCAAAGATTGCTGAGATAGAGGCAGCTAAAGCTAAGATAGAATCATTGGATAACTCAAGCACAGACGCTGAGATAAAAGACGCTGCTAAGACTATAACAAAGGCTTGGAAAGCAGGAGTCAAATTCTCTGCTAAGAAAGCTGTTGTAAAATTAGCTAATGCAAAGATACACGGAATAATCGTAATAGCTGAAAAATTAGAAGCAAGGCTTGAAAAAGCTATAGAAAATGCAAAAGCTAATGGCAAAGATGTTTCAGCTGCTGAATCAAAGCTTGCTGAATTCAAAGCTAAGATAGACAGCGCAAAAGCTAACTATGAGAAAGCTGTTGAAAAATACAAGTCAGCGACACCAACCCAAGTTGATACAGTTATGCAGGAAGCTAATTCGTACATGAAAGCAGCTCACAAGGATCTTCAGGAAGCGCATAAGCTATTGAAAGATATCTTGCAGTTGCTAAAAGCAAAAGCAGTGGATGTTGATGCAGCAAACACTACAACAACTACTGAAACAGAAGAAGAGCCTGAAACTATTGAACCTTCAGAAGAGACAGCTGAGACAGAAGATAATGAGACAACTGAAACTGAATCAGAAGATAGTGAATCTGATGAAACATCAGTGAATGTTTCAAGTGAAGGAGTTAGCGTAAACACAGGAGACACGTCTGTAAATGTTGATTCAGACAGTGTCAGTGTGACAGCATAAGCAATAGATTTAAATAGTATTAACTATTGAGGGATGATAAAATGAAGAAATTAATTGCTATTGCTTTGATAATCGCTGTATTAGCTTTGATAGCAGGATGCCAGCAAAAGGTATCAACAACTTCAGTGCAGACAAATACAGATACAGATGTATCGAGTATGGAAAAAGATATTGCTGAAATTGATGCTATAGAAGATGATACAGGCTTGTCTGACTTAGACAGCTTAGAGCAGGATTTAGGCACAATCTAAATCTTTTTATTTTTTTATTTTATTGATTTAATTAAAGAGGGTGTTCTTAGATATTTTAGAATATGAGCTTGATTGATATAGTGAATAATGTGATAAATTCCCCTGCAGCGCAGATGGCAGGGTTGTATATAGCGAATCATCTAGTTGTGACTGCAGCAAGAGCCCATAGCAGGCAGAATGAGTTGTCAAAAATCGGCTATTATTCTGAAGATATGAGATATACTAAAAAATTATTAAACAGCTCAAAACATCGCATCGCAAGGCTTGATACATTTGCATATTCAGCAATAGCAACTCTCACTGAATTTTGTTTTTTTTATATAGCTTGCAACCCTCATAAATAACCCTAACATTTATATACATCAATTCTATCAAATCAGGTATGGTATTAGAAAAATTAAGCTCAAGCCTTAAAGAGACATTGTCAAAGATAGCCAGGGCTGTATTTGTTGATGAAAAATTAATCAACGAGCTAGTCAAGGATATCCAAAGGGCATTATTGCAGGCAGATGTCAATGTTCAGCTTGTCTTTAATTTTACAAACACTATAAAGCAGAGGATTACAAAAGAAGATACTCCTCCTGGTTTGACTAAAAAAGAGCATTTGATTAATATTGTCTATGAAGAGCTTATCAAATTCTTGGGTGAAGAGCAGAAAGACATCAAGATAACTCACAAGCCTTTCAAGATAATGATGGTTGGTTTGTTTGGCTCAGGAAAAACAACAACAATAGGAAAATTAGCAAAATATTTCCAGAAAAGAGGGAATAAAGTCTGTGCAATTGGCTTAGATGTCCACAGGCCAGCAGCTCCGCAGCAGTTAAAGCAGGTCTGCGATTATATCCATGTCGATTCTTTTATCCAGCCTGAAGAAAAGGATCCAATAAAGATTTATAATAAATTCAAGAAAGAGCTGGAAAAATATGATATTATATTCATTGATACAGCAGGACGAGATGCGTTGTCTGCAGATTTGATTAAAGAGATAAATGACATTAATAATCTGATAAAACCAGATGAAAGATTATTGGTTATTTCTGCTGATATAGGCCAGGCTGCTCAGAAACAAGCTCAGGCATTCCATGATGCATGCAATATTACTGGAGTCATAGCTACAAAGATGGATGGAACAGCAAAAGCAGGAGGAGCTTTGTCTGCATGCGCTGTGACAAAATCTCCTATAAAATTTATAGGAGTAGGAGAAAAAGTTGATGACCTAGAGCAGTTTAATCCAAAAGGCTTTGTAGGCAGATTGCTTGGAATGGGTGATATCGAAGCTTTGTTAGAAAAAGCAAAAGAAGCTATTAACGAGGAAGAAGCAGAAGATATGTCCAAGAAATTCCTCAAAGGAGAGTTTAATTTATTGGATTTATACCAGCAGATGGAAGCTATGAGCAAAATGGGCTCATTAGGAAAATTGATGGAAATGATTCCAGGAATGGGCCAGCTGCAGCTGCCTAAAGACGCTATCCAAGTCCAGGAAGAGAAATTAAAATTATGGCGTTATGCAATGAATTCTATGACAAAAGAGGAATTAGAGGATCCTGACATCATCTCAGCCCAGAGGATAGACAGGATTGCAAAAGGCTCAGGTGTTTCAGTGAAAGACATCAGGGCATTATTGAAGCAGTATTCCCAGGGAAAGAAGATGATGAAGATGTTCAAAGGAAAAGGAGAAAAAGGAATGGAAAGGATGCTGAAAAACTTCAAAGCTAAGATTCCTGGTATGTAGATTGATTCTATTTTAAAGAAAAACTTAAATAAGTGCATAAGATATTGTGCTTATGCATAAAATCGCTGTTATCGGAACTCATTCAACAGGAAAGTCTGTTCTCTGCAATAAGCTTTGTTCTTATTTGAAAGATTTAGGCTTTAAAGTGAACATTGTCTCTGAGCTTGCAAGAAAATGCCCTTTTCCCTTGAACGAGAGTTCGACTGTTGAAGCGCAGAGATGGATATTGCTGAATCAGATTGAAGAGGAGAACAATAACAAAGATTGCGATTTTCTAGTTTGTGACAGGAGTGTTCTTGATAATTATATTTATCTTTTTAATATTCTAGGAAAAGACCATGAAGGGCTGCATGATGCTATGATCAAACATCTTGAAACTTATGATGTCTTATTCCTTGCTTCAATAAAATCTGAGGATATTCCAAAAGACGGATTCAGGTCTGTTTCAAAAGAATTCAGGCTAAGGATAAATGATCTGCTTATTAACAAGATACACAGCTTATCATCTTTTTTAACAGAAAACAATATAAACCTGGTCAAGATACGGTCTTTTGAAGATATAAAGAATTCAGATATACTCAATAATTTGATAAAATAAATTTACGGGGGCGTTGCTGGATGGTAAACAAAACACCTGAAAAGATAATTATAATTCCGCCTGAGCTTGTTGATGTCACAGGGTTTATGCCAATAATAGACCATAAGATGTTCCAGAGGCTTGATGGAAAGCATCAGACAGGCCTTTTATACAAGATTTACAGGGGAGCTAATCACACAAGATTCGAGCATTCTGTTGGTGTATTTGGCATAGCCCAGAATATGGCCATGGTATTGGGTTTGAATGAAGAAGAGTCAAGGGCTGTGCAGGCATATGCATTGCTCCATGATATTGCCCATATACCTTTTTCTCATAACATAGAGCCTTTGCTTTCAGAAAGACATAACACCAAAGCAGATGAATTTCTGGCAGAATTCAAGGAGGCATTGGAGAAATCAGGCATAAATTATGATTTATTTTTAGCTATAGCAAGAAAAGGGAAAGACAGGAATCCTCTGTCTAAATTAGTTAAGCACGGAGTTGTGGGAGCAGACAAGCTTGATTATATGTTCAGGGATCCTCATCACATAGGAAGAAAAGACATGCCTGACACCGCAAATCTGATAAGATATCTTGTTTTTGACGGAAAAGAGTTGATGGTCGAGGAGAAAAATGATAATGAGGTCATGAGGACAATGAACCTTTATTACGACCTCCATACTTTCTTTTATTATATCAAGCAGTATCTGATAAACCAAAGGATTCTGCAGAGAGCTGTGCAGGAAAGCCTTGACGCAGGATACATGCAGGAAGGTAGATTATATGAGTGGGTAGACTCTGATTTAGAGTCGCATCTTTTAAACTCTGAATCTTCTTTTATAAGAGAGCTCTTTGATACAATTAGGCACAGGGGAGATACATACAAATCCTTGGTTGTCTTCAGGCTAAGGGGATACGAAAGCCAGGAAAGGATTGCTGGCAAGCCTTTCTCTGTATATCCTATAAGCG
>Ga0315289_10004918_pt1 | contig 19877 bp, 12 predicted proteins | sample YL17G11_40_MG_FD_203452 | JGI IMG/M metagenome (GOLD analysis project Ga0315289, IMG submission 203452) | Sediment microbial communities from Yellowstone Lake, YNP, Wyoming, USA - YL17G11_40 | ecosystem: Environmental > Aquatic > Freshwater > Lake > Sediment | place: USA: Wyoming | collected...
AAGTGGATGCCCATGGCTCCCGTGTAGGCGACCTCCATGGTGGTTTTCGGGTTGGTCTGCCAGGAGATGGTGAAGTTCCAGTTGTTCACGTAAGGGGTATGGTAGTTCGGCGAGATGGCAAAGCCTCCAAACGTCTGCTGATAGTAAAGAGCATTGGCGAAAGACAAGCCATTCGATGGCGGACCACCCGAACCATAAATCTGCTGCTGCACGCTGGTGGACGTCAGCACCGGCGGGTTCTCGCCCAGCCTCATCACGTTGTTCGGATTGGCCGTCGATGATGGGACCGTGGTGGCGAAGGTGGAGGTGGCGCCGAAGTCCGGTTGGGGCAACATGGTGAACCCACCGATGGGGGCGTGCGACATGCCCCAGCCGCCGCGCAGCACCACGCGATGGTCCCGCAGGAAGCGGGGCTGCCACGCGAAACCGAAGCGCGGCTCGAAATCCCTGTATTGGGGCGGCGTCAGGGACCGGGAGTTGCCGCCGACTCCGGAGAAAGCGAAGGGCACCACCTGCACCGACTTGACCACTTCACCGGTGGCCAGCGTGAGCGGAGACGCCAGCGCCTGGGATTGGGCCAGATCGGGCCGGAACACGCCCTGGTGGTCATACTTCTCGGTACGCGGCATTTGGAGGCTGTAGCGCAATCCCAGGTTGAGGGTCAGGTTGTGCCTGATTTTCCAATCGTCTTGAATGAAACCGGCGGCGCTATTCCAGCGATAGTAGTAGGGTACCGCCACATTCCGCATGGTCACGGTGCCGTTGACCACACCCAGCATGAAGCTGGCCCACGGGCTGCCCCCGGTGCCGGTGGAAGTCCCGGTGGAATTCGTTTGGGTTGCGGCGAACGCGTAGACGCCGCCAAACGAGCCATACAGCGGCAGGACGTTCTGCAAAGCATGGGAAAGATCGACGCCGAACTTGAGGCTCATCCTGCCGACGGTCTTGTACACAATGTCGGTAATGGCGTAGCGCTCCTCGCGGTTCTCCACCTGGGTGGATGCAGCTCCGCCAAATCCGGTCGCGGTGCTGCCGCCGCCGCCCAAGGAGCTGCCGGGGAAGAGGCCGCCGAACGAGGGCATGCCGCCCTTGGCGATGCTCGGAAGGCCGAAGGCGGTATTCAAATTCTCGCCGGTCGCGGGGTCCCAGCGCGGGTCCACGCTCTGGCTGAAGCGGCCCCGCGTGTAGTTCAGCCGCAGGTCATTGAACATCGTCGCTGAGATGGTGTGGGTGTCCGCCAGCATGGCCTGCTTGCCCCAGCTATAAACAGAGCCGTTGTTGGTGGGGCTCACCGGCGTGCCCTGGATCTTCACGATGGGTGTGGCGGTGTAGCGGCCGTAGAGCCGGTTCTTGTTGCTGATGATTTCGTCGATGCGCAGCGTGTACCGCTTCTCGTCCTGCTTCAGCTGGCGCGGGGCAACAATGTTCGAAATCAGGCTATTGCTGTTGAGATAGTAAGGGCCGGCCTTGACGATGTAGGGCAGCGCCTTCTGCGCGGTGGCATCCAGCATGGCCTGCGGGATGACGTTGCCGGCGAAGGGGGCGTGGGTCTGGCCCGACGCCAAAGTGATGGGCTGAAACTGATTTCCGCTGACCACGTTGTACTGGTTGTAGATGTTGTTGTCGCCGCCGCCGGCGGGAGCCACGGCGCTCGGAGCGATGGACTTGAACTGGTCCACCACGCTCTGCGGCAGCCAACCGCTGGCTGTGTTCACCAGGCCGCTGAAGTTGCCCTGGCGCATGGCGTCGGTCGGCAACAGGCCGTACTGGTCGAGGCGGTCCCGGCGGTAATTGGGCTCGAAGGCCGCGAACCAGAAGGTCCGGTTCTTGCCGTTGTAAACCTTGGGGATGTAAACCGGGCCGCCCGCGGAGAACGAGAGTTGGTTGTACTTCAGCGTGGGCACGGGCCGGTTCGCCGTGGCCAGGGAAAAGGGTGCGGCGGCAAATTCGGGATTCCGGTTGTACCACACCGCGGTGCCGTGGAGACCGTTGGTGCCCGATTTCGTCGTGGCGTTGATGATGCCGCCGCCGGTGGTGCCGTATTCGGCGGAAAAGCCCGAGGTCTGGACGGTAAACTCCTGCACCGTCTCCGGCGAGAAGCTGACAATGGTGCGCGCCAGGCTCACACCGGTGTTGTTGGTGCCATCGGCCATAATCATGGTGCTCATGGGACGGCCGCCGCCCACCGACACGTTGCAGCCGGGACAGGTTGTGACCGTGACGATGCTGGGGGCCTCGGTTCCGGCGTCGCCCGAGACATTGGGCAGGGTCATGGCCAGGTCCAGCACGCTGCGATTCACCAGCGGCGCATCCTGAATCTGGCGTTCGGTGATGAGGTTGCTGGAGGTTCCCGACTCGGTATCCACCACGGCGGCCGCCGCTTCCACGGTGACCAGCGTCTGGATGGAGCCGGTTTCGAGCTTCACGTTGGCGGTCGCGGTCGTCGCCGTGTTCACCTTGACCTTGTCCACCACCGCCCTCTTGAAGCCCGGGGCTTCCACCTCAAGCCGGTACATGACCGGTTCCAGGTCCATCACCGCATAGGTGCCGTGCTCGGTGGTGGTCACTTTCCGGACTTCGTTGGTTCCGATGTTCGTAACGGTTATGGTTGCGCCGGGAACGACGGCCTCCGTCTGATCCATAACCGTGCCGACGATTCCGCCACGGTTGGTCTGCGCCATCACAGACAGCACGCTGAGCACAACGATCGCGAGAAGGCGTTTCATGAGTGCAAACCTCCGGCTCCTGGCCCTTGAACCAGGATTGCCACTCGGGGATTGCGGGTTAAGCTCGATGGACCCGGGACTGCCATTTTGGGATGCGAGACAGACAACTCATACACCTTTTCGCTGGCCGGTTCAAGGCTCATCGGGGTGTCGTGCCGAATGCCGCCGGCCGGCCCCGCGATCCAGGTGTCGGCCACCTGTTTTCGGCTGTCTAATTGGCTGGTTTAATGGTTCATAGGACAATTGCGTCCATTTCTACTTCCTTATTTTGCGGCATCCGCGCCCATCCGCGTTCATTCGTGTTCATCCGTGGTGAATTATCTGGGCTGGGTCGCCCGCCAAGTCGGCTCCCGGGGGTGTCAGGCCAGCCTGTCAGTGTCGGCGTTTCCCGGCACCGCCGGCCGATCCGGTAGACCCTATTCCCCTGGTATTCAACCACTTGTCCGGCTTGAGGGACGGCCCGACGATTGCCCATGCTTCCGACGATGGGTCCAAGCGGCAAATCTTCGATCCAAAGAGGATGAATATGCGCCCCCTGATCAGTGCTTTCCTGATACTGGTCCTTACTGCTTCTGCCCTGGACACCAAGGCGGCTGTCCTCGAACCGCTCCTGCCGCAGTCGACTGCAGCCTCACCAGAAGCCAGGATCAAGCAGCGGGTTATTGAGATTGGCCCTGGGAGCCTTGTGGAAGTGCGTCTTCACAGCAAGCAGAGACTGGTGGGCCGAATAACGGCCATCTCGGACGAGTCCTTTGGGCTTCAGGCAGTAAAAGGAGACAGAATCGCGGAGCAGAAGGTGGCCTTTGGCGACGTCAAGTCCATCAAGCAGAAAAATCCGTCGAACGCGACCCGCGTCTGGGCCGTCGTAGGGGTCACACTCGCTGTTGTTCTCGTGCTCGGCGCGATTGTGGCAGCGACGGGGGTCAATAACTGATGGAGTGATCGCGTAGATCGTGGAAGCGGAAACGCGGCGGGCCCCCCGCCCTTCTTCTCGCTCTGCCTGCCGGAGTTCGAGCAGGTCCTCGGCGTCGGCCAGCCGGTTCGCGGGGCACTGGCGGCGATTTCGCACTCGACGCGGTCGAGTCCGGAGGGCGCGAGGTTGGCCGAGTGCCTCCGCTTGCTCAATTCCAGCATCCGCTCGGCCAGAGCCACCATCTTGTCGTGACGGGCCTCGTCGGCAGGGTCGGGGAAATCCATGGCGCAGGTGGGCGCGCCGTTGCATTACCCGTGTTGAGCGAGGGCGCTCCGCAGCCGCCACTTGTGGTGCCTTGAGACCTCGCGGCGCAAGTTCTTGTATTCTGCTACAGTCTCCGGTGATTCCTCCCATACCGCCTCGCCGTCAATTACTCGCTTGATTCTTCCCCTGGCCACGTCTACCTCCGCCCAGCGCTCCAGGATGTCCGGGTGGTAGATTAACCAAGCAAAGAAGCCCTCCCAATAAAGCCTGGCCTGCCTCGACAGTCCATCCCATGTCTTGTCGATGAGGTCATGGGAGTCGGCCGACATCTTCTCTTCGGCTGCGTCCGGTCCGCGGGTCTCCCTCATCTTTTCAATGACCTCCCTTGCAGCCTGCGGGTAGGGCTGAGCGAAACCCCAATCTCGTCCGAAGCGTTGGTACCATTCATGCCCTACGGTTCGGTGGCGTAATCCCGGGATGCTCTGCGATGCCGCGTCCTTTTCCCGGTGCACATGGGCGTATGTGCGTCCGTACGCGACCAAGTCGATTGTCTGGTGAACCCAACCAGCAGTCAAGCTCACCCGCCTTCGATGATTCCCCGTTCTTCTCGTGTTATTCCGTACAACTCGTAAACCAGCTCGTGGATTTCGGTGTCGGCCGAGGCGATCTCGCGCTCCAGGCGGTCCAGCCCCGTTGGCAGGGGAGCCCTCTGGGCTCCCGCCTCGTGCCTTGCTACGGAAGGTCTTGCAGTTGCGGGCACGATTTCAACCCAAAGTGTCGCGTCACCCGTCTCACAAGGGCAGTGCGCAGTTCATGCTTATCAACGAAAATCCCACACAGCCTTGCTAGGCCCCTCTCGCCCCCAACGCCAGCCCTTGCGAACAGTGCGGTCGCTAGATACTGTGCCACTGGGTTTTTTGCTGTAATAAGGCCGCGATGGTTTGGATGGCGCAGGATTCTACGGACGAGGTAGGACAAGGCGTTCTCTGTGTCTTCGTGGAAGACTTTCGGCCTCTTTCGGCGCACAAGGAACAGGCTCCTCCCATTGCACATTCGGTTCCCAATCAACATGGCAAGAAGTTGAGCGCCTGCGACGTTTCCCTTTTGGCCCAAGTACACGCAAGGTTTTCTCTTGCATATCGTCTCGTGATGATCCACGAAAGCCACGCGCGCGCAATCTTCCAGGCTCAGGTCGCTGTCAACCAAAAACTCCCCGTTGAAGCGTCCATTTCGGTACCAGGTATCCTTGCCGGGATCGTAATATACCGGTCCTGTTCTTCGCCTCGGTTCGTAGGCCTGCAACTTGCCAAGAGGCTTCTCCTTATCTGTTACAAGGATGCGGTACGCCGGAGGGCTGTAGTAGTCAACCCCCTCCACCCAGAAAAGGTTCTTTTCGTCCACGAGCCTGCGCCAGTCGAACTCGAAGGTGATATTCCCGAAGATTGAGCCAGGGGCCCACGTATTTGGTGACACCCATGCGACGCACGTTCGACTGTTCTTTAGTCTGCTTTCGTCCCAGACCAGAGAGGATCTGATTTTCCCGTCTTCGAAAATGCGGTATGCATCTTTTACGTGGCACACGTGAGAAACGGTATCAAAGGGCCTACAGTCATCATTTGACCAGTTTGGGTTGTTCGACGGCACGCCGACTTTGTACTTCGCCCACTCTGATTCTGCTTTCATATCAACGTAAAGCCTGTCCCCGCGCCCCTTCGATAATTTTTCGCTCTTCCTGCGTGATGCCGTAAAGGTCGTAAACCAGGCCGTCGATTTGGGCGTCGGTGGCACCGATGTCGCGGTCGAGGCGCTCAATTTCCGAAGGCGCGAGCCTACCGGAATGCTTCCGCTTGCTCAATTCCAGCATCCGGTCGACCAGCGCCGCCACGCGTTCGTGCACTCCCTGGGACGGAACGAGGAGCGGAAGGCTGGCAAGTTGGTTGGAGGCGATGTGGTTGTTTCCTCTGAACCTCGACCGGAAGTACCAGTTGAGCAGGGTGGAATTCAGGATGCCGAGGGCATACGTCATACTGAAAGGTCTCTCCACGCCAGGCTTCCAGTTTATCGTGTTGGTCGACTGCAGGCAGTACCGGCGGCGGTCATCGTAAGTGGCGATGATTCGGCGGGGCAGCGTTATGTTGCGGACCTCTTGCACCACGATCTTCTCAGGGGAGGTATAGTTGTCCTCGTCGCGCGGCGCGTCGAGACGCTTTGGGTCGTAGAGGACGTACAAGGGCGACTCGCACCAGTACCGCTTTAGGTGCTTTCCACCGAGCGCAGGACGGTGGAGGGCCTGCGTCCTCTTTGCTGTGAGGAATTTCTCGTTATCGCCGGTTCTGAGGCCCTGGTTGATGCGGAAGATGGTTCCGAACCTGGCTTCTATGCCATCCAACCGTGCCGTGAGCCTTCTCGTCGCCAGATCGCCGGGGGGAATGAGGCGCTGCCCCGGGGTCTCCACCAGGTCGCCCTGCCTCACCACCTGGGTCGGCGCTTCGGCATTGAATTCCCGTGCAGTCGTCTTGACAAACCGGAACTTGTGTCCATGGCCAGGCTTTCCTCTGGATACAACGAGGATCATCGTCTCGTTCTTTGCTGACTGGAAGACGCCCGGGCCGATATCCACGATTTTTTCAATGCTGTTCTCCTCAAGCAGCAGCTTGCGAAGCTCCTTGAAGGAATCGTTGGTCAGAAGCGTATGCGGTACGATGAATCCCAGGGGGCCTGAGTCTCTGAGGACCTCGAGTCCCCTTTCGATGAACGCCCCGTAGACGTCGAACCGGTAGCTCCAAGTTTTGTAGCTCTTCGCGAAGTAATCCTTCTGGTTCCGGTCCATGCCGACGACGAAAAGGTACGGCGGGTTCCCGATGACGCAATCAAACCTGCCCTCTTTCATGATTCGCCCGAAGCCCGCCACGTCAGAATTCCAGTCGAAAGCATTGATGCGGTCGCGTTCTTCGTCGCCGAACAAGGTGCCTTGGTCGTAGATGTCGGGCCCGATCAGGGAATTGCCGCAGATGATGTTGTACTTGAGTTCCGGCAGGAGCGACTGCTTCGGCGGAAGTTGCGATTTCTCGCCTTCAAGAGCCTTCAGGTACAGGCTCATCATCGTGATTTCGACCGCCTGCGGGTCAATGTCTGCGCCGAACAGGTTCCTCCGGAGAATCTTTGCTTTCAGCCCCACCGAGAGCCGATGGCCGCCATTGCCGTCGGGCATCAGGTCGGGGTAGAGCGGATGCACGTGCGCCTCCTTCGGGTGCGCGGTGAGGTAACGCACGTAGTAGTCGATCAGGTATTGGAATGCTCCAATGAGAAATGAACCGGAACCGCAGGCGGGATCCAGGATGCGGATTTTCTCAATTTGTTTGGGTGCTTTGCCCTCCATGACCTTCCCCACCGTGTTCTTCACGATGTAATCGACGATGTACTTAGGCGTGTAATAGACGCCGCCAGCCTTGCGGACTTCCGGCTTTTTGTCGAGTTTAACTTGCTTGGGCGTGAGCCGGATGGTGTTGCCGAGGTAGCGCTCGTAAATCGAGCCCAGCAACTCCACACCGATCACATCAAAGCGGTAAGGGCTCTTGGGCGGATAAAGCCGCTTGATAATCCGCGCCAGGATTTCGGAATCAACCTGGATGTCTTCCGACAGGTGCGGCTTGAAGATTTCGCCGTTAAAATCCTCGTTGATCTTGTGGAAGAGATCGTTGAGCCAGTCGAAGATGGGGAACTTCCCGCCGTGGGTTTCCCAGTTCTCCACCGCGTCGGCAAGTTGGCGCTTCTCGATGACGTGGCGGTCCTCCGCGATGCGGATGAACACGATGCGGTCGAGCAGCCGCTGCACAACCTCATTCAGTTGCTTCGCTGTCAGGCCGGGGTTGCGTTTGTGAATGTCCTTAGCCAAATCCTCGCGCCAGCCGGTCATCTCATCCAGGAAGACCTCATCCACCTGCTTGCGTAAGTGGGGGGCGCGGCGAATCCTGGGCAGGAGCGCATCGAGCGACCCGGCGGTGACGCGCTCTTTGGAGAATTCCCAGAGCTTCTCGGGGTTCGCGAGGTAATCGGTGCATTTGAGCTTGAGCAGCAAGCCCTCGTCTGGCCGGCGCTCGTCGGGCAGGCTGGAAGCGTCGTAGAATCGGAATTCCTCGAAGTCGGTGAGGATGACGAAGAACACCTGGCGCGTGTTCCAGGCGTAGCCTTTGGCCTGAAGGATGTGCCGGGCGGTATCCAGAGGCTCGGAAGGGGCCTTCGCCTCGACAAAGAATTTCGTTTGCCCGCCGACCCGGAAACTGTAGTCAGGCCGCCCCGTCGTCTCGCTCTCGCCGCGCTCGACGATCACCTCACGCTGGTGGTGCGGCAGTCCGGCTTCATTCTCCACGTCCCAGCCAAGCGCCTTAAAGAAGGGGGTGATGAAGTCGATGCGGGCCTGGGCCTCTGAATAGTGTTTCGACAGGTAGTGGCTCTCGTCTGATCCGAACTTCCTGATCAGCTTCTCGAGTGCATCTCTGAACCTGTCCATTGAGGCGGGCACAACTGCAACTCCCATGAGGACCCAGACTGGGAGTGTAATGCTGGCGGACGGCGTACGCAAGCCGGTTTCGTCAATGGGAGTGACACCTTCCGTTCCGCCGCGGCTCACCCCTGATTGGGGCTGGCCCGGAAGCGCCCCTCCTCCCGGTGAGCGATGGCCTCACCTGACGCGACGCAGTGCGCGTGTTAGCCCAAAGCAGGTGCTCGGCGTCGGCTGGCTGCCGCGTGGCTCAACGGGCAGCGATTGCGGCTTTGGCTTGCCGCAGCCAGCTTTCGTGGATCAGGCGGTTTTCTTGGCCAGGCTGACAACCTGGGGTTCATCCGCGAGCCGGACGCTGGCGCCTCACGCCTCTGCCGGCGCGGCGGGCGCGGCTCGTCGGTTCCAGCGCCGCGTTGGGTAGCCTCATGAAGTTTTCAGGCTGCAGCAGACTCGCCACCGAGATATCTTCGTCGATTGCCTCCCAATGGACTCCGATGCCGCCGCCGATCAATTCCCAATCGGCGCGCTCGCGAGGCGTCGCCTCCATAAGCCGCGGGAACCACACCAGCGGCGCTGAAAGGACCCGCCCATCGGACAAGGTGACCGAGAGAGCGTCGCAGGAGCAGGACGCCTCCACGGCCAGGGCTTCAGCCTTTTCCACCAAAGTACTCATGCCACTTCTCCAGGAAGAATTGCCTCTTCTCCACAACAATCTGACGGATCTCGGTGAGCTCGTGCCCGCGGAAACCCCGCACGTCAGCCACCGAGACGGGATCGAGCCAGAACTTCGCGTACCGCCCAGCATGCGCGACATGGATGTGCGGTGGTTCGCGTCCTTCCATGCTGAAGAAGAAGAAGCGATACGCACGAACCCGTAGCAATGCCGGCACGCTACGAGTGTACCGCGAGTCCACCAAAAGCGAAAATGGCTGTCGACGCCGGGATTCGCCCGAAGTTCCGGCTCAGGCGCGCGAGCATCGCGTCGCCCGGACTCCGTCTTCCAACTGCCGCGTGGCTCAGTGGGGAGCGATTGCGGCTTTGGCTTGTTTGAGCCAGCTTTCGTGAATCAGGCGGTCCTTCTCGCGCTCCCATTGCTCGGGGGTGAAGACGCTCAGGTCTTTGCGAGATAGGGCCGGAACCCCCGTGCCCAGGGCGGGCGTGCCCCCCTCGCGCTCTTCGCTCGAGTACAGGCGATCCATTTCCACGCCATTCGCCTGCGCCCACTCGCTGATATGGGTGACCGGCAGGGCGGCGATGTCGGCCTCGGTCCAGTTCGGGAAATCAAGCTGCCGTTCCAGCCACCCGGCCACCGGCCTGGTCACGAAATAAGGCCGGTGCGCCCCCTCGGTGAATTCATATTGGAACAGCCCCTTCGAATTCCCCCGCAGTTCCGCCGTTCGCCGGTAAAGATCATCGAAGAACGGCTTGCTGTGCGTGGGGATGGAAACGGTGCCGTCCTGCAAACCGTTGTAGACCAGCGTGGGCCCGCGCGAAGCGTGAAGGGAGTAAATGGCGGCGGCCCGGTCGCCCAGAAACGCCAGCGACTGATAGGGGATGCCCTGGCACATGGGTTTGGACTTGTCCCAGTACTCGCCCGGCCCGTCCAGGTTGCCGCCTCCGACGAGCACGCAGGCGCGCAAGCGCGTCTCCACCGCGCAGGCCAGGCTCAGGACGAACGAGCCCATCGAGTAGCCCATGGCGCCGATGCGCCGCGCGTCCACCTCCGGGCGTTGGAAAAGGTAGGAGACGGCCTGCATCACGTCGGTCATCATCAGGCCGCCCAAACGCTGCGCCAGCTCCCGGGGAGGCTCGACCTTGTCGTGCGCGCGGGTGCCGGATTTCCGTTCGCTGTTGCGCTCGCCTTCCCCCGCCGGATCGTACGTGAGCACGGCCGCCCCGCCCCTGGCGTACAGCACTCCGGAGTAGAAGGCGTACCAACTGTATTTGTCGCCGCCGTGCCCGTTGACGACGATCAGCGCCGGGACCTTGCCGCGGCGCTCTTTCGGAAGATACAGGATGGCCGGGACCCGCATCCCGAACTCGGTGGCGTAAGTGACTCGTTCGGCGAGCACCCCCGGTGCCGGCTCAAAGCGGCTATGCGTTTCCGGCGCCAGCGCCGGCAGCGGGTCGGGGACAAACAGCGCCGCCTTGATCTGTTCCCGCCAGGCCTGCTCCTGCTTCGGCGTCAGCTCCGCCGCGCTCACCGGCGCCAGCGCCAGCGCCGGCAGGATCGCCATCCATACATAGAAAGCTCGATGCATAAAGCTCCCAATGGGCTTCCGCGGAAACCTCTCGGACCGCGAATTGCACACAGGCGGCAGACGCAGGGGCGACCATATGGGGTCGCCCCTACATCGCACGATTTACTCTACCACTGGAGGTTCAGCGCCAGCTTGATGAAGCGCGGCAAGTTGCGCTGCTGCAAGACGAGTTGCCCGAACGTCGCCTCGGTCACGTTTACCGAGGCGATATCGGAAAACCAGGGGTGGTTGAAGGCGTTGATGAACTCGGCCCGAAACTGCAGCTTCATCCGCTCGTGTATGGGGAAGTACTTCGACACCGAGGCGTCCCAGTTCTGATAGCTGGGAACGCGCACGTCGCCGAAGCGGGTGGGGAAGTCGCGCAGGGTGTAAGCCTCCTGCGGGTTGATCCGCTTGCCGGTGGACGGGTCGTCCCAAAGCGAGGTCTTGAACCAGCTCAGCAAGGTGCCGCCCGATTCCAGCTTGGCGCTGCCCGGCTTCACCTGCTTGGCGTTCGGGTAGTTGATCGCCCAGCCGCTCATGTAGATGATGTCGAAGTTCAGCGCCCAACCGCCGATGGCATAATCGAGCGCTTTGGGGACGTTGCGGGCAAAGGACCGGCCCCGCCCGAACGGCAGCTCGTAGACGCCCGCAACGGTGAACTTCTGTGGCGCATCGATCTGGTTGGCGGGGCGCTTGTCCAGCGGCGTGTTCTCCGGCTTGGCGAACACGAAATCCTGCGCATTGCGCAGGCTCACCTGCTCCAGCGTCTTGCCAATGGTGTAACTGGAGAGGAACGTCAGGCCGCGCGAGAAGCGCTTGCTCACCTTCGATTGCATTCCGTCGTAGCGCTGCTTGCCGATGGGCAGGTTGGCGATGGAAAGGCCGTATTGCGGGTAGGGATACATTAACTGCGTTCGAACGATGGTCGCGCCGTTCCAGGCGGCGTTGTTGGGCAGCAGCCCGGCCATGGGGTTGGGCACCTGGCCGGTGTAGTACGCGGTGTCAATGACCCCGGCCGCCGTGCGGCGACTTAGTTCGTTGACCGGAATGAAATTGGGGGTGGCGCCCAGCGGCAGCTTGCGGCTGAGGTTCCCCACGTAGGCCACCTCGACCAGCATGTCGCCCGGCAACTCGCGCTGGATGTTGAACGAGTATTGGTGTGAATAGGGAAGCGGGCGGTTCAGCCAGTTGACGCCCAGGCTCTCGCCCAGGAAGCTGGCCGCGCCCAGGCTGGAGCCGATGGGCGCCAGGAGCCGGCCCCCGGGCAGCAGCGCGAAGGGGTTGTTCAGCGTCACCGCCGGCGTAAGGTTGTCTACGGTGACGACGGCGTTCGACCGCCGGCTGAAACCGTTCGTCGATCCCCACTCGTTCTGCCCCAGGTAGTAGAGGCCGTAGCCGCCCCGCAGCACCCACTTGTCACGCAGGCGGTAGGCGGCGCCGATGCGCGGCTGGAAGTTGTTCTTGTCCGGCTCGAACGCGCCGCGCGGCTGCCCGCCCTGTCCGGCGAACAATACCGCGCCTTTCAGCGTCAGGCCCTTCACCTGCGCGGCGATGGGGCTGGCAGCGTTGAAGTCCAGGCCGCGCACCATGCGGTCGTGCCATTCCATGTTGGGCGACTCGTAGTCCCACCGCAGGCCGAGATTCAGAGTGAGGCGCGGCTTGATCTTCCAGTCGTCGTTGAAGAACAGCGCGTAGTAGCCGTGGCGGTAGGCGGGCTCGACGTTCTTGTCGATGTAAGCCGACGACGGGTAGCCCAGCAGAAACGTCGCCAGCTCGTTGCCGGAAGTGGTGTCGCCCCTGGAAGCGTTAGCCTGCGTCCAGTTCTTGGTGAAGCTGTAGGAGCCGGTGGCCTGGCCGGCGCTGGGCAAGAGGTCGTTGTAGCGGCGCTGCTCGTAGCCGAATTTCAGGAAGTGCCGCCCCACAACCGTGTTGAGGTTCGGTTGCACGCTATAGACGTCGTAGTTGGAGTAATCGGGCGGCCGCGAGCCCATGCCCTGGTAAATGCCCAGGCTGATGCTGGGGAACTGCGCCCGCACGAACTGCGAGGTCAGCGCGTCGTCAAACCCCAGCTTCCGGCAATCGAACCCCTGGCCAAAGACATTGCCCCCGGCGGCCTCCCAACGGTTCAGGCCGGCACGCAGGTCGAAGGTCATGCGCGGCGACAGCGTGGAGGTCCAGTCCATGGTCCAGGTACGCGCGTTGCGCTTCAGCGGGGCGTTGCCGGAAGGCTCAGCCGGGTTGTCGACGCCGAACACGATGGACCGGAACTCGTGGAACGGGTTCTGGCCGTAGCGAAAGAAGAAGTTGTTCTTGGGGGTGATCAAAAAGTCGACGCGCCCCACCCACTGGTCCATCCCCGCCCACCAGATCGAGGGGTAGGGGTAGTTGTTGGTATGAGCGGGGCCGTCGCCGGCCGTCTTCGGCGCCGGATAATACTTGAGCGCTTCTATGGCCACCTTGTTCAGCCGGGCGGCCGGGATCTTGTTGTCGGCGAATGGCGTCCGCGTGCCGTCCGCCTTCGTGCCGATCGGATCGTAGATGATCACCTTCTGCCCCTGGGCGTTGTACAGCGTCGAGAAATCGCCGTTGCGCCATTCCATCAGCGGGAAGGTCTTGATATCCGGGTCGGCGGTGCGGTGCCGCAGGCCTTCGTACGACAGCAGCCAGAACAGACGGTTCTTGCCGTTGAACACCTTGGGAACGTAGATGGGGCCGCTGGTTTGTGCGCCGAAGGTGTTGATGGCCATGTTGGGCCGCTTGATGCCGCCTTTATTCAGCTCCCATTGGTTGGCGTTCAGGTTGTCGGCCTGCAGGTATTCCCACAGCGCGCCGTGGAATTCGTTGCCGCCCGACTTGGTGACGATGGTGATGATGCCGCCGCCGGTTCGCCCGTACTGCGCATCGTAGGTGTTGGTGAGCACCTTGAACTCCTGCACCGAGTCCATGGTAGGCACGGACATCACCGTGCGGCCGGCCTGCACGTCGCTGATGCCGTCCAGCAGCACCTCGTTCTCTTTTTCCTTGCCTCCGTTGATGGAAATGCCGGATGTGCCGCCGATGTCCAGCGAACGCAGATAGCGCCAGCTTCCGCTCTTGATGACCCCGGGCGCGGCCCAGGCGATCTGGAAGGGGTTGCGGCCCTGCGTGGGCACATTGGCGATCAGCTCGTTGGAGATGATCTGCGAACGGCTGGCGGTCTCGGTCTCCAGCATGGACACCGATTCGCTCACTGTCACGCTATCGGCGAGCGCGCCGACCTGCAGTGGCACGTCGATGCGCGCCTTGTCCTGTGCCTGCAGGACGATGTTTTCGCGGATGAACTTCTTGAAACCGGACGATTCCACGGTGAGCCGGTAGGTTCCCGGCGCAAGAAAGGGAGTGGCAAAGTTGCCGGCTTCGTTGCTGCGGGTAGTGACCGAGATGTTCTGAGAAACGTTCGTGACGGTAATCAACGCGCCGACTACGGACGCGCCGCTGGGATCCGTCACAATCCCGGTAATGCTGGCGCGAACCTCCTGCCCGTAACTGAACGAGGCTGCGAGCAAACACACCAATGCCACCAGCAAGAGCCGTCTAAGTCCAGCCATAACGACCTCCCTTCGTTGAGAAAACCTGTCCGCTTCTTTGGAGGCAGTATGGTCCCGGGCCCTCGCCATTGTCAATACCACTTGTGGGCATCCAGGCGCCCGCCGCGTCATCGCGAGGCCAGGGGACGAAAACCTGGCATTCGCTGGGTCGAATTGGTAGGCTGTCGGGCATGAAACGGCTTGCGCTTCTCGTTCTTGTTGCGGCGGCCGCCCTGGCCGCGCCGGCCCAGGATGTTGCCGGCCAGCAGATCGCGCCCTGGCAACCGGGGATGCTGGACATCCACCAGATCAGCTCCGGCCGCGGCAATGCCGCTCTGTACATCTTTCCGGACGGCACCACCATGCTGGTGGACGCCGGCGAGCAGGCGCAGAAGACCCCGCGGCATACGCCGGACCGCCCGGACGGCACGCGCCCGGCCGGCGACTGGATCACGCGCTACATCCGTCACGCGCTCGGCCACGACCCGCGGCCCGCGCTCGACTACGCCCTGCTCACCCATTTTCACGGCGACCACATGGGCGTTGTGTCGGACAAGACGCCGGCCGCGCCCTCCGGCGCGTACAAGCTCACGGGGTTGGCCTGGGTGGGCGAGTACCTGCGCATCGGCAAGATGCTGGACCGCGGCTGGCCGGACTACAACTTTCCGACTCCCATCGAAGACGCCGCCACCAAAAACTACCGCGCCTTCGTCAAGTGGCAAACCGAGAACCGCGGGATGAAGGTGGAGCGCTTCACGCCCGGACGCAACGACCAGGTGGTGCTGCTGCGCGACCCGAAGAAGCATGCCGATTTCGAATTCCGCAACGTGGGCGCCAACGGGGAGATCTGGACCGGGGTCGGCGCCACCACGCGGCGCCACTTCCCGCCGCTGGACACCGTCCCGCGCCCGGACTGGCCGACCGAGAACCACTGCAGCACCTCGTTCCGCCTGAGCTACGGCAAGTTCGATTACTTCAACGGCGCCGACATTCCGGGCATTCCCTCCGAAGGTTTTCCGCAGTGGCACGACGTGGAGACGCCGGTGGCCAAGGCCGTGGGCCCGGTGGAGGCGGCCATCCTGGATCACCACGGCTACATCGACTCGCAGAATGAGTTCCTGGTGGCCACGCTGCGGCCGCGGGTGTGGATGCTGTCGGTGTGGGATTCCGGCCACCCGACGGCGCGGGTGTGGAGCCGCCTGCAGTCGCAGCGAATCTATCCCGGCCCCCGCGAGGTCTTCGCCACCGACCTGCACCCCGGAACGCGGGTGGTGATCAGCGGCATCGAGAAGCTGGCCAGCGACCGCGGCCACATCGTCCTGCGGGTTTCGCCGGGCGGCGGCGAGTATCGCGTGGTGATCGTTGACGACTCCTCCGAGAGCCACCGCGTTACCAAGGTCTTCGGGCCCTACCAGTCGCGATAGCGGCATGAGCCCTGTTCGCATATTCTCAATCTAATGCCTGGTGCGAGGTCTTCTTGACTTGGTGTCCCCGGGTGTGACTTTGGTCATAGGTGCGGTTGCGACGGTATAGTAGTAAAGATCGGCAGGGGAGGGCCCTGCCCGGCCGATTAGCATCCGCTGGATGAGTGCGATGGCGTTATTGAAGGTCCAGGTGCCCGGCGAGAACTACCACAGGGACCTGATCTCCTGCCAGGCAGCCTGTCCGGTGCACACCGACGCCCGCGGGTACGTTCGCGCCATCGCCGCCGGCCGGTTTGAAGAAGCCTACCTGATCGCCCGCGGCGCGAACCCCTTTGCCTCCATCTGCGGGCGCGTGTGCGGAGCGCCCTGCGAGGCGGCCTGCCGGCGCGGATTCGTCCCCCGGGTGGATGACGATGGCCACTTCGTGGCCCGCGACCGCCCGATTGCGATTCGGGCCTTGAAGCGGCTGGCCTGCGAGCTGGCCGGCCCGGAAACGCTCGCGCCCGCCGACGTGCTGCGCACCGTCCAGCTCTCACCTGCCTCAATTGTCGCCTACCCCGATGAAATGGCGGCGCTCGTGCACTCCAGCCTGGACGGGAAACTACAGAAGGCAGCGGGCGAGCGGGTAGCCATCATCGGCGCCGGCCCGGCCGGGCTGTCGGCGGCGCACGACCTGGCGCTGCTGGGCTTTCGGCCGGTGGTTTTCGAAACCGAGCCGATACCGGCGGGCATGCTGGCCGTCGGGGTTCCATCGTACCGCTTGCCGCGGGAAGTCATTGCCCGCGAGGTCGCCGTCATCGAGGCCCTGGGAGTCGAAATCCGCTGTGGGGTCACGGTCGGCAAGGACGTGTCGCTGGCCGAATTGCGGCGCGAGCACGCGGCGGTGATCATCGCCGTCGGCGCCAAGTCGTCCCGGGCCCTGGGTCTGCCGGGCGAGCGGGGGCCGCGGGTGTACGGCGGCGTCGATCTGCTGCGCGCCGTGGCGGTCGGCTCCCGCCTGGATATCGGCCGTGAAGTGGTGGTGATCGGCGGCGGCAACGTGGCTTACGACGTGGCCCGGACCGTGCTCCGGCAGGTCGCCTACGACACGGCCCGCACCGCCGCCCGGCTGCCCGGCACGGCGCGCGTCCGCCTGGTCTCGCTCGAGTCGCTGGAGGAGATGCCCGCCGACACCATCGAGATTCTGGAAGGCGACGAAGAGGGCATCGAGCGGCTGAACGGCTGGGGGCCGCTGGAGATCCAGCGCGGCGGCGACGGCGCGCCGGCCGCCGTGCTGTTCCGCAAATGCCTGCGCGTCTACAGCGAGGAGAAGCGATTTGCTCCGGTCTATGACGATGCCGACCGCCGCGGCATTCCCTGCGACACCGTGCTGCTGGCGGTAGGCCAGGCGCCGGCGCTGGATTTTTTCGAGCAGGGCGGAGAGGACATCGAGCTGGCACGGCCCGGCTGGCCCAGGGTCGATCCCGCCACCCTGGCCACCACCGCACGGGGCGTGTTCGTGGCCGGCGACCTGGCCCACGGCACCCGGCTGCTCATCGATGCCGTGGCTTCCGGCAAGGCGGCGGCCCGCTCGGTCTACGAGCATGTGACGGGCCGCCGGCTACAACAGGACGCGGTGACCGCGCACCTGGTGCTGCCCCTGTACCGCCGCGAGCGCGGGTATGAAGCCATCCGGCGCCAGGCCATTCCCACGGCTCCTCCGGACGAGCGCCTGAAAGATCCCGACGCGCCGGTGGAAACCGGGTACGGCCGGAACCAGGCCGTGCGCGAGGCTTCCCGCTGCCTGGATTGCGGCGTCACCCCGGTGTTCGACGGCAGCCGGTGCGTGCTGTGCGGCGGGTGCGTGGACGTCTGCCCCACGCTGTGCCTGAAGCTGGTCTCACTCGACCAGGTGGCCGGTGACGCGGAGGCGGCGGCGGTCGTCGAGAATATCCTGGGCCGCGACGCCGCCCTGGAGGAAGATTCCGCGATACTCAAGGACGAAGAACGGTGCATCCGCTGCGCGCTGTGCGCCATGCGCTGCCCCACGGACGCCATCACCATGGAGCGCGTCACGTACTGCGCCGCCTGGAGGTGCGCATGACGGTCAAGCCCGGGCCCCCTCGCTCGCGCCTGGACCCGGAACCGATGCCCCGCCGGGACATGCTGGGCCTGGCGGCCATCTGGACCACCGTCTCGGCCTTGGTGTTTGCCTTGTTTGGCATGCTGCGGCTTCCGAAGGCGGCGGTGCTGCCGTCTCCGTCCAAGAAGTTTCGCGTGGCGCTGCCGGACGCGCTGGCGCCGGGCGAGCCCTACGTTCCGCCGGGCCGGCAGGTGGCGGTGTTTCGCGATGCGCAAGGCGTGTATGCCATCTCCATCATCTGCACCCACCTGGGCTGCGTGGTGAAACCCACGGCGGAAGGGTTTGAGTGCCCGTGCCATGGTTCGCGGTTTGCGCGCGACGGTGCGGTCACAAAAGGGCCGGCGCCGCGCGCCCTTCCCTGGCTGCAGGTGAGCGCGGCGGGCGGCAGGCTAATCGTGGATGAAGGCACGGCCGCGAAACCCGGCACCAAGGTGCAGGCATGAACGTTGCGACTCCTCCACGATCGGCGATGCGGGAGTTCCTGGAGAACCTGCGGGCGGCGCCCCGCCGCATCCTCCAGACGGCGGCCCGCGGCGGGGCGCCCACCACCGACCGCACCCGCTCCACGTTCATTTTCGGCAACGTCTTCCTGCACCTGCACTCGGTGCGCACCCACCGCTGGACGCTGCGCTGGAGCACCACGCTGGGGCTGGGCATCGCCAGCGCCGCGGCCTTCCTGATCACCCTGGTCACCGGGGTGCTGCTGATGTTCTATTACAGGCCTTACCCGGACGGCGCTTACCAGTCGATCAAGGACATCCATTTCGTGGTTCCCACGGGCCGCTTCATCCGCAACGCGCACCGCTGGGCCGCCAACGCCATGGTGGTGACGGTAATCCTGCATATGGCCCGCACCTTCTACACGGCGGCCTACCGCAAGCCGCGCGAGTACAACTGGCTGGTGGGCATGGGGCTGCTGGTGCTCACGCTGGGGCTGTCGTTCACCGGCTACCTGCTGCCCTGGGACCAGTTGGCCTACTGGGCCATCACCATCGGCGCCAACATCGCCCAATCGCCGCGAGAGGTCACCGACGCGCTGGGCATCACCGCGTGGTTTGACCCGGGCGGCTTGCAGCGGCTGATCCTGCTGGGAGCGGACACCGTGGGCCCGGAAGCGCTGATCCGGTTCTACCTGCTGCACGTCATGATCCTGCCGCTGGCGCTGGCGGGGTTGCTGGCGGTTCACTTCTGGCGCATCCGGAAAGACGGCGGGCTGGCGCGGCCGGCCGATGCCGACGCGCGGCTGGGGCCGCCCCCGGGCGACACCTACCCGGTTTTTACCGAGGCGCCGGCGAAGACCTACAGCCTGGCGGCCATTGTCCGCGGGCGCACGCCGCTGGTCAATCGCGGCCCGGAAAACACCGTGCCGTCGATGCCGCATCTCTTTTATGCGGAGATGGGCGTGGCCATGCTGACGCTTCTCATCTGCCTGGCCCTGTCCATGATCTCCGACGCGCCGCTGAAAGAGTTGGCGAACCCGGCCGTTCCCGAGAACCCCGCCAAAGCGCCGTGGTATTTCCTGGGCCTGCAGGAGCTGGTTTCATTCTCCGCCTTCATGGGCGGCATCGGGATACCGGGAATCGTGCTCATCGGGCTGGGACTGATCCCCTACCTGGATCGCGAGGAGGCGGGAAGCGGGGAGTGGTTCGGCGGTCCGGGGGGACGGCCGCTGGTGTGGCGGGCCATGGGGGTCGGCCTGCTCGCTCCACTGGCCATCGAAGCCTTCGCCATACGCTTCGGGTGGCTTCGCGAGTGGTTCCCGAACATCCCGCAGCTTGTCATTACCGTGATCAACCCCGGGACGTTGCTGACGCTGGTCTACGGCGCGTATTCGGTCTGGCTGGTGCGGCGCTGCCAATCGACCCGCGCCGGAGCGCTGGGGCTGTTCACCTGCTTTCTGTGCGGGTTCCTGGTGCTGACCGTAATCGGCACCTATTCCCGCGGGCCGAACTGGGTTTTCTACTGGTCGCCGGCCGATTGGCCGAAGCATTGATAGCGGGCGCCGCATTGTATGGCGAAGAATAAATACCTGCTGCTCGGTTCCAGCCTCGGCGTGCTCGTGCTTTTGATCATCGCCGCCGTGCAGGAGAACCTGCTGCGCGAGTGGCGCCGGCTGCA
>Ga0315289_10004920_pt1 | contig 19873 bp, 17 predicted proteins | sample YL17G11_40_MG_FD_203452 | JGI IMG/M metagenome (GOLD analysis project Ga0315289, IMG submission 203452) | Sediment microbial communities from Yellowstone Lake, YNP, Wyoming, USA - YL17G11_40 | ecosystem: Environmental > Aquatic > Freshwater > Lake > Sediment | place: USA: Wyoming | collected...
TGGTGCCAATAGTCCGCCACCACCACGAGCGCTTTGACGGCAAGGGCTACCCCGACGGCCTGGCTGGCGAAGGTATCCCCCTGGAGGCTCGGATCATGAGCGTGGTAGATGTGTTTGACGCCATGACCCACGACCGTGCCTACCGCAAGGCCCTGAGCAGAGAGGAAACCATGGCTGAGCTAGAGCGTGGTGCTGGCACTCAGTTTGATCCAGCAGTGGTTAAGGCATTCCTGGTGTTAGTCAAAGGGCGAGGCGAGGAGGCAGCAGCCTCCGCACAAGCAGCGAGCGAAGACCGACGGCTGGCATCTGCCAAAGTAGCGGTCGGTAGGAAAGGTTAACACAACAGCCAGTTGCTGACGCCCCCCACTCTCTTGCCCGTTGGCCCCATACGCCATCCCCATTCATCCCCCAACAAAGGGGGAGAACCTGTAACCGATTTTTCGCCTGAGCGTCCTATATAGTGAACCCAAAGGCAAACAGACCGCGGCTTCTGGCTGAAGGCGTGCAGCCGCCTTGCGACGGGCTTGCCGGGCACTCGCCCAGCACATCCCGCGAAGGCCAAACGGCCCCCGGCGCTGCCTCCGTGTCAGCCAACTGGCCGGGGCCAGACGCCAGCTCGAAGGAAGAGCGGTGCCCACAATGTTTGGTCTGAGATCAGCGCGAGGGCAGGCCGTCCCGGCAAGCGTGGTTCTCATTTCGGTCCTGGCGGCCGTCGCCAGCGTGGCGTCCTGGAGTGGATAGATGCGACAAGATATCGAGGCGCTCAACCAGTTGGCTAAGATCGCCACCCAGGGCTTCGCCGACGAGAAGACGCTTGCCCAAGCAGCCAGCATCATCCGCCGGGCCACGGGGGCGGCCGAGGCGATGGTGGTCTATGCCCCGGACAAGAACTTCCTCACCTGCAGCGATGCCGGCGATGGCCCCCCTACCGAGCTGACGCTGGCTGCTCTCACCAGAGTCCAGCGTCACGCCGCCCAGACGAACGGGCCCGTGGCCTTCAACCTGATAGGCAACCGGGTGGAGGACTTCACCAGCGCCCTCAGCGACGATGACCGCCAGTTCCTGGCCTTCACCGTCCCTACCTCTGAGAGCGCCGCCGAGATGTGCATCCTCCGAGGGGCCTGGGACCACAAGACCCGCCCTAGCATCCTGCGCTTCATGCAATCGGCAACGCCTGCCCTCACCATCATCTTGGAGCGGCTCCTCAACGCCAATCGCAGCCAGCGCCTGGGTGAGCAACTGCGCACCCTCGCCAACGCCGCCCAGATGCTCACCCAATCAGAGGATGTAGAAACCGCCCTAAGAGACCTGGCCACCGCTATCTCCGCCTCTACCGGTTTCGAGTATTTGGTGAATATCGACCTCTACGACGCCTCCACCAACCGCTTCTTCCTGCGCGTCCTCAGCGAACAACGCTATACCGGCGGAACCCTGGGTCAGATCTGGGAGGCTGGCTTGAACCCGGACCGACCAGACGCCTGGAACGTAGAAGTGATGACCACTCTGAAACCCGTCCTCAGACCCGACATGCAGAACGACCCAATCTATCCAGAACACGTGAGGAAGTTCTTTGCTCAGAGCCTCCTGAGGTCTACGGCGGACTTCCCTCTACTGTTTCAGGACGAGTTCCTGGGGGCGATGGCCTTCGTCTCTTTCAAGCCTCGCACCTTCCCGCCGGACGAGGTCAGCCTGCTCCAGGGCTTTGTCGCACAGGCGGCGACGGCCGTCAAGGCGCTGCAGATGCACAAGGAAGTGCAGCGGTATGCGCAGGAGCTCAAGAAAGCTGCCGACCAATACATCGCTACCACCAACCTGACCGGCGACGTCATTTGCAGGCTGGACAAACGTGGCATGTGGACCTTCCTCAACGACGGCGCCTGCCAATTCTTCGGAAAGCCTAGAGAGGAGCTCCTCGGCACCAACTCCAGAGCGTTCCTCCATCCCGACGAGGTGGAGCTGACTGCTCTGGCCATCCGACAGATGATAACAGACAAGAAGCCAGTCAGCGGCTTCGTGAACCGCCACGTCACACCGAAGGGAACCAGGGTGGTGGAATGGAACGGCTATCCCCTGTTCGATGAGAACGGCGAGTACACCGGAATCCAGATCACGGGCCGCGACATCACCGAGCGCAAGCAGCTGGAGGACGCCCTAGCGGCCAAGACCAAAGAATACATCGATACTACCAACCTGACAGGCGACGTAATTGCGAAGGTGGATAAGCATGGCAGATACACCTTCCTCAACGACGCGGCATGCGAATTCCTTAGGAGGCCAAGAGAGGAACTCCTGGGTACCGACTCCAGGGCCTTCGTCCATCCCGACGACCTGGAGCCAACTGCCCAGGCGATCCGACAGACGATGACCAGCAGGAATCTACTGAGGGGGGCTGTGAGCCGCTTGGTCACACCGCTGGGAACGCGCGTGGTGGAATGGAACGGCTATCCCCTATTCGATGCGGACGGCCAGTACACTGGAACCCAGATCACCGGCCGTGACATCACCGAGCGCAAGCAGATGGAGGACGCCCTGCGGGAGGCAAAGGAGTTCTCAGACGGGCTCATCACTTCGATGCAGGACGGGTGCTCCGTGCTGGATACTCGAGGCGTCCACGTTGATGTCAACCCCGCTTTCTATCAGATGACCGGCTTTTCAAGAGAGGAGCTCATCGGAGTCGGGCCGCCGCACCCCTATTGGCCACCGGAGGCGTACAAAGAGATAGAGGCAGCCTTCCAGAAGACCCTGCGGGGCGAGTTCGCCAACTTTGAACTGACTTTCATGCGGAAGAACGGTGAGCGCTTTCCAGCGATCATCAGCCCCTCCTCGGTGAAGGACAACCAAGGAAATGTGATCAGTTACTTTGCCACGCTGAAAGACATCACCGAGCGCAAGCAGATGGAGGACGCCCTACGAGAGAGCGAAGAAGCATTCAGGCTGCTATTTGAAAATGCAAAGGATGCCATCTTCCACGCGGATCCTGGGACAGGCCTCATCACTAAGTGTAACAGAGCAGCAGAGACCCTCTTGGAGAAAGACCGAGAGGAGATCATAGGACAGCCCCAAGCCACGATCCACCCACCGCAAAAAGCGGAACACTACATTCAGATGTTCAAACGCCATATAGAACAGCAAGGGTTTGCTGAGGATGAGGCAGAGGTGATCACCAAATCAGGAAAAACAAAGCCCGTCCTCATAACTGCCTCTGTAGCTTCAGTCCGAGGAACTCCGATAATCCAGGGAGCCTTCCGTGACATCACCGAGCGCAAGCGGCTGGAGGAGGAGCGAGAGAGACTGCACGCCGAGCTGGCGGAGAGAGCGATCACCGACAGCCTCACCGGCCTCTACAACCACGCCCACTTCTTCCAGCGCCTGGCCGAGGAGATAGAGCGCTCCCAGCGCTACAAGCGCCGCTTCGCCGTGGTCATGATGGACGTCGACGCCTTCAAACACTACAACGACTCCCGCGGCCACCAGGCAGGTGACGATGCTCTCCACCTCCTTGCTGACTGCATCCGCAACGGAATACGCGGCTCAGACATCGCCTTCCGCTACGGCGGCGATGAGTTTGCGGCGATACTACTCAATGCCGACTCAGCACGAGCCCAGACCGTCGTCAACCGCATCAACAGACACATCGCCGCAGGGCTCAAGGAGATGGACGACCAAGCCGCATCTTGGCTTGGCCTTAGCGCCGGCGTAGCCTCCTTCCCAGAGGACGCAACCACCCCAGACGAGCTTGTAAAGATGGCCGACGCTGCCCTATACAACGCCAAACGGCTGGCATGGGCCCGCGGCTTGACGCAGCCGGAGCAGGCTATCGAGTCGCAGGCCTACCCCCACAAGCTCATCCACGAGACCCAAGCAGGAATGCTCACCACCGCAGCCGGTTCCCTGGCCACCGTCCTCCAGGACCTCGGCGTCTCTGAGGTTGCTGCTGCCCTCGACCTGCGCTCTATCGCCGCCGTCGGGGCAGCGTCCGAGATCAAGGACCGATACATCCGCGGCCACCAGGAACGCGCCAGCCTCTGGGCCGCCGCCCTCGCTGAGGACATGGGGCTCTCGTCCGAACAGGTGCGCAACATCAGGATTGCCGGCCTCTTGCACGACATCGGCAAGGTCTCCATCAACGACGGCATCCTCAACAAGCCTGGCAAGCTGACTGAAGAAGAGTTCGCCAAGGTCAAGCGGCACGCCCCAATCGGCGCCGAGATAATGCTCTCCGAGGCCGAGGCCCTACAACAGCTGGCGGCAATAGTCCGCTACCACCATGAGCACTTTGACGGCACCGGCTACCCCGACGGCATCGCTGGCGAAAAGATCCCCCTGGAAGCACGGATCATGAGCGTCGTGGATGTGTTTGACGCCATGACCCACGAGCGTTCCTACCGCAAGGCCCTGAGCAGGGAGGAAACCATAGCCGAGCTAGAGCGTGGTGCCGGCACTCAGTTTGATCCCGCGGTGGTAAAGGCATTCCTAGCGTTGCTGAAGAGGCGAAGCGAGGAGGCAGCGGCCCCCGCACAAGCAGCAAGCCAAGACAGGCGGCTGGCGGCTGCGAGAGCAGCGGGGCGGACGAGCCGATAAGGGCGGGCTCGCGAAAAGCGTTGGGAGATCCGCAAACCGTCGATTCCGCTCAATAGGAGCGCCGTCGGAAGACCCGGGCAACCCGGACCCAAAATGCTGGCGGGAGTGCATGGGAGTCGAACCCACCCCCCGATGCTATCGGGGCGCATCGGTTTTGAAGACCGTGGACGAGGCCGCGAAGTCCTCCCAAGGGCTCGACATTCTCATCGGCGGCGACGCTTCGATCAACAAGCAGAGATCCCAGGTCGTGAACAAGGACTTCGGCTTTGCCCTCTTCCTGAACCTGCCGGTCACCTTGGTCATCCTTATCCTCGCCTTTGGCGCCCTGATGGCGGCCCTCGTCCCCTTGGCTCTGGCCCTGGCGGCAGTGGTCACGGCCTCCGCCATTCTGACCATCATCAGCCACGCATATCCCCTGGCCGTGGTCTATGGCGAGGTGGTGCTCCTGATGGGCCTCGCCACCGGCATCGACTATGCGCTGTTCGTGATCACCCGTTACCGCAACGGGCGGCGCGCCGGGCTGTCGGAGGAGGAGGCTCTGCGGGTGGCCAGCGGCACCTCCGGCAAGGCCGTGGTCTTCGCGGGCACCACCGTCCTGCTGGCCATCTGCGGCATGTTCCTGGTAGGAAGCACAACCTTCAGCAGCCTGGGGCTGGCGGCCCTCATCGTTGTGGCGCTGGCGGTGATAATGTCCGTAACCCTCCTGCCGGCGCTCCTGGCCCTGCTGGGCGACAACGTGGACTGGGTGCGCATACCATTCCTGGGCCGCCCCAGCGAGGAGAGAGGCGGGGTCTGGGGCCTCATCAGCGACCGCGTCCTGGCGCGGCCAGCCGTCTTCGCCACCGTGACTTTCGTGATCCTCCTAGCCGCGGCGGTGCCGGTCACCACCTTCAACCTTGGCTTCAACGGCGCCAAAGCCCTCCCGAAAGCCGTGGAGGCAAAGAAGGCGATGCTCGCCCTGGAGGACAGCTTCACCCTCGGCCTGACCTCCCCCGCACAGATCGTGGTCGATGCCGGCAAGGATGGGAGTGTTTTTGACCCAGAGATCCAGTCTCGCGTCGAACGGCTCAGTGGCCTCGTCCAGGCAGAGACGGTGTCGGCGGAGAACCCGAATGCCCTCTACGGGGCCCCGATCCGGACCGACGTCAACGACGCAGGAGACACGGAATTGATCCAGATACCGGTCAACGGCGACACCGGCGAGAAGAAGGCCATCGATGCCGTCAACCATTTGCGGCACGACCTCATCCCGGCCGCCTTCGGGGATAGCCGGGGGCGCGCCCCGGTGACCGGGGCCACAGCCGCCAATATCGACTTCAAGGACAACATCATCTTCAGGACGCCCTTCATGTTCGCCTTCGTGCTGGGGCTGGCCTTCATCATCCTGCTGCTCACGTTCCGGTCAATCGTTATCCCCATCAAAGCGATCATCCTCAATGCCCTCTCCGTGGGTGCCGCCTACGGGCTGCTGGTGCTCGTCTTCCAGCGCGGCTGGCTGCTGGAAGGGGTCCTCAACTTCAAAGCGACCGGCATCATCGAGTCCTGCCTGCCCCTGTTTCTGTTCTCCATTCTCTTCGGTCTGTCGATGGACTACCACATGTTCATCATGAGCCGGATCAAAGAAGCATACGAGAAGGGGGCCAGTGTCGACGAGGCCATCTCCATTGGCGTCAAGGCGACGGCCGGAACGATCACCAGCGCGGCGGTGATCATGGTGGCGGTGGCCCTCATTTTCGCGTTCACGCGAGACATCGCCCTCAAGCAGTTCGGCTTCGGCCTGGCCACGGCCATCCTTATCGACGCCACCATCATCCGATCGATCCTGCTGCCGGCCAGCATGAAGCTCCTAGGCGAGTGGAACTGGTACCTGCCTGCTTGGCTGGAGTGGCTCCCGCGCATCCAGATGGCGGAGTGAGCGCGCTAGATGGGGGCCCCCGCTGCGACCAGTCGGGGTCACTCTTCACACCTGGCGAGTTTCGTCGCATTCTCCAAGGTTACCGCTCACGGTGATGATCGCGCGCGCCCTAATTGCCGAGGCCGCAGATTCCGAAACTTCAGGGAAAACACAGGATTCCAGGTCTCCGCTGGAACCATCCTTGAGCCGCCCGTTGAGACGGTCAGCGGGGCTGAACAGAGCGTGAGCCTGGGCCGCCTTCTCGGCGTCGTAGGTGGCGGTGTAGCGGCGGAGCATGGCCGGGGTGGAGTGGCCGAGGAGGAACTGGACGTCGATCTCACGGGCCTGCCGTTCGATGGCCCAGGTGGCGAAGGTGTGGCGGAAGCGGTGAGGGTGGACCTTCGGTATGCCGGCGTCCCTGCCTAGGCGCTGGAAGATGGTGCGCATGGCGCTGCGGCAGAGGGGCTGGCTGCGGCACGTAAGGAAGAGGGGGCCTGGGTCGAAGCCTCGGAACTGGCTGAGGTAATGCCGGACGGCCTCGCTGGCTCGCTCTCCGATTCGCACGACCCTCTGCTTGTTCCCCTTACCGCGGCGGACCTGGATGCGCTGGGTCTGGAAGCCGATATCTTCCAGTCGGAGCCCAACCAGCTCGCCAGCGTGGAGGCCAGTATCTAGGAGGGTGAGGATGAGGGCGCGGTCCCTGAGGCCCTTGCGGGTTGCGGGATCGCAGCAGGTGAGGAGGCGGAGGATGTCCTCTTGCGAGAAGGGCTGGATGATCTTTTGCGGGACCTTGATGTTCTTGACCTTGGCGAAGGGGTTGCCAGATGTGTAGTCGTAGCGGAGGAGCCAGAAAGAAGCCGTGGCTAGGTGTGCCGGACTTGGGTCCTGGAGGGCGGGGTGGGATTCGAACCCACGACTCCCGGATCAAAAGTCCGAGATCCTTTGACTCCGCCGACAACGCTAGATTCGTCCAACTGGGATTGTAGGACCAGCTAGGGCGGCCGATAATCTTCGATACATGCAGTCTGAATTCCTTTCGTCCGTTCCTGGACCCGAGAGAATGCAGAGAGCGTGCCCGCGGAGCAGGTGCTCCGGATTGTCAATCCGGACACGCTGCCGGCAGGCATCCTGTGCAGAAGCGCCGTAGCCCCTACGCGTCCTTGGCGGCCGCCACGACTTGCACGTCCACGTCCGTGGCCAGCCTAAGAAGCTTAACAGCGGTCGAGCCTCTAAGAAGCAGGGAGAGCCCGCGCCGCCTTGGATGGCCGATCACAATACGCCCCGCGTTCTTCTCCCGCGCGACGCGGACTAGCTCCTTGGCAACATCTGAGCCCGTAGCACGGATGATCTGGGCACCGAGGTCCTCCGCGAACCGCAAATTCTCTTCCAGTGCCCCTCGCTCTTCCGGACTGGCGCTGGCCCATCGGGGCGTTTCTACGAACACGGCTAGCAGGTCGGCCTGGAGACGGTTCGCCATTCGCCAGGCGCGGCGCAGGACGCGCTGGGCATCGGGGCGAGCGTCCACGCAGGCCATGACGCGCTCGCCGGCGGGCCAGGCGGCCTCGATCTGCTGCTGGCGCATGTACTCTTCGAGGTCTTCCTCGACGGTTGTCGCCACTCTGCGAAGGGCCAGCTCGCGCAGGGCGTTAAGGTTGCCCTCCCGGAAGAAGCTGTGTAGGGCCTGCTCCACCCTCTCCTGGGGGTACACGTTGCCGTGACGGATACGCTGTCGCAGCGCGTGGGGCGACATGTCCGCCAGCTCGATTTCGTCCGCTTGGTCGACCACCCAATCGGGGACGCGTTCTCTGACTGGGGCCCCGGTGATAGTCTCCACGATATCGGCTAGGCTCTCCAGGTGCTGTATGTTGACGGTGCTGACGATGGTGATGCCGTGATCCAGCAGCTCGTGGACATCCTGCCAGCGCTTCTCGTACTTTGACCCGGGCGCATTGGTGTGGGCCAGCTCATCCACCAGGGCCACCTGAGGGTTGCGGCGGATGATGGCGTCCGTGTCCATCTCCTGCAGGGTGACGCCCTTGTACTCGATCTTCCGGCGGGGGATGACCTCCAGGTCCCCGATGGCCTGCTCGGTCAGGGCGCGGCCGTAGGTCTCGACGTAGCCGGCGACCACGTCAGTGCCGCGTCCCTTACGGCGGCGACCTTCCATGAGCATAGCGTAGGTCTTGCCGACGCCCGGGGCCATCCCCAGGTAGACGCGCAGGCGGCCGCGGGCACCGCCCCCGGCCTGACGGCGCACCCGTTCCAGCATCTCCTCGGCGGTGGGCCGACTCTCGTCCACCCTCTGCTGCCCTTCCATCATCTGTTTGCCTCGTCCAGCGCCATGTTCAGCTTCAGCACGTTCACCCGCGGTTCGCCGAGGATGCCGAGAGTGCGGCCTTCAGTGTGCTCGTCGATGAGCTTGAGGACCTCCGCTTCGGTCATGCCGCGCGCGTTGGCCACCCTGGCCGCCTGAAAGCGGGCGGCGTCGGGCGAGATGTGAGGGTCCAGCCCGCTGGCCGAAGCCGTCACCAACTCGGCTGGGACCTCGGCGTCGTGCGCCAGGCCGTGAGCCTCCCGCAGGGCCTTCGCACGCTCGCCAGCCAACTGCCGCAACCGGGCGCTGGTCGGGCCCAGGTTGGAGCCGCCGGAAGCCGTCGCGTCGTAGCCGTCGCCGGCGGCGGAGGGCCGTGGCCAGAAGTAGCGCGGGTCGCTGACGCTCTGACCGATGAGCTCTGAGCCTATGACGTCGCCGTCGTCGTCTCGCACAATGCTACCATCCGCCTGGTTGGGGAAGACCACCTGGGCGATTCCCGTTATGATCAGCGGGTAGGCCAGCCCGAGGATGGCCGTCAAGACGACCGTCATGATGATTGCGGGGCGTAATTCCTTCAGCACTGTCGAGACCATTATCGTCCCCCTACGCCAGTCCCAGCGAGCTCACGATCACGTCGATAGCTTTGATCCCGGCGAACGGCACGATGACGCCGCCGATGCCGTACACCAGCAGGTTGCGGGCAAGCAGCTCGGCGGCGGGGGCGGCTCGGTAGGCGACGCCCCGCAGGGCCAAGGGAATGAGGGCGATGATGATGAGCGCATTGAAGATGACGGCGGAGAGGATGGCGCTCTGCGGCGTGGCCAGATGCATGATGTTGAGCTTGTCCAGCTCCGGGTAGGTGGCGACGAAGGCGGCCGGGATGATGGCGAAGTACTTGGCGACATCGTTGGCTATGGAGAAGGTGGTGATGGCGCCGCGGGTGATCAGCAGCTGCTTGCCGATGCGGACGACCTCGATGATCTTGGTGGGGTTGGAGTCCAGGTCCACCATGTTGGCGGCCTCTTTGGCCGCCGCCGTGCCGGAGTTCATTGCCAGGCCGACGTCCGCCTGCGCCAGGGCGGGCGCATCGTTGGTGCCGTCCCCGCCCATGGCCACCAAGTGACCCTCCGCCTGAAGCCTTCGGATGATGCCGATCTTGTCCTCCGGCTTCGCCTCCGCCACGAAGTCGTCCACGCCGGCGTCTCGGGCGATGGTCGCCGCCGTCAGCCGATTGTCGCCGGTGATCATGATGGTGCGGATGCCCATCCGGCGCAACTCATCGAAGCGGACGTGTAGGCCAGGCTTCACAGTGTCCTTGAGGTAGACCACTGCGAGCATTCGCCCGTTCTCGCTCACGGCCAGGGGCGTACCGCCCTCGCGAGCGATTCGATCCGCCTGATCCTGGACGTCCGGTGGCATCTGCTCATCCTGGTGAACTGCAATGGCATCGACGGCGCCCTTCATCCAGGTGGAGCCGTTGCGGCGGACGCCGCTCATGCGAGTCTCCGCGCTGAAGGGGATCACCTCCGCGCCAGCCGGGATGGCGTCCCAGCCCCCGGGCGGCGGCGCGGCTCCTGCCTGCCGGGCCAGCGCGACGATGCTCTTCCCCTCGGGCGTGTCGTCACCCAGGGAGGCCCAGAGGGCGGCACTGGCGGCCTCCTCGCGCGTCGCGCCCCCCACTGGGATGATCTCCGCAGCCAGCCGGTTCCCGTAGGTGATGGTGCCAGTCTTGTCCAGCAGCAGCACGTCAACGTCGCCGGAGGTCTCCACTGCGCGACCGGACATGGCCAGCACGTTGAACCGCGTCACGCGGTCCATCCCCGCAATGCCGATGGCTGACAGGAGCGCTCCGATGGTCGTCGGCAGGAGGCAGACGAGGAGCGCCACCAGCACGATGGTGGGAACCGCTTCCCCGGCGTAGATGGCGAACGGCTGCAGACTGACGACCACCAGCAGGAAAATGATGCTGAGGCCTGTCAGCAGGATGGTAAGGGCGATCTCGTTGGGCGTCTTCTGCCGCTGGGCTCCCTCCACCAGAGCGATCATGCGATCCAGGAACGTCTGGCCCGGATCCGCTGTGATGCGTATCTTCAGCCAGTCGGAGACGACCTGCGTCCCGCCGGTGACCCCGCTGCGGATGTCCGTGCCCGGCTCCTTGAGGACGGGGGCCGACTCGCCGGTGATGGCGGCCTCGTTGACGTAGGCTATGCCCTCAATGACCTCGCCGTCGCCGGGTATGATCTCGCCCTCTCGGACGAGCACAATGTCGCCGCGCCGAAGCTGGCTCGAGGAGACCACGTCCTCCACCCCATTGCGCAGGCGCCGCGCGGGCGTGTCTTTCTTCGTGGCCCGAAGGGTATCCGCCTGCGCCTTCCCTCGGGCCTCCGCCATCGCCTCCGCGAAGTTGGCGAAGAGGACAGTGAACCACAGCCAGGCGGCGATCTGGAAGGCGAAGCCCACGTTGTCGCCCTGCAAGAGATCGCGGAAGGCCCAGAAGGTGACGAGGACGCTGCCGACCTCGACGACGAACATGACCGGGTTGCGAACCATCCAGCGGGGGTCAAGCTTGCGGAAGGAGTGAACGATGGCGCTGCTAGCCAGCGGCCAGGTCCAGACCCGAGCTCCAGCGCGGCGGCTGGCCGCCACCGACTTCATCTCGTCGGTCTCTGGCGTGCGAATCGAAGGGGGCTCCAGGCCGCGGGTTGGGGCAGCGTCCCGCTCAGGCACCGCTCGCGGCGGTCGAGGCTGCTCCTCTTGCTCAGGCATGATCAGAAGGTCACCCCTTGGTTGGCCAGCAAGTGCTCGACGATGGGCCCAAGGGCCAGGGCCGGGAAGAAGGTCAGCAGACCGACGATCAGTACTACGCCCACCAGGAGGCCCACCCAGAGGGCGCCGGTGGTGGGAAAGGTGCCCAGGCTGGGCGGCACCGCCTGCTTGCGGGCCAGGGAGCCTGCCACAGCCAGGGTGGGGATGATGATCAGGAAGCGGCCGATCAGCATGGCGAAGCCCAGGGCGCTGTTGTAGAAGCCGGTGTTCGCGCCCAGGCCGGCGAAGGCGGACCCGTTGTTGCCCGATCCGGAGCTGAAGGCGTACAGCATCTCGCTGAAGCCGTGGGGGCCGGCGTTGTTCAGGGTGTCGGTCCCCCAGTCAGTGACTGCGCCGACGGCGGTGAAGGCAAGGATCGCCGCCGGGAAGATGAGGATGGCGAGCGCCACCATCTTCACTTCGTAGGCCTGGACTTTCTTCCCCAGGTACTCCGGTGTCCGGCCCACCATAAGGCCCGCGAGGAACACGGCCAGGAGGGCGAAGAACAGCATGCCCGTCAGGCCGGTGCCGACGCCGCCGAACACCACCTCGCCCAGCTGAATGTTGGCCAGCGGAATGAGGCCGCCCAGGGCGTTGAAGCTGTCGTGCATGGCATTGACGGCGCCGCAGGAGGTGACGGTGGTGATGACGGCCCAGAGGGCAGACAGCGGGACTCCGAAGCGTGCCTCCTTTCCCTCTAGGTTGCCGACGGCCTGGTCTATCCCCAGGTTGCGCAAAGCCGGGTTGGCCTGCGATTCCGCCCAGTAGGCAATGGCCGCCCCCACCAGGAAGATGACGGACATGGCGGCGAAGAGCGCCCACCCCTGCCTGGTGTTGCCCACCATCCGGCCGAAGGTGTAGGTGAGGGCCGCCGGGATGCTCAGGATGGCGAGCATCTCGATGAAGTTGGTGATTGCGTTCGGATTCTCATAGGGATGGGCTGAGTTCGCGCTGAAGAAGCCGCCGCCGTTGGTTCCAACCTCCTTGATGATCTCCTGCGACGCCACCGGCCCTTGGGCGATGGTCTGCGCCATCCCCTCCAGCGTTGTAGCGTGGGCGTAGTGGTTCAAGTTCTGGGGCACGCCCTGCCATACCAGCACGAGCGCGCCAACGATGGAGATGGGCAGGAGGACGTAGAGGTTCGCCCGGACCATGTCCACCCAGAAGTTGCCCACAGTGTCGGCGCGGCGGCGGGCGATACCTCGGATGAGGGCCAGGGCGACGGCGATGCCGCTGGCAGCGGAGACGAAGTTGTGGTAGGCGAGCCCGGCCATCTGAGTGAGATAGCTCATCGTGGACTCGCCGGCGTAGCCCTGCCAGTTGGTGTTGGTCGTGAAGCTCGCCGCCGTGTTGAAGGCGGAGTCCGGCTTGACCGCGCCCATGCCTTCAGGGTTGAAGGGCAAGCTCCCCTGCAACCGCTGAAGCAGGTAGAGGAAAATCAGCCCTACCAGGCTGAAAGCGAGCAAAGACACGGCGTACGTTAGCCAGCTCTGCTCGCGCGTCTCGTCCACCCCGCTCACGCGATAGATAGCGCGTTCCACAGGTCGAAGGATCGGCCAGAGCCAGGTGCGCTCGCCGGTGAAGACCTTCGCCATGTAGAGACCAAGAGGCTTGACTAGCACCAGTACGAGGAGAAACGGGATCGCAATCTGTGCCCAGCCGGAGAGGGTCACTGGCGGCCTCCGCAGTCCTGCCTCCGGGTGAGGCGAACGCTGATGTGGGCGTTCTCCTCCGTTAGGGCAGCGTCGAATTCGTACTCAGCCGCGAGGGAGCGGACTATCTTTTCCAGGCGGTTAATCTGGGCCGGCTCGCTGGCAGCCAGCGATACCGTGACGGCAGCGACGATATCAGGCGATGTCCGAGTCAACGTTTCACAGGCGGAGCGAATGAAGGTCGCCCAGTGGGTCGACCGCCGGCCCTCAATGGACACGGCCAGGGCAGCGACGATGGTCTCGATCATCCTGAGCTCCGGCTCATCCTAGAACCTCTCCGGCCACAGCAGGACGTAGAGGAGGTATGCTATGGCCAAGCCGGCCGCGGCTCCGCCGACGACGTACTCGAATGTCATTGGCTCTCACCTCCCAGCCTGGCGCAGGCGTAGAGGAACCCGAACGCGCAGGCGAAGAAGCCCAGCGGTGCCAGGACGAACAGGAGGTCTTGCATCATTCCACCTCGGGCGGCGCCGGCTCGTCCTCCTCAGAGTCGACCAGGCGCAGGAGCGCGTCCAATGGAAACGGCTTCGGCAAGTAGGCGAGCGGCCGGAACTCCTCAAGGCGAGCCGGACTGACTCGCACCGCGGACACGATGACGGTTGCCACCTGCATCCCACGCTCGCGCAGCTCCCGCAGCACGTCCCAACCGGAGCGGTCCGGAAGGTTGATGTCCAGCAGCATCAGGTCCGGCCTCCAATCGGTGAGGTGGCGGAGCGCTTCGGTGGCGGTCTCTGCCCCTCGGACAGCATGGCCGCGTGCCTCCAGGTTGCGCGAGATGACCTGGCGGAGAGTCGCTTCGTCCTCAACGACTAGGATTGTTCGGTATCGCTTAGCCACCATAGCCTCCACACGCAATTGTCCGCCGCTAGCCCTCAACGCCATGTCAACAGGAGGCGGGGGTTCGCTCAAAAGGTGCTAAAAGCTATCGGGGGGCGCTTGTTAGAGATGAGGGTCACCCGCGTGTGGGGAAGAGAGGGAAGCGACTGTAATGGTGGGCCGAAACGACGCTAGGCTTCGTCGCTGATGAGCCGATACCCGACGCCAGGCTCCGTCAGGAGGTGGCGCGGCCTTTGGGGGTCCGCTTCGATCTTCTTGCGCAGCCTGGCGATGTAAACGTGCAGGTAGTGGGCCTCCGAGCCGTATTCGGGGCCCCACACTGCCTGAAGAAGGGCCCTGTCGGTCAGTACTCTGTTGGGATGTGAGACCAAGACCATCAGGAGCTCGTACTCGGTGGGCGTGAGCCGGACCTCTTCGCCAGCCACCCGCACTCGTCGGCGCTCCAAGTCCACTTCCAGATCTCCGCACCGAAATAGGCCGCCTGAAGGCGCTTCTGGCTGGACGGCGTGGCGCAGGGCTACACGGATACGGGCCAGCAGCTCCTCGACACCGAACGGCTTCGTGAGGTAGTCATCCGCACCCAAGTCGAGGGCCGCCACCTTCGCCTGCTCCGCCTCGCGCACCGAGAGAACGATGATCGGCGTGCTCGCCCGCTGACGTACCTGCTGGATGACCTCGAGGCCATCGATATCCGGAAGGCCTAAGTCGAGCAGGATCAGGTCATGTTTCTTGCGTGAATAGCGATCTAAAGCCTCGTACCCCGTTTCGGCCGTGTCCACATCATAGCCGTGACGCGCGAGGTTCGTGCTCAATGTCTTGCGGATGGCAGGCTCGTCATCCACGACCAGGATCCGCACGGTGCCGCCTTCTCCTTCAGCCTTCACTCGCTCTCCCCCGCGGCTTCAACTGGAGCCTGCCCCGGCTCGCCGAGGGGCAGGGCGAACGCGAAGCTCGCGCCGCCCTCTTTTCGATTCTCTGCCCAGATGCGGCCGCCATGGGCCTCCACTAGGCCTTTGGCAACCGCGAGTCCGAGGCCGGTGCCCCTCGCCATCTGACCTTCCCTTTGGACCCGATAGAACGGCTCGAACAGCCGCGGCAGCGCCTCAGGCGGAATACCCGGCCCTCTGTCCGCCACTTCCACTCGGACTACATCGTTCTCTCGGGTTGCCCGAATCGCGATCTCCGACCCGGGCGGCGTGTACTTCACTGCGTTCTCGATCAGGTTCGTCAGCACCTCGTCGATCTCCACATAGTCGAGGAAGACCGGCGGCAGCTCGTCCTCGACACTTACAGTCACTCGGTGCCTCGAAGTGCCTGAATGCAGCCGGCCCAGGACATCGTCCACCAGCGCGCTCAGGTCGTACCAGCCGCGCTGCGGCACCAGGCTTCCCGCCTGAATTCGCGACAGGTCCAGCAGGTTGCCGACCAGGCGGTTGAGCCGCTCCGCTTCCTCTTCGATGGCTCTGGCGAAGTCGCGCCGCTCGTCCTCCGTCCACTGCACGTCTTGCTGAAGTAAGCTGCCGGCCGAGGCGATAATGGAAGACAGTGGCGTTCTGAGATCGTGGGATACGGTGTTGAGGAGGGCTGTCTTCAGTTCGTCGGTTCGGCGAAGGATCTCAGCCTCTGCCGCTTCCTCTCTGAGCCTCGTCCGCTCAATGGCGATAGCGAGTTGGTTGGCCACTGCTGAGAGGAGCCGGTCGTCGGCTGCGGTGAACGGGGGGGCCTCTGGGTTGCGAACGAGGGAAATCAAACCCACCATCCCGTCCCCCAGATGAACGGGGACTTCGTGGAGCCGATCCGCCGCTTGCCCGGGCTGGCCGGGAAGATGCGGCGGCAGTACCCGTATCCAGCGTCCTGGCGAACCCCGATGCTCCGGTGTTGGGCTGGCGCCTCCTCCCAGCAGCAGCTTGGGCGCCATGCCAGAAGCTCGTGCCAGTCCCAGGGCCACCTGCTCGCCAGCTTCGGCCCAAAGGCCTGCTGCGGTGCCTCCGTGGAAGCCGATGACCACGGCCGCTAGGGCCAGCTCCTGGCGCAGGCGCTCCGCGACGGCCGCCAGCGACTCCCGCAGATCGGGGCCAGTCATCAGACGCACGACGTCATAGAGGACTATCGCCTCCCGCTTCCGCTTGTCGGCCTTCCGTGCCCTGTCTCGCAATGCGACCGCGAGTTGTCCGGTGATAACCCCGGTTACAAGTAGCAGACCTAGCGTCACCCACTCGTCAGGCTTGGAGACGGTAAGCCTGTGCCTTGGGTCGATCAAAAAGAAGTCGAATGCGAGGAACGAGGCGACGGAAGCAACGATCGCCGGGCCGCTCCCAAAAGCGATCGCGCTCGCCATGACGGCGAGGAGGTACAGCATCGAGATGTTGCCGACGTCCGCGATCTGCTCGATGGCCCAGATCGCGCCAGTCACGATGGCGGTCAGGCCTAAAGCCACAACATAGCCGGAGGCCCTGCGAGCCCCACGCCAAACCGCTGTTTCGGGCATGACACCGCTAGTGTATCCCATCCAAACGCCGGCTGGTATAGACGCTCTGTTTCGTCCACGTGGCGAGGGCTGAGGGGCTTCCGCTCTTCAGGGCAGTACGGAGATCTGGGGGGGCTAGACGGTGGAGGCTCCTAAGCACCAGAGGGCCCCGCTTGGGGCCGCTTCTATATCTGGGCCTCTGGAGGGCCGGGTGGGATTCGAACCCACGACTCCATGATCAAAACTCCGTGGATGGTCCGCTGATCCAGCAGCAGCTCAAGAGCATCACTGGTCTTGGAGATTGAGGCCGAAGTCTTAGCCGCCCCGCGAGAGTAGGCGCTGAGTCGTCGTCTCAACCCCGCCCTGGGCGAATGTTGCATGTCTGCGGATCGATGAGCGGCGCTGCCCCGGCGCCGTTTGTGAAAAAATTCCTGTGACCATTTTGTGACCAATTGCTGAGGACGATCATCAATAAGCGATGGCGCAAATCTCACGATCTGCGCCCTTTTTGCATAGATTTCATATTTGGCGGGAGTGCATGGGAGTCGAACCCACCCGGGACGGGTCAACCGCCCCACATCGGTTTTGAAGACCGAGAGGCCCACCGGGGCCCATCCACTCCCGCGTCCCACTGCCACTGGCCAGGCCCCGCTCTACGAGGACAGGGCCTGATCGATAACCTTCTTCAGGTCGCTCTTGGGGCGAAAGCCGACGACCTGACCCACCGGCTGGCCGCCCTTGAACACAAGAAGAGTGGGGATGGCGCGAATGCCGTAGCCGCTGGCGGTCTTGGCGTTGTCGTCGGTGTTCATCTTGAGGAATTTGACCCTGTCGCCGTATTCCTCCGCCAGCTCCTCCACAATGGGTGCCACCATCCGACAGGGGCCGCACCAGGGCGCCCAAAAGTCCACCAGCACTGGCACCTCCGCCTTCAGAACTTCGCTTTCGAACTGCGAATCATTCACCTCTTTCGGCTTTGCCATCAGTCACTCCTTCCCCAACCTCCTCGAGCGGCGGGCGAATAGCCTCCAGCATGCCGGACACCACTGCCTCGCGGGCCAGCCGCAGGGCGCTCCTGATGGCCACGGCATCGCTGCGGCCGTGCCCCACAAACACCAGCCCGTTCACTCCCAGGAGAGGCCCTGCACCGTACTCTCGAGGGTCAGTACGCTTCTGCACGCCGCGAAAGGCGCCCCTTAAGGCCAGGCCCGGCAGCATGTAGTACCACCTGCTCCTGACGGCGCCCTCGAGCTGGCCCCTGATGAAAGCAGCCATGCCCTCCATCGTCTTGACCACCACGTTGCCGGTGAAACCGTCGGTGACGATGACATCGGCCATGCCGCTGACCAGGTCCCTCCCTTCCACATTACCGATGAAGTTGAGGTGGCTCGCCTCCTTCAGCAGAGCATGGGCCTCTTGGGTCAACAGACTGCCCTTCGTCTCCTCCTCGCCGATGCCCAGGAGAGCCACCCGCGGCCTCTCCACCTTCCACACCCGCTCCATGTAGGCGCTGCCCATCTCGGCGAACTGCAACAGGTACTTCGGCTTGCAGTCAGCGTTGGCCCCTATATCGAGAAGAAGAGTCAGGCGACCCGACAGGGGGAGCAGCGCCACCAGGGATGGCCTCTCGATCCCGCGTAGGCGTCCCAGGTACATGATGGAGCCCGCCAAAACCGCCCCCGTATTGCCGGCGGAGACGAAGGCATCGGCCTCCCCCTGCTTGAGCAGCCTCAGCCCTACGGCGATGGAGGAATCCTTCTTATGACGAGCAGCCTGGGCGGGCTGCTCGTCCATGGCGATAACCTCGCTGGCCGCCACCAGGCGAATGCCCTGCGGCCGCGGCCCGGCCTTTGCCAGCTCCTCCTCCACCAGGGCAGGCGGCCCCACCAGAGCAACCTTCATCCCCAGCTCGCGCGCGGCCAGGACCGCCCCCTTCACGATCTCCTGGGGGGCGTGGTCGCCGCCCATGGCATCCAGGGCGATCAGCGGCTCACTGACCGCCACGGAACTCCTCCTCGATGCGGCGGCGGAGGTCAGCGTCCAGCAGCACGTCCACCGCCGTCGTGGCCATGGCCTTGCCGGCGTCCAGAAGGCCGCGGTGACCGGCCTCCGACGCCGAAACGTCCCGGAACTCGGGGGTGTGGGTGGGAACATCCGGCGGGGCGATGGCCACCGTGGGATGAATGGCCGGCACCAAGGCGCTGACGTTCCCCATATCGGTGCTGCCCAGCGAGCGGCCGCTGTCGCACTCCTGCACCTGCCGGCCCAGCGCCTCCATGTTGCGGCGATAGGCCTTGGCCAGGGCGCGATTGCTGCGCATGGCCCGATAGCGGGCCTCCTCGCCCCAGCGATACTCCAGGCGGGCGCCGGTGGCCTCGGCCCCCGCCCGAAAGCAGGCCAGCACCTTCTCCTTCAGCTCCTCCAGGTAGTCGTCATCCTCGGCCCTGAGCAGGAAGACGCCCGCCGTGTGCTCCGGCACCACGTTCACTGCCTGGCCGCCGTCGGTGATGATGCCGTGAACGCGGGCCGAATCGCGAATGTGCTGCCGGAGGGCACTGACGCTGGTGTAGGCAATGACCAGGGCATCCAGGGCATTGATACCCGCCTCGGGACGAGCGGCCGCGTGAGCCGCTCTCCCAAAGTACTCCACGCCCAGCTCGAGGCAGGCCAGGGCATAGGTCACCGCCACGTCGCGGTTGCCCGGATGGACCAGCATGGCCACGTCCAGGTCGTCGAAAGCGCCCTGGTTGGCCATCAACACCTTGCCCCCGGCCGCTTCCTCAGCCGGGGTGCCGATGACCACGGCCGTCCCCCCTGCCTCTGAGACGATAGCCTTGGTGGCGATAGCCGCCCCCAGCGAAGCCATAGCAATGATGTTGTGGCCGCAGCCGTGGCCGATGCCAGCCAGGGCATCGTACTCGGCGAGGAAGGCCACTCGCGGCCGCCCACTGCCGTAGCTGGCCCGGAAGGCGGTGCCTATCTGGCAGATGCCTCGCTCCACAGCAAAGCCCTCGGCCTCCAGGCAGTCGGTCAGCCAGCCAGCCGCCTTCACCTCCCGAAAGGCCGTCTCGGGGTTGGCATGGATGCGCAGGCTGAGTTCGATGAGCTGATCGCGATGGGCCTCTATCTCGTCCACCGCCCTCTTCTTCAAGTCATCAAGGCGACTCATATCTGGGGTTGCCCTCTGAAAGACAGATTTGGGAGAAGCACGGCTCCATTGTAGTTGTCGCCAACGAAGGCGGTCAAGGACAGCCGGAGCGCTC
>Ga0315289_10004921_pt1 | contig 19868 bp, 12 predicted proteins | sample YL17G11_40_MG_FD_203452 | JGI IMG/M metagenome (GOLD analysis project Ga0315289, IMG submission 203452) | Sediment microbial communities from Yellowstone Lake, YNP, Wyoming, USA - YL17G11_40 | ecosystem: Environmental > Aquatic > Freshwater > Lake > Sediment | place: USA: Wyoming | collected...
TTGGGGGCCGGCTCTCCGATGCCTCTGGCCCAGAACAAGATAATAGCCCAGACAACTGTGATGTGACACAGCCTGTGCGCTTGCCGCTGCCACCCGGCGAGCAGAAATCTCAAGAACTTGGGACGTTCTCAACTCGTTTGACGGTGCTGGTCCGACCGAGCTGGACCACCGCAGACCCAACGGACTTTGCACCTGCCCTGCCCCAATTCGTCGTACACTCAGAGGAGATGCGGATTGGCGCAGATTCACCCCGTGCGGGGAGCGTGGCCCGAGGCGGGGCCTGCGTGACACAGGCCCCGCATCACGGGTTTCACAGTCAATCGCCCGGCCCATTCACCGCCGAGAGCATTCGCTCCGCCTTTACGGCTGGGCCGGTGCGGGCTTCGTCAGGCAGATGTCGTCGATAAAGAGCAGACCGGCACCGCCCGCCGTCGGGTTGGCCTTGTCGCCCAGGCCGATGATGATCTTCTTGACCGCCGCGACGTTGACCCCGCCGGCCGTGAATTCACTGAGCGGGATCTTCCATTCGATCCACGTTCTGGCGGTCACCGCCGCTGTATCCGGATGGACAACTGTGGCGGTGTGATTGGAGGAGTCCTTCAGCGCGACGTACAGTGGGGCGGCGCCATTGGTCGCCTTACCTTGGATATAGAGGACCAGCGTATCCACGCCGCCGGCCGTCCAGTCCTGCCGCGTCTCAAACTCCCGCTCGGCCTCGCTGTACCACGGCGCGTCGACGTTGTTGTAGTCCAGGGGCATGGACTGCAGACCGCCATGCACAATCGTGCTCTCCGCGAACGGAGGATTGGCGTATCCGACGCGCGAGCCGTTGTTATTCACCCAACCATCGATCCAAGTCTCGTAGATGCGCGTGCCCTGGTCTACCTCATCGTTGTAACTCTCGAAGTCATCGATCGGCACGCAGGTGGTGAAGTTCCAGACCGGCCCGGTCTGCATGGAGTTGTTAGCGAGAATCTCATCGACGCGCCAGTAGTAGGTCGTCGCCTCCTGAAGCGGGCCCGGCGTAAAGTTCGGGTCCGTCAGTGTGCCTTTATCCACCTCGGCGGTCCCCTGCGTCACGGCCTCCAGGCTCTCGCCGAAATAGATATGGTACTCTTTGGCCCCGTCCCGGCCGGTCAGCCACGTCAACTCCGGGGCGAGGAAGACCGTATTGGTCCCATCGGCCGGCTGCGGATGGTAGGCCGTCAGAGGCTGGGCGAGGAAGCTCCAGACCTTGCCCGGGTAGACCGTCTTCATGTCCGCTGCAATCTCATCCACCCGCCAGTAGTAGGTGACGCCCGGCTGCAATCCGGCGGCATAGAAGAACAACTTCATGGGCTGACGAGGTCCCACCAGATTCGCTTCCGTCAGGTCCGGGCTCGTCCCGACATAGACGTTGTGGAGCGGGATGCCGTCCACGGATTTCCAGGTCAACAGCGGCGCCACGACGTTCTGCGCCCCGTCGGCGGGCTTCGGACCCCAGGCCCGGATCCGCGGCGCCGCGGGGACCTGCGAAAGCTCTTTCACTTCCGCCGCCGACAGCGCTCGATTGTAGAGGCGCACTTCGTCAATCGAGCCGTCAAAGGCCTCGTCTTCGCCCGGATTTCCGTCTTCGCCAATCTCGGCGAAGTCGTTCCACGCCATCAAACCGGTGTACGTCCCATCCGCCACCTGGGCACCATCCACGTACACTACGTATTTGCCGTTGTCCCAGGTCAGGACCACGTGGACCCACGTCTTGGTCTTCAGGGTCACGATGTTTGTTTGCCGGGCGTGCGCATCGCCCAGACCGATATCGAGCTGCGTGGTCGTCTCATCCATATAGATTTGAATGCGGTTGGAGTAGGCGGGCTGCGTGGTATTCCCGAAGAAGTAGCGTGTCCGCGAAGCCTGGGGATCTCCGAGATATCCCCAGAGAGAGATCGTGGCCGTCGATATCGACAGGCCCTTCGTCGGGAATTGCATACCGCCTTTGGCCTCGGCGGTGCCCCAGGACAGGGCGCCTCCGATACGCCCGGGCACCCATTCCAGGGCGTTGCCGAACAGGGTGCCATCGTACCCGTTCGGCGAGGAATCGGCGGCGACTGTGCCGCTGTCCTCGTCCAGCTTGTAGTAACAGACCAATCCGTCCTCCAGGCCCGCGATGGCCACGCCGGTGCCTGCCAGGAACGCCACAAGAACCATTGTGAATACCAGATGCTTGCCCATAAGCGTCCTCCCTTAACCTGTAGAGACGCAACATTCTGCGTCTATACGCCGTTATGAAAACGGGGCCTGTGCCACACGACACAGGCCCCGCATCACGGGTTTCACAGTCAATCGCCCGGCCCATTCACCGCCGAGAGCATTCGCTCCGCCTTTACGGCTGGGCCGGTGCGGGCTTCGTCAGGCAGATGTCGTCGATAAAGAGCAGACCGGCACCGCCCGCCGTCGGGTTGGCCTTGTCGCCCAGGCCGATGATGATCTTCTTGACCGCCGCGACGTTGACCCCGCCGGCCGTGAATTCACTGAGCGGGATCTTCCATTCGATCCACGTTCTGGCGGTCACCGCCGCTGTATCCGGATGGACAACTGTGGCGGTGTGATTGGAGGAGTCCTTCAGCGCGACGTACAGTGGGGCGGCGCCATTGGTCGCCTTACCTTGGATATAGAGGACCAGCGTATCCACGCCGCCGGCCGTCCAGTCCTGCCGCGTCTCAAACTCCCGCTCGGCCTCGCTGTACCACGGCGCGTCGACGTTGTTGTAGTCCAGGGGCATGGACTGCAGACCGCCATGCACAATCGTGCTCTCCGCGAACGGAGGATTGGCGTATCCGACGCGCGAGCCGTTGTTATTCACCCAACCATCGATCCAAGTCTCGTAGATGCGCGTGCCCTGGTCTACCTCATCGTTGTAACTCTCGAAGTCATCGATCGGCACGCAGGTGGTGAAGTTCCAGACCGGCCCGGTCTGCATGGAGTTGTTAGCGAGAATCTCATCGACGCGCCAGTAGTAGGTCGTCGCCTCCTGAAGCGGGCCCGGCGTAAAGTTCGGGTCCGTCAGTGTGCCTTTATCCACCTCGGCGGTCCCCTGCGTCACGGCCTCCAGGCTCTCGCCGAAATAGATATGGTACTCTTTGGCCCCGTCCCGGCCGGTCAGCCACGTCAACTCCGGGGCGAGGAAGACCGTATTGGTCCCATCGGCCGGCTGCGGATGGTAGGCCGTCAGAGGCTGGGCGAGGAAGCTCCAGACCTTGCCCGGGTAGACCGTCTTCATGTCCGCTGCAATCTCATCCACCCGCCAGTAGTAGGTGACGCCCGGCTGCAATCCGGCGGCATAGAAGAACAACTTCATGGGCTGACGAGGTCCCACCAGATTCGCTTCCGTCAGGTCCGGGCTCGTCCCGACATAGACGTTGTGGAGCGGGATGCCGTCCACGGATTTCCAGGTCAACAGCGGCGCCACGACGTTCTGCGCCCCGTCGGCGGGCTTCGGACCCCAGGCCCGGATCCGCGGCGCCGCGGGGACCTGCGAAAGCTCTTTCACTTCCGCCGCCGACAGCGCTCGATTGTAGAGGCGCACTTCGTCAATCGAGCCGTCAAAGGCCTCGTCTTCGCCCGGATTTCCGTCTTCGCCAATCTCGGCGAAGTCGTTCCACGCCATCAAACCGGTGTACGTCCCATCCGCCACCTGGGCACCATCCACGTACACTACGTATTTGCCGTTGTCCCAGGTCAGGACCACGTGGACCCACGTCTTGGTCTTCAGGGTCACGATGTTTGTTTGCCGGGCGTGCGCATCGCCCAGACCGATATCGAGCTGCGTGGTCGTCTCATCCATATAGATTTGAATGCGGTTGGAGTAGGCGGGCTGCGTGGTATTCCCGAAGAAGTAGCGTGTCCGCGAAGCCTGGGGATCTCCGAGATATCCCCAGAGAGAGATCGTGGCCGTCGATATCGACAGGCCCTTCGTCGGGAATTGCATACCGCCTTTGGCCTCGGCGGTGCCCCAGGACAGGGCGCCTCCGATACGCCCGGGCACCCATTCCAGGGCGTTGCCGAACAGGGTGCCATCGTACCCGTTCGGCGAGGAATCGGCGGCGACTGTGCCGCTGTCCTCGTCCAGCTTGTAGTAACAGACCAATCCGTCCTCCAGGCCCGCGATGGCCACGCCGGTGCCTGCCAGGAACGCCACAAGAACCATTGTGAATACCAGATGCTTGCCCATAAGCGTCCTCCCTTAACCTGTAGAGACGCAACATTCTGCGTCTATACGCCGTTATGAAAACGGGGCCTGTGCCACACGACACAGGCCCCGCATCATTCAGCCGTCGGTTGGTAGAGACGCCAAATCTTGCGTCTCTGCGATCGCCTACGGAGTAACGACCGGTCTGATGTCGTCGATATAGATTCGGCCGGTGCCGTCCGGGGTCGCATTCTTGCGATCCCCGACACCAATGTATACCTTCTTCACCTTGTTCAGATTCACGCCGGCAAACTCGCTCAGCGGAATCTTCCATTCGGTCCACTGGCCCGCCGCCGACGCCATCGGATCGGGATACGTAATCATCTTGGACTTGCCGGCACCGTCCTCGACCACGAGATACAGACCCTGCGGGCTGTTGCCCGGCTCCGGGTCATCGCCGCGGCGTCGTTTCATCGGACGTGCGCGATGCGACCGTATGCTCCTCCGTGCCCTGGATTCGTGAAACTCAGCGTTTTTGTACGGGACGAAAACTCACAGGTACAGCCAACCAAGAGTATACCACACCGCAGAGGCGGTGGTCAAGAGCGGTGTCGACGAGAATGGAAGACGGACAACGGATGACAGATAGCCATCCTCCGTCCCCTGCCCTCTGTCCTCCGCTCGCCTGCCGATTTGGCGAACCCGGCCCGTGGGATGGATGTAACTGACTCTTGTGGGGAGACGTCGTTCTGGGGCTCCTCACACGAATCTGGACAAGGATTAGGATGCGTTTTTCGCTTGGGGGGCTGCCGGCAGAATCCCCAAGACCCCCGTGGAGAGCGGGCCCGGGTTCCCAAACGCCCTTGAATGCGTTTGGGGTCCCCCACCTTGGCGAATCGATGCCGTGAATTCATACCTCTGCTGGTGGCCTGTTATGCGTTGAACGCCATCTCTTCGTATCGCCACAAAATGTAGTCGCACACCTTTGGGTTTTTCAGAATTCAGGGCTTGCCCTGCCGCCGGGTGGCGGCCATAATAGGCCTTGCAGCATCGGAGTATGACACCCTTGGAAGCCGACAAAAAGCCCTGGCACGTAACTGCCGGCGGTTAAGAACACTTTTTGCCTGTCGTCGCGTGCCGAAACGGTCGTGGGACAAAAACGCGGAGGTGAACCATGAGTAACATTGAGACCATTCTTACTGCCGACCCGCCTCGCCGTCTGAAGGAGGCGCTGGAAAACTGGCCCCTGCGAGGCCAGTACCATCCCTCACTGAGCGATTGGCGTGACGAAGTGCTTTACTTCCTCCTGCCCGACCGATTCTCCGACGGCCGGGAACAGCCCGGCAAGCTCTTGGATTGTGATCTGACGACCCCGGAAGGCCTCCAACGGATCCGCGGCTTGCGAGGGGACAACTGGCGGTGGGACCACCGGCAGAACTCGGGTGCGGGCCGTTTCCAGGGCGGCACGCTGGCCGGCGTGCTTTCCAAGCTGGACTACCTGTCCAACCTGGGCGTGACCACCTCTTGAGCCTACCTTGCGCTGTGGTACTACGCTCGCGTAGACATGGCACCCGACCAAGTAGTTTCTTGGGAGCGGAGCGCCGCGAAGTCGAGAAATCTGGCGGCGGACGTTGCACATCTTACATCTGTGGTAACACGGATTAGGAAGAATTCCTGCGCGATGGGATTCTGTCATCCTGAGCCAAAGGCGAAGGATCTGGCCCGCAAATGGGCGGTTTCTTCCCTGCGCGGCCCAGATCCTTCACTGCGCTGCGCTCCGTTCAGGATGACATGCTGCATACGAATCTATACTCATCTCCATCATGCATACCCTGCACGAAAATCCATCCTGATTTGTGCGATTCGTCCGGCAGAGCCAGGTGGCGATGCTCTCCGGCTATGGTCTGCTATAAGTGCTTTTCTGACAGCATTATCCGGACTCCCCTTACACGGCGGCTGCGCGGGCAGGGCTACAATACGATTCACAGGCTGCACGCGGTTTTCCTCGACGCCGGGCACACGTGTGCACCGATGCAGCCGGCGGGATACGGAAGCAACGTATGAACTGAGGTATGGAGATGTACGCATGAGCGCTACCGCTATGAAAGTACTGCCGGGCACGCCTTTTCCTTTGGACGCCACTTTTGAGGGCAGCGCTACGAACTTCGCCGTTTTCTCGGAGATCGCCGAACGAATCGAGCTTTGTCTGTTCGATGGCGATGGCCGTGAAACCAGGATCAACGTGACGGAGCGCGACGCGTATAACTGGCACGTGAATCTGACCGGCGTCGGTCCCGGCCAACTCTACGGCTACCGGGTCCACGCCCCCTGGGACCCGAAGAAGGGACTGCGCTGCTGCCCGAACAAACTGCTGCTCGACCCGAATTGCAGGGCCGTCTACGGTACGATTCAATGGAGCGATGCCATGTTTCCCTACCGTATGGACCGGCCCTGGTACCAGGGCCGGTCCATAGGGGTTCGGCCAAGCTCGACGACATCGGCTGGTTCCGGCCGGACGGGTCAGGAATGTCCGAGAGCGACTGGAAAGAAGGCTATATCAAGTCGTTGCAGGTCTTTCTCAACGGCGACTTGGGTTACGTCGACAAACGCGGCGAGCCGGTGCTGGACGACGACTTCCTCGTCCTGTTCAACGCCGATTGCGAGGATATCTTCTTCCGACCCGCTCTCTTCGAGAAGGAAAGACCCTGGGAAATCTTGCTCAATACGTCCACGCGGATAGAAGATGGAGCCGAAGGCCAGAAGCCAGCGGAAGGAATGGAAGTCAAAGCGGAAGGACGCTCCGTAGTCGTGCTGACCCGACCCCGCAAATAGGACGCGTCACGGAGCCTGATAGATGCCCATCCCCGTGATGGCATCCTGCGGATACGGCCTTTTGAACAGGAGCAGCACATTGACCCGAGTCGGTGCACAATACCAGGGCAATGACCGGTGCGAATTTCGGGTATGGACGCCCGAGTTGCGGCAGGTTGGTTTGCGGATCATCAGTCCCTCTGCGCGAGACCTGTCGCTGGAGAAAGACGAAGCCGGCTATTGGCGAACCACGGTGGATGACCTGCCGCCCGGCAGCCGCTACTGGTATATGCTCGAAGGAACGATGCAGCGGCCGGACCCGGCCTCGCAGTCTCAGCCGGAAGGCGTCCACGGACCCAGCGAAGTGCTCGATCATAGTGCCTTTGCCTGGACGGATGCCGGCTGGGAGGGCAACCCCCTGGAAGACATGGTGATTTATGAGCTTCACGTGGGCACGTTCACGCCGGAAGGCACGTTCGAGGCCGTCATCCCGAGGCTGGCGGAACTGAAGGATCTGGGCATCACGGCGGTCGAGCTGATGCCCGTGGCTCAATTCCCCGGCGACCGCAACTGGGGCTACGACGGCGCGTACCCCTACGCCGTCCAGAACTCCTACGGGGGTCCGAACGGTCTCAAAACGCTCGTCAATGCCGTCCACCATCATGGCATGTCGGCCATTCTCGACGTGGTCTACAACCATCTCGGTCCTGAGGGCAATTACCTGCGGGATTTCGGCCCGTACCTCACCGGCATGTATCGCACGCCCTGGGGAGATGCCATCAACTACGACGGAGCGTACAGCTACGGTGTCAGAGACTTCTTCATCGAGAACGCCCTCTTCTGGCTGCGGGAGTACCACTTCGATGCGCTGCGGCTGGACGCCTTACACATGGTCTACGACCAGAGCGCCAAGCACTTCCTTCAGGAGCTGGCCGAATCCGTCACCGCGTTTTCGCGCGAATCGGGTCGCAAGGGCTACCTGATTGGGGAAAGCGACCTCGACGACATCCGCTTCATCAAGCCGATCCGGAACGGCGGCTACGGGCTCGACGCCCTCTGGTGCGACGACTTCCACCATAGCCTGCACGTACTCCTGACGGGAGAAGACACCGGCTATTACCAGGACTTCGGCAGAATCGAGCAAATGGCCAAAGCCCTCCGGGAAGGTTTCGTCTATTCGTGGCAGTATTCTCGGTACCGCAAAAAGTTCCACGGCAGCAGCTCTCGACAGCGCCCCGCCCGGCAGTTCGTGGTCTTTGCCCAGAACCACGACCAGATCGGCAGTCGGATGCTCGGCACGCGGCTCGCGCAACTTGTGGATTTCGAATCGCTCAAGCTGGCCGCGGGCACGCTTCTCCTGTCGCCGTACATCCCCCTGCTGTTCATGGGGGAGGAATACGGGGAGGATGCGCCGTTCTTGTACTTCGTCAGCTATTCGGATGAAGGTCTGGTGGACTCGGTCCGGCACGGTCGAAAAGCGAAGTTCGAGGCCTCCCAATGGGAGCAACAGTGTCCCGACCCTCAGGCGATAGAGACCTTTCGCGATTCCATCCTGAAGTGGGAAGACCGGAGCCGAGACCGGCATCGCATTCTGTTGGAGTTTCACAAACGCCTGCTGGAGCTGCGCCGGAGCATTCCCCACGTGGTGAGCAAGAAACATCTGACCGTGGAGTGCCTGGCGAAACAGAGAGTAGTCGCTTGGCGACGGCGGCGTGAATGGGGCGAGATCTACTGCCTGATGAATTTCAGCGACCAGGCTCAGCAGATTGCGCTACCCGCAGCGCAGAGGGTCTGGACGAAGATTCTGGATTCATCCCACCCCAAATGGGACGGTCCCGGCGCGATGCGTCTCGAGGGCGCGGCCGGCCGGCAGCAGGTGACTATGATGCCGAAAAGCATCGGCGTTTTCCAGGCGGGAGCACCCATAGTTATGGAGCAGCAGGCAGCCGCAGAAGCCGCGGTTTCAGCCGCCGGAGGAGTCATCGATGCGAATCCCGCTGGCGACGTATAGATTGCAGTTCAGCCCGTCATTCGGGTTCCAGAAGGCCAGAGCCCTCATTCCTTATCTCTCCGAGCTCGGAATCAGTGACATCTATGCCTCGCCCATCCTCAAGGCGACCACGGCAGCACGCACGGATACGACGTCACCAGCCCCGACGAGCTGAATCCTGAGCTGGGCACCTGGGACGACTTTCAGGCGCTCATGGCCGAGGTCTGGGCACACCAGATGGGATGGCTCCAAGACATCGTGCCGAATCACATGGCTTACTCCAGCGAGAACTGGATGCTCATGGACGTGTTCGAGAACGGCCCGCGCAGCAGGTTCTACGAGTTCTTCGATGTCTTCCGGGACCATCCCGACCCCGAACTGCGGACCCGGGTGCTGGCCCCTTTTCTGGGCAGCCCCCTGGAAGAGGTTCTGCGGCAAGGAGAAATGAAACTCGTCCTGGATGCGGATGGCCTCGCCGTGAAGTATTTCACCTGGCGTTTTCCCCTGCATCTGTCCTCATACGCCTTCGTTCTACGATCCTGCGGCCGGCGGCTGAGCGGCCCCATGGCCGGCGATGATTCCGCGTTGCAGGCATTTGCCGGATTGCCGGATAGGTTCACCCGTTTGAGCGAGATGGACGATTCTCCGGAAAAGCAGCGGCAGCTTGCGGAGGCCAAAGGACTGCTCGCTCGGCTGTACAGCGATAACCCGATCGTCAATGTATGCATCGATGGTGTGCTGGACTCTTTCCACCGCCGCCCGGAAGGGCCCGTGGAGCAGAGCCCTCTGTACCTGCTGCTCGACCAGCAGATGTTCAAGCCGGTATTCCGGCAGACCGCCTGCGAGAAGATCAACTACCGCCGATTCTTCTACCTGAGCGAGTTCATATCGCTTCGCGCAGAGGACCCGCAGGTGTTCCACAGGACGCACGACAAGATCCTGGAGCTTGGCGAGTTCCTGCGGACCGACTGGCCGATTCAAGGCACCTCCGGATATAAGTTCTGCAATTACGTCAACGCCATCTTCTGCCAACGTGAAAACGAGCGGGCGTGCACGGAATGTCGGCCGGAAGTGAATCGTGTCGTCCAATTGCTGCTGTCCGTTCCGGAGAGGGAACCCGAATCCCCCTCGCGGCAGGCCCGGCGGTGTTTTCTCATGCGATTTCAGCAGTTCACCGGGCCGGCCATGCCCCCTCGGTCTGGCGGGATGCGATCACCGGCAATACGCTGAGCGTATCCGGCGAGGTCTATGTCGGAGACATTCTCACCAGCTTTCCGGTTTCGATACTCCTGGGACAGCTCTCAGGCTGATCGCACGTGCCGTCCTTACACCCGGGCGCAGGTCTCGGTCACCCGTCTGAGCTTCTCGGCCAAACGGGCGCCTGTTTGTCCCGGGCGCATCCGCCAGCGCCAGTTGCCGTTAGACTTGGCCGGGAAATTCATGCGGGCCTCGGCGCCCAGATTCAATATGTCCTGCATCGGGATAATCGCGATTCTCGCCACCGAGCGCATGGCGGTCCCGATCAGCTCCCAGGAAATATCCCCGGCCGGAACGGTACACCCAAGATAGTCGAAAACGCGCTTGCGCGCCTGCGCATCGAGCTCCTTCTCAAACCAGCCTCGGGTCGTGTTATTGTCGTGCGTGCCGGTATAGACGATGGAGTTCTCGGTGTGGTTGTGCGGCATGTGCGGGTTGCGGGTGGAGTCCCCGCCGAAGGCAAACTGCAGCACGTTCATGCGCGGAAAGCCGTACCGGGCGACCACCTCTCTCACATCGGCGGTGATATGTCCGAGGTCTTCCACAAAGATCGCGGCGAACGGAATCCGCCGGAGCAGCTCCCGGAAGAAGCGCCCGTGCGGAGCCTGCACCCACTTGCCGCGCATGGCGTTCTTGCGGCCGGCGGGCACCTCCCAGTAAGCGACAAAGCCGCGGAAGTGATCGATCCGGACGAAATCGAACAGAAACAGGTTGTGCTTCATGCGCCGGATCCACCAATCGAAATCGGTTTCCTCCAAGCGCCGCCAGTCGTAGACCGGATTGCCCCAGAGCTGCCCCGTCTCGCTGAAGTAGTCCGGCGGGACCCCGGCGATGAAGCGCGGCTTCTTGGCCCGGTTCAGCTTGAAGATCTCCGGATGGGACCAGACGTCGGCACTGTCGTACGCCACGTAGATGGGGACATCTCCGGCCACCTGAATGCCACGCTCGTTACTGTAGCGTTTCAAATCAAGATACTGCTGGTAGAAAATGTATTGCAGGAACTGCTCCCGCTCGATCGGCCCGGTCAATCGTTTCTTGATGTCGTCCAGTGCGTCCGGCTTCCTGTCCCGCAGCGCCGCCGGCCAATCACTCCAGGCCTGCCCTTTGAAATGCCGCCGCAGGGCCACGAAGCCGGCATACGGCTCGAGCCAGGCGCGATGCTCCTCTACGAACGCGTCGTAACCGGCCGGTTTCCCGTTGCTCCGGAAACGCTGGAAGGCGGCATCGAATAACGTGCTCTTGTAAGAGGACACTTTGTCGTAATCCACGGTGTCCGCCGGAAAACGAGGAGGATCCGACAGTTCCGCCCGGGTCAGGAGCCCCTCCCGGTGGAGCAGGTCCGGACTGATCAGGAGCGGATTGCCGGCGAACGCCGACAGGCAGTTATAAGGGGAGTACCCTGTCTTCGACGTGGTATGATTCAAGGGCAGGATCTGCCAGTAGTTCTGGCCCGCCGCCTTCAGGAAATCGGCGAATTTGTATGCCTCCGGGCCCAAATCGCCGATCCCGTACTTCGAAGGCAGGGAAGTCATATGTATCAGAATGCCGCTGGATCGTCGTCGCAACATGCTATCCACCTCAGAAAGACAAATTCTGAAGAATAGGCCCTGCAGGACCTAGGGGACCTATTGGTCTGACTATGGAATCGCCAGCCCCAGGCGCTCGGCCAAGTGTCCGAAGTGGTCCACCCACTCCGCCGCTTTCGCGTCGCCTGCTGCCGCTTTCTGCTTCATCTCGGGATATTTGGTCTTGCTGATCGTAAAGAATACATTTTGGGCGTGCTGCAGGTCCATCTCCGGCGTGAGGAGGCGGAGAATCTCCAGGCCCTTTTCAATCGAGCAGAGCAGATCGAGATTCTCCGGCGTGTCCTGCCACGAGACCGCGAGGCTATTGATTTTGCGGCTGCCCTCGAAGCTCAACCGCTCCCGGTCCAGGCTCAGCGACAGCCGCTCCACCTCGTCGGCCAGGTCGCGCAACCGATGCAAATCCATTTCATCCGCCTGAATCGCCGCACAAATATCTTCATTCAAGATGAACTCGGACGGCGCGGACAGCGCTTTGGGCAGAGGCATATTCATATTGCGGATCATGTGCATGATCGCATAGTTGTGCTCGTAGATATGGCGGAAGGAACCCTCGATCTCTTCCCACGTGCTTTCGAGAAGCCAGTTGAGAATCTCCCGCTGCTGATCTTTGAACAAATGAGTCAGGGAGTAGTTCTTTCCTTCGAACGCCACGTTCATCAGCCGCATGACCTCGTTGCTGTCCCCCTTGCGGAAGGCCTTCACGAGATCCTGGCGAATCCGCTTGAACTGTTCGTCGGCCATTCGCCCCTGAACCGCGGCGAACAGATGGTGGTCGCCCAGATAGAGCACGGCCGAGTCTACGGCGTACTGCTCGAAGGTAATGTTCGATTGAATCCGCGTGCGACTGGTGGTCAGGACCTGCACGCCCGCTTCGACGTGCTCGAAGTCTTCGATCGTCGCCGAATAGCAGTAAATATTGATGCGTTCTGCCGAGGATTCCTCGAAAACCGAGCTCAACGCGAAGTGCGCGCCGACGCGGTGCAGATCGACGCGCGCCGGCTCCACGTAGGCCTCATACACTTCCTTACCATTTGTATAAGGCCTCTTGGCGCTCGGCGCATTCTGGAGCATGTCTTTGAATTCCGGCTCCAGGGTCCAGTTCTGAATCTCGTGGCACAACTGCATGGCCCGTGAGGCATACATCATGACTTGCACGGTTTCGATGCCCGACATGCTGTCAAAGAACCAGCCGCAACTGGTGTACATGAGCATGCCGTTGCGCTGCATCTCCAGCAGTTTCAGAAACGTTACCTTGTCGTGATGATCCAGTTCCCTGCCGGCCGCCTGGGCAATAAAGCTCATCACGTTTTCCCGCGACCGGTCGTTGACCACGCGGACGTACTCATTTCGCAGTCGCCACGGATCGGGATGATAGGCCGCCATGCGGTTCTCATACACGGTCGCCAGTTTATCCCGCAGCCAGTCGAACGCTTCCCGCAAAGGAGCACGCCATTGCTGCTGACCGGAATGGGTATGGTCGGCCGCACAGCCGCAGTTGCTCCGCCAGCGCTCGATCCCGTGTACGCAGCTCCACGAACTGTTCTCCCAGACCTCCACTTCGTGCTCGGGGGGGTACTTCTCCAGGTACTCGGGATAGATGGTGATCTTCGCCAAGTTATTGGCCCGGATGTGATGAAGGCAGTAAGCCAGCGCCATATCGCCGTGGTGGTGATGATGACCGAAAGACTCGCCGTCCGTGGCCACGTGAACCAGAGGAGCCTGCTCGTTGTCCTGGGGGAACGATTCAATCAGCCGCCGGGCGAAATTCTCGCCGCTGTGAAGCAGGCCGCCATACGCGATGCCATGGGAGACGGGGCCGTTATAGAAAAACAGGACAATCTGCTTGCCCGAAGGCAGATTGCAGACGTAAGGGATGCTGGTATCCAAATCCCCCTCGTTCACATCCCGCCATCGGCGTCCGCCGGTAAGCTTTCGGGTACGCTTGGCCTGACGCGGGGCCAGGATAGTGTACTTGATTCCGTGCCCCGCAAGAACTTCGAGCGTAAGGATATCTACCGCCGTCTCGGGCAGCCACATGCCCTCCGGCTCCCTCTGGAACCGTCGCCGGAAGTCCTCAATACCCCAGACGACCTGCGTTTCTTTGTCGTGTGCGTTTGCCAAAGGCAGAACGATGTGATTGTAGGCCTGGGCCATCGCACAACCATGCCCGGAGAACTTCTCCTGGCTTCGCCTGTCGGCCTCCAGGACCATGTTGTAGACGTCCGGGGCGTGGGTTTCCAGCCAGTACAGAAGGGTGGGACCGAAATCGAAGCTGATACTTTCGTAGTTATTGACGATTTCAATGATTCGCTTGTCGGGGCCGAGGATCCGCGAGGCGGCATTCTGCCGGTAGCATTCCTCAGTAATCCGTGCATTCCAGTCGTGGTACGGATATGCGGAATCCTGCAGCTCGACGTACTCCAACCATGGATTCTCCCTGGGTGGCTGGTAAAAGTGCCCATGAATACAGACGTATTTATCCACTATGTTACCTTTCTATGCCGTGTCCGGCACAAAATGGGTAATTATCAGCGACCCCGGCAGCCATCCTGCGAAGTTCTCGCTTCTACAGTATATACGAGTTGGAACGGCCACCGGATTCCTGCCGACCTCTCAACCTTTTCAGCCCTGCTATACGTTTCCTGCTACATCCAACCATTCGAACTCTCGATGATACAACAACTTACCGAAACACGCAACGGCGTGCCTGTAATTTCCCGACCGTTGCAGCCGGTATAGATGATCGATATGAACGCAGCCCAAGCACTGGCGATCTGAGAAGCGGATGGACTCACCGGCCGGCTTGTTGCCAAAGGCGCTGCGTATCATGCGGGCCGGAATGCCACGTGGCCCTGGACGGGAAGCGGCAAGATCGCGACGAGGCAGTTGCCCGGCTGCCGCGTTCTGGCTTATTTGATTCGTGGGAACACCGGGAGCGGATCGACAACCCTCAAGAGGAGTTCCGCGCCCGGTCTTATGGGTATGGGCTGGCGAGATGTGGCAAAACGGCCGCGTTGAAAGACGAAATCATTCAGAAGGTCATCAACACGGCGGTCTGCGAGAGACCGGTTGGCCTCACCGATGAATAGATCCTCTCCCGCCCGTACGCTCGCTACGTGTGGCAGGCCCCTCTCCGATGATAACGGCAAGCCGCAGCCCCCGGTATTCGCCCGGAGGCCGCAGCTTCCATAACGTCACAACAGGATTCTTCCCGAGCTACTGCTGACGCGTCCGATCGCTTGATTGCCCCGGCTGACGCTGGCCCATCTCGCCGGACTTCGTGGCTCCGGGGCGCATCCCTTGCGGACCCGCCGCCCACAGAGGTTTGCCGCTCTTGTCCCGCAGTTCCAGGATCTGGGTGCCCTTCTTGAGCTCGGACGCCAGAATCACGGTTCGAGACCTGATCTTCGTCTCTGACCCGGTAATGGTGATCTGATCGCCCGGCATCACATAGAACTCCTTCTGTTCCGCATATGAGACCGGCCCCGCATAGATGGTCACGAACTGACCCTCGGCGGTTCTCACCCGCAAGCGCAGTCCGGGGGAAACTCCCGCCGGCGCGGCCTCGGGCTTGAAGCTGCCCACGCTCTCGACCGTCCCCGTGATCGTCTTGACCGTGCTGGGATTGAAGGTCATGGCGTGCGGTCCGCCCGATCCCCAGGCCTTCTCGTCGGCGGCGTCCCGCGCCTGCGGCGACTGCGCCGGAACGTATCCGAGAGCGGTCCCGGCCGGCGCCATAGGGAAGAGTTTACCGAGGCGCTGCATGTACTCCGGACTGCCCAGGTTGGGGAATTCGCTGGGACTGAAGGCGACGGACTCCAGCGTCTGCCTGGTCGCGTTCAGCAAAGCCACATGGGTCTGCGGCTGGAGCCGTACCGCGTTCGCAGGCACCGCCACATACTTCTCCCCGACCCCCGCGACGCCGCCAAACGCAATGATGTCGTACATGACGTGTCCGTCGGAAGCATTGATGGCGAAATCCTCGATGTCGCCGAGATCCTGATTCTCAGGATTCTTCACCTCCATGCCCGTCAGGTGAGTCACTCGTCGCATCTGGATGGCCTGATTGGCCATCGCGCCTGCTCCAGGGGCTCCCATCGACGGCGGTGCCTGTGCCGCCGGCGGTGCGCCCGCGGCACCCGCGCTCACCCAGCGCATGTCGCCCTGGCTCGGCCAATTGCTGTTGGGAAAGCTGGCCGCCTCTTTGAACTGGTCCTTCGTGGCGGACATGGTGATTTCGCCCTTGGGTCCCACGTGCAAAACTTGCCAGGGAATCGCATAGAGTTTGCTGCCGACGCCAAAGGCACCGCCGTAGGATAGCGCCACGTACGAGGCCTGCTGGTAGTCCGGGGTTAGGACGATGTCATGGATCGCGCCCAGGCTCTCGCCCTGGGTGTTCTTCACGTCCTTTCCGATCAACTCGCTGGTCTTCACGAGCATCATTTGCTGTCCGGCCGGGGCTGTCCGGCTCGGCGGCATCGGTTGTTGCTGAGCGGTTCCCGGCTGCGGCTTCGTCTGACCTTGCTGCGCGGTTCCCGCCTGATTCGCATCCGCCGCTCGCTCCGCCGCCAGCCCGTAGGTACACAGCACACCCACAAAGCCGACGACGATAAGCCCTCTCAAAAAGACTCTTGTACTGCCCATTGTCTATCCCCCTAAGAACAAGAAGTTTCTCGCGGCCTGAGTCAACAACCGCATCGGTCGTCGATTCCAACTCAGGTCTTTCGATCATCGCCTGGCTCGAACAACACCCCTATGTCAGATAAACGCGCAAGTTCCGCCCTGCCCATAGGCAAGAGACCCATTCTGCGTGCGGGGAATACCTAATCTGGAGGGTGGTGAAGAAGGGAAATGGTCGAAGAAGGAAGCCGGACTCAGGGCTGCTGCGATGCACGCAGATCAGGCTGCGGCGACGCTGCGGGAACGGCAGCCAAAGCGTGTTCCTGGCGATCGAGAAACGCGTTCCAGGCGTCTTCGAGGTCCTCCGGCGGCCCGAACGCTCGTGTGAATTCCGCCAGCAGCGTACGTGGATCGCGGTTTCCGGGATGCTTGCTCGCCAGTTGTTCCAGGTAGACGCGCAGGTTCCCGGGATACAGTGTCACGATGAATTGAAAAAACGCCCAGGCCTGGGCATAGTGCCGGCGGCCCACATAGGTGTCGGCCGGCACCCTGGTTTGGACAACAAACTGCCGCAGAGGAATCAAGCCTCCCTCGTTCCGCGTCTTCAGGACACAGTCACAGCGCGCCGCGTTGCAGCGATCCAGACCCGTCCCCGTCGGCCACTCGAACTCGAAGCTCGTGGTCAAACCCTCCGAAACCCACACCGGATACATCACGCCTCGCTTTTGCAGGCCGCTGTTGAATGAGAGCTGATGGGCCAGCTCGTGTGTCAATCTTGTGATGTCGAGCCGCGGTTTCGCCGCGGCCATGGGCAGAACCCCTTGGCCCGGCTGCCTGTCGGAGGCAAGGGACGCCCGAACCTCATCTCCCAACAGCGGACGGTCCTCACCCTCCGGCACTCTCGGGTCCGCCTGGACGATGGCGACGCGGTTCGTCAGCGTCGAGTAGTAGCTGTCCAGCCAGGACAGGTCCATCCTTTCCACCTGCAGGGTATACTTGTTGAAGTCGCTTTGATGCGGGAAGCATATCCAGACCAGGTGGCCCTGGGACCGGGGCAATTCGAATCCGGCGTGCGCGAAAACCCCATAGAATTGCTGATATGCGTACTCCAGGGCCCTGCCGACCTTCGCAGGATAGCCGGCGCCGGGCTCATGGACGAGCACAAAATGCTCGGTCGTGGTCGTCTCGGACAGGCCCAGCAGCGTTTTGAGCGTTGTCAAATCCGTAGAGTCACTCCGGAGCACGGTCACGGCCGGAACCGCCTGCCTGGGCTGCGAGCAACTGGACTTCGAGCAAGTCCCACCCCATACAAGGGTTGCTATAAACAAATACTTAAGTGATTGGCGCATGCACTTCAGGTTTTTGCTTAGCACTTCTTACGTATCTTCCCTATTGTGCCAATTGCAGCCAGGGCTGTCAAGTTTTTTGTCCGATAAACTCGAACCGGACGTGGCGACAAGGGCCCCCGCCGTGAGACCCCGGATGTCGCGGCCATCAGCCTTTTCCTCACTTGGTGAGAGAGCTCCGACCCGGGGACTCGCGTCACGGCCGGCCCATGTCCCATACTGGTCCACGACGCTGTTGACACGGAATCCCGCCCGGCCTACCTATGGAAGGACGAGCCTCGACATGCCTATTCGGAGACAGGGCATATGAAGCACAAACGAGCAGGTTTCACGCTGATCGAATTGCTGGTCGTCATTGCCATTATCGTCATCCTGATGGCCGTCCTCATGCCCGCATTGGGCCGGGCCCGCGAGCAGGGCAGACGAGCAGCGTGTCTGAGCACCGTCAAACAACTGGACGTGGCGTGGATTCTGTACGCGGATGACAATGACAGCAAAATCGTGCACGGCTGCACGGGAAAGCCCGGCGAATCCCCGATCCCGCTGAACGAAGACGGCTGGGTCCATTGGGCAGGCTACTCCGACGTCACCAGCGAGCCGGTGCAGATAAAAGCCGTCAAGGATGGGGCCCTGTTCCCGTACTGCAAAAACGAACGGCTCTACGGGTGTCCCACGGGTCTGCGCGGCGAGATGCGCACGTACTCCATCGTGGATTCCATGAACGGCTGGCCCAGCGCCGGCGCCCCCACCATCAAGAACCGGATGAAGATCACGCGGCCGGGCGAGCGGCTTGTCTTCCTGGACGAGGGCTGGGTCACCTTCGCAAGCTGGAGCGTCCCCTACGACCGCGAATCCTGGTGGGGCTCCAGGGTCACCACGCCGGGCGGCATCCTGGCGGGAGGTAACCGCAATTTCGACCCGCCGCCCGTGCGCCACGACAACGGAACAAGCTTCTCCTTCGCCGACGGCCACAGCGAATACTGGAAATGGAAGGACCCTCGAACGGTCGAATACGCCACGATGACGGTCGGCGCGGACCCGCACCAGCCCGGCAAGCCCGACCTGTATCAGGTGCAGGAAGCCGTCTGGGGCAAGCTCGGCTACACACCTACCCGATAGCCAGGCCGCGAGCGACACACCGGCGCGCAATTTACGAAATGCTGGATTATTTCGCCAGTTCCTGGAAGCGATGCGCAATCGCCAGGGCCGGATCGAGCGGGACATCGACAGGCGTCACATCGTCGGCGATCTCAACGGTCGGCTTGGCCGGCAGCCTCTTGCCCTTGAATTCCGGCAGCCACTGCCGCTGCGCCTCCAGCATCTCGCGCGTCATGTCCCGGACCTCCTTCAACGTGCAGACCGCCGACGTCAGCGGGTCCAGGGCGATGGCCTGCATGGCATGCTCCGGATTGCCCGTTAGCGCCGCCTCGACGGCAAGCTGCTGGACGGTGACGTTGCTCTGATTCAGGGCCGCACACTGCGGCGGCAAAGCGCCGATCCGCATCGGGTGCAACCCCCGCGCATCGACGAAGACCGGCACTTCCACGCAACAGCCCTGCGGCAGATTCGTGATGTAGCCGTCATTGCGGACGTTGCCATTGAGCCGGAAGATGCGGTCCGTCTCGGCGGCTTCGAGAATGTAGGAGCAATACTCGACGCTGCGCCGCTCGATCTTCCTCGACTCCGTCGCCAGGTAATCCACGCTCTTATATTTCTCGGCGAGCATGTTGCAGTAGTTGTAGTAGGCCCCGGAGGCTCCGCCGAAGGCCTGCTGGTCGCAGTACAATCCCAGGGCCCTCTTGCTGCTGCGGAACCACGGCACGTACTCGGACAAGTGCCCGGTGCTCTCGGTCATGAAGTAGCCAAAGTGCCGCATGACCTCGCCCCGGACTTTCTCATTCACGTAGTACTCGGGCTTTTCGACATTCGCACGCAGAATCGGATAGAGATCGCGCCCGTCCCGCTTATCCCGCAGAGACAGGAACCATGCCATGTGATTGATGCCCGCACAAATGAAATCGACCCGGTCCTTGGGCACCTCGACGTACCGGCTGATCAGATCGAGGGTCGTCTGGACGCCGTGGCAAAGACCG
>Ga0315289_10004922_pt1 | contig 19868 bp, 22 predicted proteins | sample YL17G11_40_MG_FD_203452 | JGI IMG/M metagenome (GOLD analysis project Ga0315289, IMG submission 203452) | Sediment microbial communities from Yellowstone Lake, YNP, Wyoming, USA - YL17G11_40 | ecosystem: Environmental > Aquatic > Freshwater > Lake > Sediment | place: USA: Wyoming | collected...
ATAAGGGGAGGATATGTCCAGGATGCGGGTACAGGACATCTTCCACGATGAATTTTTGTCTGCGCTGCGGGGAGAGGCTGCTCGGATAATAAAACCCCGATATGAGTCGGGCGTTGCCGGCATCCTCCATGTCACTTTTATCGTGCGGATCGGCACACACCTCCGCTGGCTCTAGGTGAAGCTCTTGAACATCCTCGCCACCCTGAGGGTGACCCAGGCCCGCTCCGCCGGTTCCAGCCTCGGGTTCACGGCGTTTCCCGGGAAGTAGCTGGTCCGCCAGGAACCGTCCGGCCCCTGATTGTCCCTGAACCACCGCAGCGCCTTCATTATGTCAGGGTCCTCGGCTTTGAACCCGAGCCGGCTGAGGGATTCGAGGCTCGTGAGGAGGTTCGGCCACCACTGGACAAATCGCACCCAGTAGTCTGGGTTCCGGTAGCTGCCGTAGGCGTCTGGCTTGAAGAACCGTGATTTGAGCAGAGCGGCCGCGTGCCGGGCCTCTGGGCTCGTCCTCCACCGGGGGTGGGCGGCGAAGGCCCTGAGCACCATGTCCGTCCAGTTGTGGCTGAACGGCTTTGACCTGTCCGGCTCCACGGGATCGGCTGGAGCCCCAGTCAGCGCGACGGTCCTATCCATCCCGCCGCCAGGCGGGAGTGTGAGGATGGGGACGGTCCAGCCCCCGTCGTCCTGGCGCATGGAGAGGAGCCACCGGAAGGCGAGGTCGACGCGTCCGTCGTCGCCGTACCCCGCCTTCACAAGCAGGCCCGTCAGCTCCCCAGTGTAGTACGTCGCGTACTGGTCGCCGATCATCCCCCTGAAGTCGCCCTCAGGGGTCTGGGTGCTGAAAATGAACTCCGAGCCCGCCTCCACCTGTTGGTGCATCCTGTCGAACTCGTATCGGCCTACCAGGAGGTGGAGTCGTTTGAACGTCTCAACCATCGGTCTGTGGTGAGACGGGTAGCCGCCGGGTTTCCCCCAGGAGCCGTCCCCATTCTGCCCCCTGAGCAGCTTGGCAGCCTCCGGCAGCTTCCAGACCTCGCCGAGGCCGCCCACCGGTTCTCCGAGCAGGTTCCGCCGGGTGAAGTAACTGACGGAAGGACCCGACTTCAGCAGGTACGGTACTGGATCCATTCTAAACTGGGGTGCCATGACGTTGAATGTTTTTTCAAATCAGTATAAAGAAGGATCGACGCTCGTCCGGCGGGGGCTTCGTGAGCGCAAGTAATATTATTCGCCATGCGTCCCCTGAACTTCTCCAGTTTATCCGGATAACGTTTCATGATATTGGATCAACTTTCTTATGGGCATCGGTTTCGCGCGCGATCTTCTCCATCGTGAATTCGTATCTCGTGTCGCCGTCCAGTACGTAGAAGGCGTCGTCATGGTGTATGATGGGCTTGAAGGTCTCCTCAGAGACCTTGGCTAGGTCTTCGATGGAGCCGACTTTTATGATCTCCCTCTTCGTGGTCTTCGGTGGCTCCGATGCCTCTATGATCTTATCTCTGACGTCTCCGCTCAGCCTCTCCAGGAGGGGTCTGGAGGCCCTCTCCCGGAGGGTGAACCTCATCGATGCGGCGAGGAGGGCGGCCAGAGATATTGAGGCGATGATCGAGGCCGCCTTCATCGTTTCAACCTGCGTGGCAAGCCCCAGGAATCCCCAGGTCGCCGCCTCCTTCTCGAGGTGGGTGACGGAGCCCGCCTTCGTGCTGCTCAGCCCATCGATCTGTATTTTCCCTCCGTCGAACTTTATCGTGAGGGTCGGTGTGAACTCCTGGGCGATGGGCTCCCCTCCGGCCGATGCCTCCAGGTTGATTCGGGGCTTTATCTCGTAGGTGTAGGTGTAGATGCCTGTTCCGGTCTCCTTCCCTATGACCTCGACGGTGCCCTGGATCTCCCTTATGTCGAGGGTGTAGGTGTCGGAGAAGCGTGCGTCGGTGGTGACCTTGGGTTTAAGGGCGTAATTCTTGGCCCAGTCTCCCCCGCTCAGCGTGCCTGAGGCTTCGTAGCTCAGCCTTATGTCGGTCATGTAGAACGTTTTCGGGGTCTGGGTGAGGTTGTAGGTGAGGGTGATGTCCAGCCGATCTACGAGCTTCAGGTAGAGGGGTTCGCCCTCTGATATCTCCGTCCTGTTGTCGTAGATTAGGGAGGGCTTGACGTGGGCCGTGTAGGCGTATTCGGCGCTCTGCGCGTAGCTGAGGTCCAGGTTGTTCTTGGTACGCAGCGAGGGCATCCCCATGAAGGAGTAGCAGCCGTAGAGTGAGATGGCTAGGAGGACCGCGAATAGGATCGATGAAGCCGTCCACCTGCTAACCTTCATGGCTAACCACCCTGATGGTGTCCTCGCCCGTGAATCTGACGCCGTCGTTGAATTCCCCTGAGACGGTGAGGGTTACCTCGTCGCCGTCTCCGTATCCCTTCCCGACTATGTATTCTATCAGCAGAGCCCTGTCGAACTTGACCATGAGGCGGCCGTCCGCCTGGACCTCGCCCCACTCCGCCTGGATCACCCCGTCGAGCTTGACGGATTCGATTACGATGTCCTTCTCGTCGTACTCTGTGTCGACGATGGCGTAGACGGTGACCCATTCTCCCTTGCTTTCGAGGTTCAGGGTGTCCGGCTTTATGTCCACGAGTGCGTCCACTTCCCAGATTCCGGCTCTGAAGAAGCCCGCAGCCCACTCCGTGTCGGAGAAGTAGCTGCTGCTCCCGCCGATGAAGTGCGGCGCTATGATCCTTGTGGTGCTCACCGTCAGGATCAGGGCCAGGAGCAGGGTACCCGTGTTCAGGGCTGAGTGACTCTTTCTCCTCCACCGCATCGTCTCCATCCTGTTCCTCCTCTTGGTGGACTGGTGGATGGTGTAGACCTGCTTACCGATGATGAGGGCGGCCGGGACGAGCAGTGCCGCGGCGAATCCGTAGGGGGTGTAGAGGTGGCTGAATGGGAAGACTAGGACGACTTTCCCGATTATCTGGGAGGCTTCCACGAGGCTCGGGTCAGGGTCCTCGTTGGCGTCCCCCTTCAGCCTGAACCTGTCTCCCTCCAGCTTCTCAACCACCCTGTGGGTGTAGGTGAACTCCCCGGACTCGACGGTCACCATGTCGCCGAGGTTGATGGGCTCCTCGCCCTTGACGATCACTAGGTCCCCGGGACGCAGGGTGGGGCTCATGCTCCCGCTCATAACGGTGTAGGAGCCGTCCGCGCCCACCAGGAACGGGAACCCGTAGATAATGACAGGGATAACTAACAGTAAGCATACCACGGCTAAGGCCGAATCTTTAATTATGCCTTGTATCTTCATTCTCTTCCATCCCATGTTTAAAATAAAAAAGTGGAATCGTTGTATAGGCTAGTTCATAGTTTCTTATGGTCTCTGGCTGGTATAATCCTGCATTCCCGTAAAAGTTATTGCGAAGCTGAAAGATTGTCCTTGTAGATCGTTGCCTGCGGTATTAGAGAACTTTAATCTAAACAGCATCTGATATTCTCCACCTTGTATTATAGCGTATCCGGCCGTCTGGTCGTATGCATCGCCGCTTACCCAGTCACTGGAATACTTCTTGTACCAACCGAACTGGTCGATCTTAGTGTGTTCCGCTCCGCTTGAGGGATAGGGTTCAGATCTCCCCCTAGAATAGCTCTGCGCGACCTCGAGCAATGTGAGTGGTAGCGCACCATCTCCAACTAGTGTTTCATATTTCTGAACAGGACCATTTACATTCTCAGTCCAGCCAACACCAGGGATGAATTCCTGCCAGGAGACCACCTCAATTTTGTCCGCAAATTTATAAGCGACATCTGATGGAGTTAGAGGCGCACCGCCGTTTAGAACCATGCTTCCTGCGAGAGACGGTATGCCCATGTTTCCAATGTTCGTTATCTTGATCGTTATATCTGGTAAGCTCTGTCCTGGGATCAAGTATGGAAATGAGTAGGGTCCTGCTGTTAGAGTCATATCCATCGTGGCCGCATAGAGATCGAAGTTACTTGTTGACCTCGCTGGAGTGCTGAACCATGCCATCGTCCCCGCTCCTACGCCGGCAGCCACCAGCGCCATCACGAATACGCTCGCGAGTATCGTCACGTTTCCTTTCTTCATTCTGTTATCCTCCTTTCGTTTTTGGGGAGCTTTCGTGCTAGGGCTTCCTCCCAGCCGTTTGACGGGGGCTGATCCCCGGGTTAGTCCCCCGGCGGGGCTTACCCCGCGGCGACTGGTCCGTCCCCCCTGTGGCCCCCTGGATATCCCTCAGCCTCTCCCGCTCCCGCCGAATCTTCTCGATGCAAGCCTCCCTGACGAACGCGCCGCGGCTCGGCCAGTAGCCGAGCTCCCCGATGAGTCCGTCGATGTCGTCGGCGATGGCGACGGGAATAGACACAGTTACGTAGCTAAGCCTATCTTCAACCACAGAAACACCTGAGACGACCCCAATCGACGATGATGAGAACCACCCATCTATTATATGTAATTATTGGTAACACATACCCCGAAAATATTGCAGAAATATGTATTTTCAATGCACCAGACTCAGACGAAATACACGCATCCTAACAAATATATTGAAAAAAACATAAAACAACCGATAGATAACGAAGTATATCAGCCTACGAAGCAAATCCAAGCCCCATCCACCCCTTCAATTTACACCGAAAAGTCTCCCCCCCAGCCGAGACGCCGCTCCATTGCAGGCAACGAAGACACCTTTAGGGTCAGACGACAGACAATGTTTAAATCGCGCTGAACCAAGGAAGCTTTGGAACGGAAAGCTGAGCCTGGGACGACCCCAATCGACCCCGGTTCTCAGCCTCTTCCGTTCCACCCGACGTCCTCATCTGGCGACGATGAGCAGATACTGATCGACGAGCCTGCGAACCGCCGCCTCAACGAACCTCTCCCTGCTCTCGAAGCCCAGGAGATCAACGATCCAATCGATCCTCTCCGCGAGCTCAGGGGAAAACACGACTTCGACCCGCTCCACATCGACCATCTCTCGACTCAGACCTCGAAAACGACATTACTATCATATAACATTAAGACTTATAAGATGTGACGAAACAAAAATAAGAAACAAAAATCAGTAACTACATTACGAAACATCTGGATCAGAGAAAAATACCGACAAATATGCGCCGCATCCGATGAACTTCCCACGCGCTATATCCAATCAGAATCACCATATTGGAAAAGGATCTTATCAGGTGAAAGATTTTTTAATGTATCTTCTTCCTCGTTTATATTTATATTATCATAGCCTACACCTATTTTGTTTCTGCTGTCTAGAAACCCAAAACGTTTAAAGATCCCCATATATGGGTGACCCTTCACGCCCCAATAATTAACTACATTCACACCTGCATCATCGAAGAATCTCACTGCCTCATTTACGAGTGCCTCAGCGCAGTCAAGTCGGGTTTTAAGGGTACAGAGATCGACTATGTATCCCTGAGGTGAACTCTCTACATATCTATTGACTCTCAAGACCATGTAACCTACGATTATTCCATTCTCCACAGCTTGCTTCACTGCGTAGATCCCACCCCGTGGGTCGCGATATCTCCAGTTCAGGTAACCTTGGGTCCTCTCCGTGATGAAGCTGTAACTATCTTTTATTCTCTCCCAGAATGCATCGATCCGCTCATCGAACCGATCCATGTCTGTCACCTTAAGACCTGAGATTTTCTCCCTTGGGGGTGTGGTGACGTTTTCTAACCAGTTATATAGTTTGGCGAGGTGAATCGCGTATTTTAATAAATGCTTTCTGAGGTTACTTATGGTTTGATTTTTTGTAATGAATAGGTCGATGTCGCGTATTCGGATGAGATTGATAACGGGATGAGGAAAAGGCTCACGTCTCGATTTTTTCCAAGTCTTAAGCACATATTTGTTGGTAGATGTTGCGTAGCTTATCCCGATTTTTTTTTCAAACCACGCCTCTTTCTTGAAATTGTACATTTTTGTGTGAACACCGTATTTTCTGAATTGCTCATGTACAACGCTGTCAGCGCCTGGGCTGCATAGTTTAATGGTTTTCCCTATTTTTATCCTTGAGTAGGTACTATGTGTGCAGCCAATAATTTTTTTCTCTTTTTCCGCGACAAATATTATGTTCATATGGAAGGGGTTATCGATAAATTTCCATGTCCAATGGTCTAACGGGGAGCATGTTAAATCGAACTTTGGCCAGCCCTGAAAACCGTGTATAAGGAGTTCCACAATCTCCTTTTCATCACCTGATTTATAGGGACGAATTGTGAAATCGGCAGCCATAAATTAAATTAAATTTTATTAAATTTAAATTTATCTTTGTGCATGTGCAGTGGGTAATTTCAGAATTAGTTGCTACGTTACACATACAATGTTTTTATGGTTATCATAGGTATCTCTAATGTGACTTCTTGGGCGTACAGCCTTAGGATACATTTTCGGCGCAGTCGTTGAGAGGTTAATACGCTCGCGTGCGCTCCCTATTGATTAAAGAAAATGGAAACCTGGTCTTGTCAATAGTTCATGTAAAACCCTGCATTCGCGCGCGCGTTCATCCCAAAAGAGTCTTCGCCAAGGAACTTCGGACAATCAGGAGAGTGTTCCTCCATCAGAGGAAGCGTCTGGCTGCGAAGCTGGCTAATCCTAGGCTTGAACAAATTCATTCCCACAATCTACGCCACTGGAAGGCGACTACTCTTCACAGTCAGACAAAGGACATATTACATGTTCAGAGATTTCTCGGTCACAGAAGTATCTCTAACACGATGAAATACATTCAGCTCGACGAGACTATATGCAAGGAAGAGACGGATCAATTCATCTGCAAGGTAGCTAACACCGTCGACGAAGCTAAGAAATACATTGAACAGGGCTTTACATACGTATGTAATGTTGATGGCGCGAAGCTCTTCAGGAAGCCGAAGTAGTATGCCGAGTGTATTGAGTGGTGGGACCGGTGAGATTTGAACTCACGAACTCGCACGCCCCAGGCGCGAATCTTACCAAGCTAGACCACGGTCCCGAAGCAGATAGTCTAACAGCCTCCCCCAGGAGCCGTCGACATTCTGCCCCCTGAGCAGCCTGGCAACCTCGGGCAGCCTCCAGGCCTCTGCTAGGCTGCCGGCCGAATCCCCGAGGAGGTCCCTCCTGGCGAAGTAGCCGACCGCTGGACCCGATCTTAGCAGGTACGGAACGGGATCAACCATGAGGCTGGGCGCCATGACGTTGAATGTTTTTCCCGAATCAGTATAAAGGAGGATCGACGCCTGTGAAGACTTCAGGAGAATCTCCCAAGGCCCTAAATATTCCTTTAGTCAATGATGAAGGGGGGGTCGAGTTTTGAGGTTTCCTTGGTCGAGGAAGGAGAAAAAGGAGGAGGGCAAAGGCGAGCCCGTAGCCAAGGCTCAGGAGAGCCGGGTGGAGAGCGTCAGTCTCCAGGGAAGCACGACGCACGAGGAGATAAGGAATCTCGCGGCGTTGGCCCAGCGGCAGAACCTGCTCCTGGACAAGCTGTACCCCGTAGACGAGGCCTCTGGGAAGGAGTTCTTCAGGAAGCTCGGGGTCAGCAAGCCTAACGAGTACAGGTCGGGATACGAGGTCTTCAGCAGCCTACGCTCGTTCGCCTTGACCTCAGAGGGGTCGGCGGTCGGGATGTGGTTCCTGACCTTCAATCCGTCGAGCAGAGGCCCAGACGCCCTGTACGTGCACATTGAGGATCGGGTTGTGCCCGTCGGGCTCGCCGTCTGCAAGCTTCAGAGGGGAACGTACCTGGGGTACTATACGACGAGGACGGATTGGAAGAATAAGCTGGGCCTCTGAGACCCTTTTTCTTCAACGTGAATGGTTGGCGGAAGCGAGGAAATCATCCAACCCAAAACGAAAAACGGACCGTTCTGGTAATTAGAACTCGTGTTCTAAACACTGGGATTATCTCAAAGCATTCCACGGTTATAACGGACTAGAAATGAGAAGATACTCAATACTTGGAGCGATTATGCTCATCGCCGTCATTGCACCAACCAGCATATACGCCCTGCAAAACGATCTGTTCAGTTTAACATATAACGTGCCCGAAGCAATAGCATTGGCCTACCTCAAGGATGCGCCGACCTTCAAGTTCGACGGAATACCCGGATCCATCAAGATCGTGGACTCCTGGCAGGCTCAGACCTTCGCCTACCCGAGCTTCTGGGAAGTTACTATCGAGTTCGATTCCGCGCACGCCGGCTACGGCGACAGGACGGGGGAGGTCGTCGCCGAGGTGATCACACACCACACCATCAGGATCCATGTGACGGAGGGAAGGATCAGCATGGCGATCATCGACGAGATATGGGATGAGCTGAGTCAGAACTTCATCCAGAAGTAGCTGAGCGCCGCGCGCGCGGCGAGCACGACGGCGTGCGTGACGAGACTTCGCTGCGGAGCAGGCTAACTTACGCGGGGTTAGGCTGGTTACTGTTTTTGGTTCATCTTCAAGCGATCTAAAAGATCATAAATACGTATGTCAAGAAAATCAACAGCATGCCCCATATCTTGGACAGGAATGGGAGTCGTTCCTGATTGGTTTTCCGTAAAACCATGTTTGCAAACAACATGGATAATGGTAATCCCATCAAAGCCATTCCGATTCCAGCAACAACATCACTCACATAATGAGCACCAAGCACAATACGGCTGAAACAAACTCCGCCTGCAATAAGTGCGATCACGATTTTGATTGCCTTGTGAAGATTTTTTGAATCATCCGCCAGGAAGATGAATGGCAGGATTAGGGCAATGCTCTTAGTTGCGTGCCCGGATGGAAATGAACCCGTCACAGCTTGGCTCAACACCAGGATTTCACTTCCGAATGTAACTGCTGGTCTTGGACGAGCGAAAATCTCCTTCAATACGTCGCCTGCTATCCCACTCCATCCATACGAGCATATCGTATAAAAATAAACCGTTAATGGAGCATCCAAAGATTTGATCTTTTGGGAAACCAGCAGATAAGCCACAAAGATGACCGTGATCACAGCCATACCATAGGATGAGAGCCATTGCGACAAGATGATGATTGGATCATTCGCAATACGCATCGCGTTGAAGTAAAACAGGACAGTTTTGTCAATACCCTGCTGTCCCCATAAAACCAGCCCAATTATCCAAGACACAGCTCCTAAAGCAAAGCAAGTAATCCAGATACCTTTTGCATCTGGTAAAACGATCGGTGTTCCCTTGTCCTTATCCGCATTTTTGAAGATTTTCATTTTCTCTCTTCCTTGGTTTTTAAAGTGTTTTATCTTTTAGGATAATAGAGCTTGCTTGCCCTTATTTATAATTATTTTTTCAATATTTTATGCAATCAAGCTTCGAAAGCGCGTATACGCAACTCTTCATGAAACCCGACCACATCTAATGGGATCATTTTATTTTTTGGTGGGACCGGTGAGATTTGAACTCACGAACTCGCACGCCCCAGGCGCGAATCTTACCAAGCTAGACCACGGTCCCAAAGCAGATAGTCTAACAGCCTCCCCCAAACTAAAAAGGTTGCGAAAGCCCCAGGACCCGTAGGATTTTGGCGAAGCCGGCGTCGCTCATCCCGGCCTTGTACCCCCTCAGAGCCGTCAGCAGCCTCTCCCTATCAGGGAGCACAATCAGCCTCCCCAGCCTAGCGCTCGTCCCCTGGTTCAGGAAGAGCGATTGGACGACCGTGGTCACGTTCGCCGCCCTCCTCCCAGTGCTCGCCGACTCGAAGTCGATGATCCTAGGCACGCCGCCCGCGACGATTATGTGCCTCCTCACCCTCACAAGCTCGCCGTGGTCGAGGCCGACGCCGTCAAGCCTCCTAGCGTCGAGGAGGAGAGCACGCAGTACGGCCCTTAGCTTGTCGCTGTCGGAAGATTCAAGCCCGTCGATCCAGTCGCCGAGGTAAACGCCCTCGATGAGCTCCATCAGCAACAGGTCGTCTGTGCAGCCGAGGAGCTCAGGCCCCACACGTACGCTGTTAGCCAGACCCAGAAGCTCGGCCTCATCCCTCAGCGTCGCCCTGTCCGCGTCCGTCCTGCGGACCTTGAGGGCAGCCCTCGCCTCACCCATCTTCGCCGCGACCACGATGCCGACGTGGCCCTTGCCGAGGATCCTCAAGGAACCCACGAGGTGGGGGCCGCCAAGCAACAGAGCGTCGACACCTAGGAGCCTCAGGTCCCTGAGCCTCTCCTCGGCCAGGGCCTCGTCGAAGGAGGGCCAGCTCAGTAGCCTGAACGCCCTGGAACCATGCAACGACCCGATGGGGATGGTCTCACTCAAGCCACTCAGGCCTGCCCTTGAGGAACCTATGCAGGAACGCCGCGAAGTCCACCTCCAGGCATCCGGCGACCTCGCCGTTGAGGAGAACCCTCCCACGGGAGGCGATTTTATCGCCGAGCCGACGGGACACGCCCTCGTCGACGCCGCCGTCGATGATAGCTTCGCAGAGCATCTTCTTCGCGTCGTTGTAGCGCCTCCTCGTCACGACCCACCACCTCGACCCCTCGACGGCGGGGCCGCTGACCACGTCACCGGAGGCCAGGTGGGCCTCGAGGAACCTGCCGCTGTCCTCTGTCAGCCAGACCGGCGGGCCGAGCTGCTTCACCGTCCAAGGGATCACAGCCGACTCCAGCTCGAAGCAGATGATGTGCCTACTCCTCTCGTCGCTCCAGGAGACCGAGCGTGTCAACTGGAAGCCCCTGTCCCTGAATTGGCGGGCGAGCGCCTTCTCCGCCTTGTGGAGCTGCCCCCAGAGGGTATCCGGGACGTCGGGGCTGGGGTCGTCTACGACCAGGAACAGGATGTCCCTTTCGCCTCCGAGCGACCTGAGCAGGGCCCCCCTGTCCACGGGCTCACCGTTCGGGAAGAAGAAGGCCTCCCCTGGCTTCACGACGAAGGACCTCGCGGCTGCGACGAAGGTCCAGAGGCTCGTCTCGGAGACCGCGGATGCGACGTTCCTACCGGCGTCGACCGGGTCCACGACTATCAGCGGCTCCTTGAAGAGCTTCATCAGCTCCTCGGGCGGCTTCGCCTCCTTGAGCTGGATGACGGGGGTCTCCCTCCAGCACGCGGCGGCCTCCACCAGCCTCTCGAATGAACCGTAGTGGAGAATGAGGAGCTCGCAGAGGTAACCCGAGAAGCCCTCCGTCCTCATCTCCGCGCCGTAGACGCCTGTGCCTATGACGAACTTCTTCAGCAGCCTCACCTCGTCCCTCTGCTCGGGCCTTAGGTTCGTGCTCAGGTACCGGGTGTGTAGGGGCGTCCTGTCCGTGGCGCTGAGCAGCGGCTTACCCTTCTCCACCCTGAAACAGGGGACGAACTCGACGTCGTAGCCGCCCATCCTGATCCGGATGTAGGGGTGCTCCGCATAGGCCTCGACCCACCCGTCGCCGACGAACGCCTTCACGGCCTCCAAGACCTCAGGCAGAATCTTCCTCCCATGGGCTCGGTCGAGGACTATGAATATGTCAATGTCCTTATGCTCCGAGATCCAGGTGTCCCTGGCGGCTGAGCCGTGGATCTCGACCTCGGCCTTGAAGCCCCTCGTCTGGAGTGCCTCAGAGAGTTTCTCTGCGACCTTCGCAGCGAAGGCCTTCATGGCACTCGCCTCCTCCCTGCTTGGGCTTATCTTCGCCAGTATCTCTCCCCGCATTCGGGTCCAAACGTCAGAAGCGGTCATAATGGTTCCCCAGCGTTCAGAACACGGCGTGCTCTGATTATCTATTCACCAATAAAAACTTCTGGTACCCCCATCTATTTAGATACTCTTAGACTCGGCGAGCGTCGAGTAGATCGGCCCCCTGCTCGTTAGGACGCTCTTCTTCAGTCTCACATGCCTGACCTTAAGCTCGCCGAAGCGCTCGTTGGCGAGCCCCCTGACCGCCTCGGCTAGCTGCTCCCTGTTCCTGCCGCTCCTCACCCTGCAGAGCGTGAGGTGAGGCTCGAAGCCCCGACGCTCAGGCTCGAAGCCGAGCCTCTTCAGTCCCTTCTCGAGCTCCGTGTAGATCCTGAGCATCTCAGGAAGCCGATCCCCCTCCAGGCCAGCCCAGACGACGCTCGGCCTGCTCAGGCTCGGGAATACGCCTACTCCGTTCACGTCGAGGCTGAAGGGCTCAAACTCGAGCCTCCTGACGACATCGCCGACCCCCTCGACCTCGCTATCAGGTACGTCGCCGAGGAACCTGAGGGTTATGTGCATGTTCCCAGTCTCGACGCTCTTCAGGTCGGCTCCGGTTGACTTGAAGACCGCCTGAGCCTTCTCAAAGGCTTCGAGGAGTTCACTGTCCTCTATGTCGACGGCGACGAAGCACCTGACCGACACGGCACGCATCACCTGCTAGAGTTTGTGCTCTACCTGCTAATGATTTTAACCCATGGGCGTAGGTATTCCACGTGGATACCCTCCCCTTCGCGCTGATCATGGTGTCGGCCACCTTCCACGCCCTCTGGAACTTCCTGGCGAAGGGGAGCCGAGACAAGGACGCCCACATGCTGCTGATAAACCTCTCCTCACAGGTCACGGTGCTGCCGGTCTTCCTCCTGATCCTCGGAGACTGGAGCTTCCCGGCGGCGGCGCTGCCCTTCCTGCTGATCAGCGGCGCCGCCGAGGTCCTCTACTTCCTCTCCCTCAGCAGGGCCTACGAGGAGGGAGACCTCTCGATAGTCTACCCGATCGCGAGGTCCTCGCCAATGTTCGTCGCCATCCTCGCCTTCGCCCTCCTCGGGGAGAGGCTCTCCGCCTGGGGCGTGGCCGGCATCCTCCTGATTGTCGCGGGCGTCTACGTCCTCCACCTGAGGGGGGCGGGGAACCTCCTCGGCCCGCTCGGCTCGCTGAGGGGGCGCCCCACCCTGTTCGCCCTTGCCGCCGCCCTCGGCACCACCGTCTACTCCCTCATGGACAAGCTAGGGGTCACCGCCGTTGACCCCGTGCGGTACGCGTTCTGGCTGGAGATATTCGTCTCCCTCATGTTTGCGCCGGTCATCATCCAGACGAGGGGGCTGGGGGGCCTCGCGGCCGAGTGGCGTGGCGGATGGCTCAGGATATCCGTCTCAGGCTTCATCATGAGGGTCGGCTACCTCCTTGTCCTCTACACGATGACTCTGGCCCCGGTCAGCTACATCCTCGCCATGAGGCAGGTGAGCGTAGTCCTCGGCGCCCTCCTCGGCGTAGCACTGCTCAAGGAGAGCTACGGCCGGGAGAGACTCATCGGCTCAGCCATCATCTTCGCAGGAGTCTACATCCTAGGCGCGCTGGCTTAAGCTGGAATGAACTCTTCCGACAGGAGTTAACAATCCTGGAGCACCGCATAGTGGAACTGTCCTTTTTTTAAGCCTTCTTCATTACTATGGTTGCCTGTAACGGCGCGCGTTTATCTGTGCGCTAAAAAACGCTAAACCCCGCGTTCATGAGCAAAGAACTTCAGTAAGCCGAGCACACCCTTTTTATACTCATTTTCGTCGGACGTGAAATATTCGGTGACTAATTGATAATATTGTAGCAGGGCTGGTTCTACTTTCATTGTCGTCCTGGACTCGAAGTTCAATCCTACTTCAGGATTCTCCACCTTCTCGATGAGGCTCACACCTTCTAGAAAGTCGAGAGCGTCTTTATTGTACTTGTTTTAACGCCCATTTTCATCACACACCAGCTCTGGGTTCTACAGGTTCTGAGACGAGCCTCAAGTACCTCGGACCATATCTCGAATTTACTTCGACGAAGGGACATTAGCTTCACGTCTTTCAGGTTTCCATGGTACTTTTTTGCCCTCCCTTCGCGCACGGCACGCGCCACTACATTTACTTATATAGTTTTTAAATATCCGTTACCAAAAGAACAAGGTTTTTTTAAATCCTCGGATATATAAAATATTCAAGCTCACGCGCGCGAGATCCAAGCTTAACGATAAGCTAAATACCTACATAAAACAAAACGTAATTAATGAGTTACGACATTCGACCCTATCAACCCGGCGACGAGGCAGAAATAGTAGAGTTACTTAAGCTAGCTTTCCCTATATGGGCCGAATCGGACAAAGCCCTGGACGAGTGGAGATGGAGATACCTAGATTGCCCACTAAAATCAGACATAGCAGTAGTGGAATACGACGGCCACGTCGTAGGCGTCAACCACGGCTTAAGACTCTACATTAAGTTTGGTAATAACAGCATCCTATCTGATCTGGAAGGCAACACGGTTGTGGACCCAGACCACCGAGGCAAAGGACTCTACACCAAGATGCTCGATCTCACAAACAAGATGACAGACGAAAATAACGTCAACTTCATCCTCTGGAGCTCAAGTAACCCTATAATAATCGGCGACGACAGTAAAAGGGGCCACAGAATATTCCCTCCTCCTATATCTTACATGGTTAGGATCAGAGACGTCGATACCCATCTTAAGGCGAAAACGTCAGAATACGCTGTAGTCAAAAAATATGGATTTCTTCTGCTTAAAACCATAAACAGGATCGGGAACACCATCGGTCCATCAGAACAAATAAACGCAGGCGATGTGACAATCGAGGATGTGCCTAGCTTTACTGGCGCAACAGATGTTTTTTGGAGCAAGACGAGGGAATATTATAACTACGCCATTGAGCGGAACCGCCTTTATCTCAACTGGAGGTATGGCGACCCCCGGGGTGGGGGATATGTGATCAAGCAGGCGAAGAGAGGCGACCGAGTTCTTGGTTACGTTGTCTTGGAGTTGAAGAATAGAGGAGGGTATAGGGAGGGCTACATCGCCGACATTTTAGCTTCGCCGGAGAGAAGCGATGTCGCATACGTCCTGATGAAGGAGGCATGCGGTTATTTCGACCGATTAAAAGTCAACGCCACCTATTTTTGGGCGGCGAAAAATCACCCCTATATCGGACTCGCGGAGAGACATGGTTTCATTGATTCCAGATATCATATGTATATCGCGTGCAGATTCAGGATAGATGGAGGAGAATTCAATCTCCTGGAATCTTCACCTCCAAATAAGATCCATTTCCAGTTCGGAGACATTGACCGCTTTTGATGCGCGTGTATGAATGGGCTAGTTAAAATAAACAGGTTTAGTGTGAACTCCGCCGTGGGACCAAGATCATTAACTGTGACCCTTAGAGTATCTGAGGTTGAGCCTTCGTCGTCATCAGTGACTCTCTGTGTGTGTGAAAAAATTTAACGCAGATCAGGTGAAAACGTGCATCTAGGGGGCGGCTACCTCCTCGTCCTCCGCATGATGAATCTGGCTCTGGTCAGCTACATCCTCACCCTGAGGGAGGTGAATGCGCGCACGACTCGCCTTGAGGAAGCCTGGGCAGGTCACGATTACTGCTACAGCGAGGAAGACATTGAAGGCCGTCTACTGTATGTTAAGGGCTGGGGAGCCTTTCCAGCCATGAGTGGGTATATACGGCCCAGACACTAGCGTGCGGCTGGGCCACATTGAACAGGTTGGGGTGCTCTGAGCGGGGTGCCATTATGCGGCGCTGGATCGCGTATAGGCGGATGCCGCTCGGGGAACCCTGAAGAGCTCATCGAAGGAAGGGAGATTACAAGGCGATGATTGGGGACTAGATTGGAAGGAGAAATCAACATAGGGCCCTAGTGCTCGAAAATAAAGCATCAGCAGGAGCGGAAGGAACATTCTTAGGTGATTCCCTCATCTCGTTCTAAAACATTAGGGTAATATTCGAGATCGTTACGGCTAATCTAATTATACCTGCTAGGGAGGGGAAGATCAACGCGTATTTTGCGATGGGGTTCTTTATCATCCTGAGGAGGAGGTAGGTCAGTGCCACGCTTATGATCATCAGGGCGACATCAGTCTGGGCCCAGAGACCATTCTTCATGATCATCAGCGCGAAAGGGTTGGTCTCATAGACGTTCTCTCGGGTCAACGCGGCGCCGGTGGATAGGTGGTCACCCACTACGCCGGCGACGAGAAGGAGGTACATGCCGACCTCGAACCTCGAGAGTGTGATTCTGCCTAACATATAGGCTCGTAATCTGGATCATTGATCTAGTTTTTAAATTTATATATCGAGCTGGGAAGGATCTAAAAATCAGATGAAAACGATACATGTCTGCGAGAAAACGCGCGCGGGGGCTAGCATTTGCGTACGCGTTTTGTCACGCGCGTTTGAACGATAACCCTTTTTATGGCAATTTTCCTCAATTTCTCGATAAATATCTAGCTTAGAAAGAGGTTTTTTCACTACGGCCTAATACTATGAGCGCAAGCCATTGAATAGAGCTTCTAGAGATTATCATAATTAATTTGCTGTAATTATGTCAGTATAGCTTTTATTGAAAATGACAAGCGCGCGCAAAAATCTACAGTTAAAAATATAACTATAGAAATAATCTTTCCTTTCTGAAAGAAGAAATATGTATCTTAAATATATATATAATTTCCATAATTCTTTTTATTATAATAAAGAGTCAGTATTTGTATGTCCTCAAAAGTCGCACTCAAGATTATACCAATTCTTGTAGTGCTTGGTCTTTCAACCTTCGGAATCGTCTTGATATCAGGTTTACTCAATACAACATCTTCGGTGCAGAGCCAAGGAACAATCACCACCCCACCTCCCCCACCGCCTCCCAGCTCTCTAACTCTTGGTATATACAGTGACTCGGCTTGCACCACCCCGATAACAGATATATCCTGGGGAGACCTCCAACCAGGTGGCTCCACTCACCAGACAGTCTACATTAAGAACACCGGCAACGTCGCCGCAACTCTTAGTTGCACTTTCGCGAACTGGGTCCCAAGCGGGGCTGCAAGTTATATTACTGTGGTATGGGATAAAGAAGGCGCACCTATTGCCCCTAACGAATCCGTGGCTGCAACGTTCACCTTGACAGTGTCTCCCAGCATCACTGGAATCACCACATACTCAGTCGAGATAAACATCAGTGCAATACAAGCTTAACTAGAAGAGAGCCAACATTCACCTTAGCATATCCAGCCTTTTCTTAATCCTTTCATTCGTCTCCTACGAAGTGAGCTTAACTTTTACATAGCTCAAGTTTTTTTAGAGACATCCTCGCCCATTCATCGATAAGATGCACAGGAAGACCAAGGTGACGACTATGCCATGAAATGGGCTCTTGAGGTATGTGAACTACCCAACTCTGAAGAGGTGGGCTTCCTGATTCATCGACCAGACTCGATCCCCACTCACCCCAAGCCACAAGCCCCTTGTGGGCTTTTCCATCGGAAGCGTTCGGGAAGGCAGGCTACGAAGGTCACGATCTCCGGAGGCGTGTATTCGGGCTATCCCATCCCTATGGAGGGATGGTAAAGGAGGCGGACATATAAATTCTTCAACTCATCCCACAACTAAAGTCGTGGGCTTTCTTGAACCCACATCGTAAAATGCGGCTTCTGGACTGCGAATTGCGTTCATATCCAATCTGTATCACCTAACTGGAAGTGTAATCTGTCTGATGTAGCGGCGTTAAACTCTTCAAGTTCACTCTCGCCAATAAAGGGGTTATACAAAACATGAATATTTGTTCCACTTGTCACAAATCCGTGTATTTTAAGCAGATGATTATAGGAATGATTTCTGACTATCCAACAGCGGATAATATTTATGTTTTTCTCGTCAAAGTAATCGATCGCTTCGCGAATCAATAGATCCGCAGCATCTAATCGATTAGGAAGAGTCAGTAGATCTACTATTGATCCTGTCGGGTAGTCTTTTACATATCTATTAATTCTCAGAACTATATATCCGATAACACTATCCTGTTCTATCATTTGTTTCACTATATATTTTCCTCCACGAGGATCACAGTATCTCCAATTTAAATATTCTCTACTTCTTTCAACAATAAAACTGTAGCCATCTTTAGCATTATTCCAAAATGAGTCGATCCCTTCATCGAATCTATCTATATCACGGATGTTAGCCTCTTTAGATTTCTCGTTCTGAATGGTGCGTGTTGGCGCACTTGAGATTTTCTTTAGTCCCTTTAAAAGGCAGAAAGCGTATTTTTTCAACAGAGGTTTCTCTGAGAGGTTTTTCTCCAGATGTAGGTCAATGTCCCTTATCCGAATGAGATCCGATATTTGTTGGGGAAAGTGTGGGTTCCTGTTTTTTAAAGCATTTTTAATTATTAATGGATTTGTGGTCACCCAGTAGCTCAGAGCCGGGTTTAAGCCCTCGAATGTTTTGTTGTTTATAGCGTCTATCTTTGAGGATACCCTTAGTCCCCTGAAATCTGGGTGGACGGCGAGGTCAAGGCCTTGGCCGCATAGACGAGTTTTTCCTCCTATCCACGATCTCATAAAGCCGATGTGATTAACTCCAATTACCGTATCATTGCTTATCCCAATCGCTTTCAATCCTTGCCCGAAAGGATTTTCGAGGTGCTTCCACTTCCAGTGTTCCAGAGGAGAACAGCTCAAGTCGAAGTGGGGCCACCCTCCGAATACGACCTCGAGAAGTTTGACAATGCCAACCTCGTCCCCTGGCTGATATGGGCGAATTACCACCTCTTTACTCATTGTGAATATGATAGTTGTTCCCTCGATAATTTAAATTATATCTACAGTAAGTGCTCTAATGTTATTTTTTAGTTATAACTACATCAAATCTATATACGCACGCATTGCACAATTTAGTTCAGATATATATTAAGAAGAATTTTAATCTATAATTATTCTACATTCTCCTATTATAATATCTTTTAATTATATTAGAAATATGACATAAATGTGAGCGCGCGTCTAATTTATGTTTTCTTTTTAATAACTTGATTTAACTGTTCAATTATATAATCAATTTCTTCTGTATTCAAACTGGGATATATTGGAATTGACAATGCATGGTTATATATGTAATCAGTGTTGGGATAGTTGAGTTTACATAAATTTTTATGGAGCGGTTCGAAAACAGGTTTCTCACACATTACTCCCTTTTTCTTAATTTCTTGTTGAATGTTATCTAAATTGTTGAGTAATATTACGTATCTATAAATAACCGATCTTTTATAAGAGGGGGTGGTTGAAGTTGCGACGTCTAACTCTGAAAAAAACTCGTCATATAACTTAGCAATTTCCCTTCTACGTTTAATGAAATCAGGGAGTTTATTCATTTGGCTGATCCCTAGTGCCGCCTGAAAATCAGTCATCTTATAATTGTATCTTAAAGTAGTCAAAGGTTTTTCATCATATTGTCTAACTTCAGAAATTTTTTCATAGATTTCATCGTCATTAGTCAAAATCATACCACCTTCCCCGGTTGTTATCATCTTCGTAGCATAGAAAGAACATATGGATACCTTTCCAAAGTTCCCAACTCTACATTGCCTGTATTCGGCACCCAATGAATGAGCGCAATCCTCTATGATAGGTACCTCGATATTTGACAACTCATCAAGTTCTGCTGGAGTGCCAAACATATGAGGTATGATTACTGCCCTAGTCTTTTTTGTTTGGGCTTTTTCCACTTCTTTCGTATTGATGTTAAAATCAGCGGTGTTAATGTCAACTAGTTTGGGGATCGCACCAGCATGCAATGTGGCTATGTGGGGAGAAGCACAAACATAACTCGGTATAATAACCTCATCTCCAGAACTCGGGTGAAGGCCTATCAGTGCGAGGTGTAATGCGGCGGTCCCCGATGATACTGCTATACCATGCTTGACGCCCACAAAATGGGCAACTTTTCTCTCGAATTCCCTTACTTTCTCACCCTGTGAGATGCTACCAGAGCTCAAAACTTTAACGACGGCCTCGATGTCCCTGTCGTCGATCGATGGTTTCGAATGTTTTACTATGACTTTGGACTCCACAACTGAACCGATATGCCTCGCCTCTTTTAAGCACTCTTAGGTCGTATTCTATAACCTCTCCGGGTCTTTAAGACTAAA
>Ga0315289_10004923_pt1 | contig 19868 bp, 22 predicted proteins | sample YL17G11_40_MG_FD_203452 | JGI IMG/M metagenome (GOLD analysis project Ga0315289, IMG submission 203452) | Sediment microbial communities from Yellowstone Lake, YNP, Wyoming, USA - YL17G11_40 | ecosystem: Environmental > Aquatic > Freshwater > Lake > Sediment | place: USA: Wyoming | collected...
TCCGCTTTTCGCCAATAGCATGGCAGGAGTCGGGCCTCTGAATACAATAGACCGCGTTTGGGGCGATCCGGCAAGCGGACCGCTTCTTTCAATCATGCTATTGGCCCAAGGCGACAAATGCCCAGGGGTTTGGGGGTGGAACCCCCAAGGGGGGAAATGTGTGCAGGGACCGGCGGAATGGTACAGAAGCGGTGAGGTAGTAGGTGTTCGGGAATGAACCGCTGAAGTGAATCGTGAATCCGAGAGTCGAAGCAGTTGTGCCCAGAGATGACTACAAGCTGGAGATTACCTTTACGAGTGGCGAGGTAGGGATCTTTGACTGTGCTCACCCGCTTTCCTTTGGGGTGTTCCAGGAACTCCGGGATATCTCCTACTTCAAGCAGGCTCGTGCGGAGAATGGCACCGTCGTGTGGCCGCACGAGCAGGATATCTGTCCGGACACACTCTATGAGGATTCGAAGAAGGGCGTAGCCCCGGTCAGGGACCGAGGACGGATTCCAAAGGAAGAATGTCATGGGAAGAGTGTGTGAACTGTTGAAGGATGAGGACGGTCACAGCCTTGAGATTTTGTTCGGTGCCCTGGCCATGCAACAATGGGGCATCCGCTCCATCCTCGACGAAGAGCGTCTCGACCTGAGTCACTATTCAGAGGAATTTGTTGAGTTCTGACGTATGACCTAGTGTACCTCCTGGAAACGAAGAGATGGAATCGATTCCGCCATTCAACGCACAACATCTAACATCGATCTCGCGGATACTTGCTGACACCGGAACCGGCCTGACGGGCTCACAGATTGGTTATCTTCTGCAAGACTGTAAGATACCTGATACGACGTCAGGCATGACGAAATGGAAACGTCTGTTCAATGCGTTTGTTGAATTTCAGAACGAGCGACACTTTGGAAACCATGTGGTCGTGTTCATAAATAGAGCGATGGATCCTGTTCAGTACACCTCATCACCTCAGCAGTTTGCGGAGCGGCGCGATAGGCTGAATGCGGTGCTCTCGTTCTCCGGTATCTGGATAGGCGAAGATGGGAAGGCGAGGTGGACCAGCAAGGCTGGAAACCTGCAAGAGGCTCTGGATCGTGCAAGCCGCCTACACTCGGCATTGGTTCAACGGAATGTACAGGAAGACGTCCTATCTTTTTGCGGTGCAGAGCTATTACAGCAGAACTATTTCCATGCCGTGTTCGAAGCCATGAAGAGCGTAGCGGCGAAGATCAGGACTCTCTCGGGTCTTATGGGGGACGGCACTTCGCTCGTGCAGGATGCCTTCAGTCTTGGAACAGACTGCTCGCCTATTCTCGCTATCAACTCGCTGACCACCGAGACTGACAAAGGTGAGCAGCGAGGCTTTGTCAACCTTCTCACGGGACTGTTTGGCACGATCCGAAACCCGATCGCGCACAACCCAAGGATAGAATGGGATATGGACGAACAAGATGCTCTCGATATACTGACAATGCTCTCCCTCATACATAGGAAGCTCGATAGGGCACATAGATACAAGACGTGACTGATAGCGGGAGGCGTATCCGATGGCAAATGCCAAGGAGAAGATTGCCGAGATAATCCAGCAGCACCCTGACGACAGCTCGTACGACGAAATCCTTCGAGAGCCGGCGTTCGCACGCATGGTCGAAAGGGGCTTGGAGGACTCGCGGAGTGGACGCACTCTCTCGAATGATGAGATGGCTCGCAGGGTCCAATCATGGCGGCGATGAAGCGTTTCCGACAGGATTGACAAGAGTTAACATTCGCGCTAACATGCTGGTATGAATCGAGAAGTCAGGTTCTATAAGACCGAGGCTGGTCACTGTCCTGTCGAGGAGTTTCTCGATCGCCTGGATGGCAGGCAAGCCCAGAAAGTGACTTGGGTGCTGCGGCTCATCGGGGAGTTGGCGGTTGTTCCGGCCAAATACTTCAAGAAACTTGTCGGCACCGAGGACATCTGGGAGGCAAGAGTAGACTCCGGCCGAGATACGTTCAGATTGCTGGGCTTCTTCGATGGCCTGCGGATCATTGTATTGACTCACGGCTTCCAGAAGAAGACCCAGAAGGCTCCCAAGCAGGCAATAGTGCTGGCCCAGGAACGTAGGAGAGATTACCTCAGGAGAAAGAAGCATGAGTGATCTTCAAGAGTACACCGCTAAGAGAAAGAGACGGGATCGTGAATTCGCGGAGGGATACGAGATCGGTTATGAGCAGTTCAAGTTGGGCGTGCTTCTGCGCCAGGCGCGCGAGGCGGCTGGTCTGACTCAGGAAGAACTGGCACGCAGGATGAACACCAAGAAATCGGCCATCAGCCGGATCGAGAACCACGCTGAGGACATCAAGCTCAGCACGCTGGAGAAGTTCACGCAGGCCACTGGCAAGACCCTGCGGCTACGAGTCGCGTGACCCTCAATGCGGAATCTGCATGAATGGAATCTCTCGTATGCCGAGGCACGGCGGGTGCAGGTGGAACTGGCCGGCCGAGTGGAGTTCGTGCCACTGGAGAAAGAGCCGCAGTTCATCGCCGGCCTCGACTGCGCCTTCAGCGGGGATGGCAAGAGGACCTTTGCAGCGGCGGTTGTGCTCAGGGTCGTTGGGCTGCATGGCGGTCAGGCGGGACAGCCGGGGCGATTTGAGTTCGAGCAGGTCGAGACGGCTACGGCGCAGCAGGAGACGCGATTTCCCTATATCCCGGGCCTGTTGTCCTTTCGCGAGGCGCCGGTATGTCTAGAGGCCGTGGCGAAACTCGAGCAACAGCCGGACTTGTTCATGATCGACGGGCAGGGGGTCGCACATCCTCGACGGCTGGGATTGGCTTCGCATTTGGGCTTGTTCCTTGACAGGCCGACCATCGGCTGTGCCAAGAGCCGGCTGGTCGGCAAGTATGAGGAACCCGGCAGCGAGCGGGGGGCGTACAGCCTGTTGCGGGACGGCAACGAGACAATCGGAGCCGTGGTCCGGACTCGAAGCCGGGTCAAGCCGGTCTTTGTCTCGGTCGGCCACAAATGCACGTTGGAGGATGCCGTTCGCATAACTCTCGCGTGCGCCACGAGATACCGCATTCCCGAACCAACGCAATTGGCCCATCAGGCAGTGAGCAAGCTCCGATAACTCTTCGTAGGGCGAGCGTCCTCGCTCGCCTTAAGACGTCGTGCGGGGACGCACGACCTACGAAGACTTGCGGGACCAGGATTTTTCGCGTAGATAGAAACAACTCTCGGCGTTGTGACGTAGTTGGGCCAAGGCTTTTGTGTGATTGAGAACCCGGCCTGCCCGGCTGGATAGGGTTGGAGGGGGTTTTACAGAGTCGTAAAGTTGCTTGGGGAAAGTCTTTATGGCGACGGATGTGAAGCAGATCGGCAGCCTGGTCCAGCAGAAGAGCGACTTCCTACGGTCGCTGTTTTCTGAGTTGGACAAGGTCATTGTCGGGCAACGATATATGCTGGAACGGATGCTCATTGGCCTGCTGGCCAATGGGCATATTTTGTTGGAGGGAGTCCCGGGGCTGGCCAAGACTCTGGCCGTGACGGTTCTGTCCCGGGCGATTGCCGCGGACTTCCGCAGGATTCAGTTCACGCCGGACTTGCTGCCTGCCGACCTGATCGGCACGCAAATCTACCGCATGTCCGACGGCCAGTTCTACACCCATAAGGGGCCGATCTTCGCCAACATCATCCTCGCCGACGAAATCAATCGGGCGCCCGCCAAGGTGCAGAGCGCTCTGCTCGAAGCGATGCAGGAGCGGCAAGTCTCCATAGTGGGCGGGCAGACGTTCCCTTTGCCCAGTCCCTTTTTGGTGCTCGCCACGCAGAATCCGATTGAGCAGGAGGGGACCTATCCGCTGCCCGAGGCTCAGCTCGACCGTTTCATGCTCAAGCTCAAGATCGGCTACCCCGACAAGGGCCAGGAGCGACAAATCCTCGACCGCATGGCGGTGACCGATAAAAAGTTCGACGTCAGGCCGGTGATCAAGCTGAGCGACATCGCCGAGGTGCGGGCGGTCGTCGATGAAATCTACATCGACGAGAAGGTCAAGGACTATATCGTCAACATCGTCTGTGCCACGCGGGACCCGAAGGCCTACGGCTTGGACCTGGCCAACTTCATCAGTTATGGGGCCTCGCCCCGGGCGACAATTTACCTGGCGGTGGCGGCCAAGGCCCATGCCTTCATTCAGCAGCGGGGCTACGTCACGCCGCAGGACGTCAAGAGCATCGGACCGGATGTGCTCCGGCACCGGGTGATCGTCAGTTACGAGGCCGAAGCCGAGGACAAGACCAGCGAAGACATCATCAAGACGATCTTCGACAATATTGAAGTGCCGTAAGAAGAAGCTGGAAGTCTGAAGTGGCAAGTTTAAGGAATGTCATTGCGAGCGAAGCGAAGCAATCTCCTCTCGTGCGGCCTGAGATTGCTTCGTCGCTGCGCTCCTCGCAATGACATCCTTCCAACTTCAAACTGGAAACTGGAAACTGTCCTATGATCCCTGCCGACCTGATCAAACGCATACGGGAGATTCAGATCTACACGTCACGGGCCGTGAACGCCAGCTTCGCGGGCCAGTATGAGAGTGTGTTCAAGGGCCGGGGGATGCAGTTCGACGAGATCTGCGAGTACGCGCCCGGCGACGACATCCGGGCCATCGACTGGAACGTGACGGCCCGCATGGGCAAGCCTTTTGTCAAACGATTCGTGGAGGAGCGGGAGTTGACGGTGCTGTTTGCCGTGGACCTCAGCGCCTCGGGTGAGTTCGGCACTGTCAACCAGATGAAGAACAGGTTGGCGGCGGAGTTCTGTGCGGTCCTGGCCTTCGCGGCGGCCAAGAACAACGACAAGGTAGGGCTGCTGATCTTCACCGACCGCATCGAGTTGTTCATCCCGCCGAAGAAGGGCAGCCGGCATGTGCTGCGGCTGATCCGCGACCTGCTCGCCTTCCAAATGTCCGAACGCAAGACCGACATCCCGCTGGCCCTGGACTACGTCGCGCGGGTGCTGCGCCGGCGGGCGACCGTGTTCGTGGTCTCGGATTTCCTCGCCACCGGCTTCCAGAAGCCGCTGAGCCTGCTGAACAAGCGGCACGATGTCATCGCCGTACCGGTGCGGGACCGGGTGGAGAGTGCGATGCCTTCGGTCGGCTTGCTGGAGGTGCAGGACGCGGAGACGGGGCAGGTCATGCTCGTCGATACGTCCAGCCGCGAGTTCCGCGAGCGGTACGGGGAGCGCACCTCCGGCCGGTTCCACGAACTCAAGAGCACGCTTCAGTCGAGCAATGTGGATTTCATCCGCATCGCGACCGACAAACCCTATCTGTACGACTTGATTCAGTTCTTTCACATGCGACATCGGCGTCGCTGACGATCATGGGCTTGGAACAGGTGAGGGTTTAGACAACGATGACGGAAAAGCTGGATTTCTCACTTCCCCAGAAGAAGCCGCAGCGCTCGGCGACGGGCATTTTAGTTGTGCTTCTGCTGGTGGATCTCATGGTCTTGGCTGCGGCGAACCTGTTTGCGACGTTGACCGGGCGAAGGCCCGCATCTACCGTTAGCAGTGGTCTGTCCGCGGATCAGGTCAAAGACTTGGCGTCGAAGCTGGCCCAACGCAATCTGTATCAGCAGGCCGCGGCGGCCTGGCAGGACTATCTGGCGAGCGCCAAGCCGGCTGGCCCGGAACAGGCCCGAATCCAGTTCCAAATCGGCACATTGCTGGAGAAGGGCGGTTTCTACGCCGACGCCATCGAGCACTACTACCGCAGCGAGACGGCCGGCGCGGTCAAAGAGCTTCAATCCGACCTCAATGCCCACATCAAGGAATGCTTCGAAAAGCTGGGCAAGTTTTCTGCTCTGCGTTACGAGGTGATGGATCGCACCAGTCTGAATTCATCGCAGCCCGCCGGCGGCAAGGTCGTGGCGGAGATCGGGGCCGAGAAGATCACGGAAGCCCAATTGGACGCGAAGATCGAGGAGAGCATCGAGAATCAATTGGAGCCGATGAAGGCGTTCCTGACGCCGGAGCAGCTCAACGAGCAGAAAAAGCGCGCCCTGGAGCAGTCCCGCAATCCGCAGACGAAGCAGGAATTCCTTCAGGGCTGGCTGGCCCAGGAGATCCTGTATCGTCAGGCTCTGCAGGATAAGCTCAGCGACAAGCCCGAAGTCCAGCGGGTCGTGCACGATCTAACGCGGCAGGCCCTGAGTCAGCAACTGATGAATGAGCAGCTTGCCTCGAAGATCCACCTCACCGACAGCGACCTGCAAACGTACTACACCGCCAACAAGGACAAGTACGCCGAGCCGGAGCGGGCGAAGATCAGCCATATTCTCGTCAAGGACGACGGGCAGGCGAAGGATCTGCTCAAGCGCCTCAAGGATGGCGCCGACTTCGGCGCGGTAGCAAAGGAATCCTCCCAGGATGAAGCCACGAAAGGCAGTGGCGGTCGCATCGCCGAGGATGTCTTGAAAGGCGCGCACGTACCGGGCATCGGCGACGCGAATGAAATCAATCTTGCGATATTTGCGGCCAAGGCTCCCAGCCTGGTGGATAGGCTCTTCGAGACCAACAAGGGCTGGGAGATCATCAAGGTCGAAGAGAAACAAGCCTCGCGGCCCAAGAGCTTCGAAGAGGTTCAGCAACAGGTCGCGATGCAACTGCTTCGGCAGAAACGCGAAGAGGTCCAGCGCGACTACATCAAGGAAATGATGGACAAGCACCAGGTGGTTATCCACACGTCCGCGTTCGCGCCGGCTCAAGAGCCGTCCAAGGAGACTCCGTCGAAGCCATGATCAAGCCGATATCCAAGCATACGTTTAGCCTGGGGGCGGTATTCCGGGTGGCACGGCCAGACTTGTTTGACCGTGCCTGCAGGAATGCGTTTCGTCGCACAAGGAGGCACGCTCAAGCTTCGCTTGGGCGTGGCACCCGGCGTATCGCTGTGCTTGCTTTCATGGGCCTGCTGCTGATCGCCGTGGGTTGTGGGAAGAGTTCCAAGGATGAGGCCGCCAAGACCGAATTCGAAGTGGACAAAGTCTATGAGCGGGGCCCGGCGACCGTCCACGTCCGCGTCGACAAGACTAAAATGACCATCGCTGACACGGTCTTGCTGCAGCTTGAGGCGAGCTTGCCGTCAGGGTATGAGATGCGGATGCCGAAGGTGGACAAGGCGCTGGAGAACTTCGGCATGGTGGATTGGAGCAACCTTGGAAAGAAGCTCGACGACAAGAACAACGTGGTGACGACCTACCAGTATCGGCTGGAACCGCTCCTGTCGGGCAAGTACGAAATTCCGGCCTTCAAGTTCCAGTTCCACGATGCGAACGATCCCAATACCACGCACGAACTCGCCAGTGAGCCTATCGCGGTGGAGGTCGCTTCCCTGCTGGGCGATCAGCGGGCCAGTCTGGTGCTCGAGGACATCGAAGGCGTGGTCGAAATGCCCAAGGCGGCGTCGCGCTGGTGGCTTTGGGCGTTGCTCGTGCCTGGCGTGGCGGCGGTTCCGGCCGCGTGGCTCCTCCTGCGCAGCCGGCGGACGAGGCAATTGGTGCGAATCTTCCGGCCGGCCCACGAACTGGCCTATGCTCGCCTGCGGGCCCTGGTGGCCGAGAATCTTGTCGAACAAGGCAAGATCCCGGAATTCTACGAGCGGATCAGCGGCATCTTGCGGCACTACATCGAGGACCGCTTCGACCTGCACGCCCCGGAGCGCACGACGGAGGAATTCCTGGACGAACTGCGGTATGCCCAGACCCTCGCCTCGGCGGACAAGAGCGTGCTCGAAGAATTCCTCACGCACTGCGACCTGGTCAAGTTCGCCCAGCACGATCCGACCACGGAGCAGGTGCAGCGGACGTTCGACCTGGTGAAGGACTTCATCGCGAGGACCAAGTCCGAGCAGCGCAAGGTGGATGTGACCGACAAAATGGGAGCGGCCGACGCCCCTGGCCGCAGGGAAGAAGAAAGTAGGAAGGTAGGAACATCAGAAGGTCGAAGCGTTCTTCCGCCGTCTGATCTTCCTCGCTTTCCACCTTCCATTCCTCCAGGGCCCTCGGAGGTGGCGTAGATGGAGTGGTATTCGCCCTGGGCGCTCTTGTTGTTGCTCGTGCTCCCCTTGCTGGGATACTCCCTGCTGCGCCGCCGGCGCGGGGCCGCGGTCAAATTCCCCAGTCTCGTGGACATGAGGCAGTGCCCGGTTTCCTGGCGGCTGCGTCTGCGGCCGATGCTCGCGGCCCTGCGGCTCCTGTGCCTGGCCCTGCTGATCCTGGCTCTGGCCCGGCCTCGCAAGGGGACGGTGCTGTCGGAAGTCTCCACCGAAGGCGTCGCGATTGAGGCGGTGGTGGACCACTCGGGCAGCATGCGGGCGGAAATGGACTATGACCGCGAGAAGCTGGACCGGCTGGAGGTCGTTAAACGGGTCCTGAAGGACTTTGTCGAAGGCGATAGGAAAGGCCTCGGCGGCCGGACCGGGGACCTGATCGGATTGGTGACATTTGCGCGGTACGCCGATACGGTCTGCCCGCTCGTGCTGAGCCATGGAGTGGTGACCGAGTTCCTTAAACAGACACAAATTGTCAATCCGCGCAGCGGCGAAGATGGCACGGCGATCGGGGACGCCATCGCGTTGGGCGCCGCCCGGCTCAAGAAAGCCGAGGAAGAGATTCAGCGGCGCAACGTGCAATTGGGGTTCGGGGGCGAGGGCGGTAGTGCCCCCGGTTTCACGATCAAGAGCAAGGTCATGATGCTGCTGACCGACGGTCGCAACAACACAGGCCGGTACAGCCCGCTGGAAGCAGCGGACCTGGGCAGGAAGTGGGGCATCAAGATTTACACGATTGGGATTGGCTCCGCGCAGGCGTATACGACGGTGCAGACCCCGCTCGGAACGTTCCGCGTGCCGACGGAGGAAGAGTTGGATGAGGGGCTGCTCAAAGCCATCGCGGAGAAGACCGGCGGTTTCTACAGCCGGGCCGACGATGCGGACGCCCTGCGCAAGATCGTGAAGAGGATCGATGAACTGGAGAAGACCGAGGTCAAGTCCGTGCAGTACATGCAGTACGCGGAGCACTTCGGCTGGTGGACCTTGCCCGCGCTGGCACTCTTGGGCCTGGAAATGCTGGCGGGTTGCACCGTGTTTCGGAAGATTCCATGAACCTGGGGAATGACAAGGCGTTGTGGCTGCTGTTTCTGGTGCCGGCGGTGCTGGTGCCGGCGTACGCCTGGTGCTTCTGGCGGAAGGCGCGAACGCTTCGCGTTCTGGCCAGCCATGAGATGCTCGCCAAGATCAATAACACCGTGAGCCTGCGCAAGCAGGTGCTCAAGGCCGTGCTCCTCGTCCTCGGCTTTACCAGCATCGTGGTGGCTCTGACCGAGCCGAAGTGGAACCCGCAGCCGCAACAGATTCGGCGGAAAGGCCGGGATGTGGTGATCCTGCTGGACACCTCGCGCTCGATGCTGGCGGAGGATATCAAGCCGAGCCGGCTCGAACGGTCGAAGATCGCCATCGGGGACCTGCTGGAAGTGCTCGCCGGCGACCGCATCGCGATCATCACCTTTGCCGGCAACGCGACGGTGAAATGCCCCTTGACACAGGACTATGCGTTTGTTCGGATGGCGTTGGCGGGTATCTCGACCGAGAGCACCAGCCGGGGCGGCACCCAGATCGGCGACGCTATTCGCAAGGCCACCGACGAGGTCTTCGATAAGCAGAGCCGCGAGTACAAGGACCTGATCCTCATCACCGATGGCGAGGATCACGACAGTTTCCCGGTCCAGGCGGCGCAAAAAGCGGCCAAGGACGGCGTCCGCATCATTGCCATCGGTCTGGGCGACGATGCGACCGGCTCGCGCATCCCGATCACCGGCCCGGACGGCCAGACGACATTCCTTAAGTATAAGGGCCAGGAGGTCTGGTCGAAGCTCGACAGCGACACGTTGCGCGAGGTTGCCTACGCCACCGAGGGCGGCAAGTACCTGTCGGTGGCGCCGGGAACGACGATGGACCTGGGCCGGATCTACCAGGACCTGATCGCCTCGGCCGAAGGCCGCGAGCTCGAATCCATGACCATGATGAAGTATGATGAAAAGTTCCAGATTTTCGTCGGCCTGGCGATTGTCCTGCTGATGAGTGAGGTATTGGTCAGTGAACGCAAACGGGCGGCATAGAACTGCGGATTGCGGATTGTGGATTGCGGATTCGCCTCGTGCGTCTTCTTCAATCCGAAATCCGCAATCCGAAATCCGCAATAGGCGGGCTTGGCCGAAGTCCTGCCTTCTGGTCTTGGCCCTCGGCCTTCTGCTGGGTCCCCGCCCATTGCTGGCACGGACCGGCTCGATGCGGGAAATACTCCGGCAGGGCAATCGGCTCTATGGCGACAAGCAGTTCGCGGAAGCGGTGAACAAGTACAACGACGCTCTGGTCGAGCAGCCCCAGGCGGTCGAGCCGAAGTTCAACAAGGCGAACAGTTACTACCGGCTCGACGATCTCAGCGAGGCGATGGACCTGTATCAGCAGGTCGCCGCCGAGAGCAAGGAGATGTCGCTGGTGGCCAAGGCCAAGTATAACCTGGGCAATTGCTACTTCCAGCGGGGGGCCAAGCAGCGGGACTCCAATCTGCAGAAGGCCCTTGAGGACATGCAGACGAGCATCGCCAACTGGCGCCAGGTGCTGGACCTCGATCCGCAGAACAAGAAGGCCGCCCGGAACATCGAGGTCGCCCGGCTGACGATCAAGGACATCCTGGACCAGATGAAGAAGCAGCAGGAAGAACAGAAGAAGCAGCAGAACCAACAGAATCAGCAGGACCAGCAGAGGCAACAGCAGCAGAACCAGGGCCAACCACAGAATCAACCCAAGCCGCAGAAGGGCCCGAACCAGCCGCAGGACCCCAACCAGTCGCAGAGGGCCGAGCCCAAGCCCGATCCCAATCAGACCAAACAGGAGCAGAAACCCGAACAAGGACAGCAGGACAAGCAGCAGGAGACGAAGCCCGCCCCTGATGCTACGGCCCGAGAGATCATCGATAGAGAGCAGCGGCAGAAAAAAGAACGCGACCTGCTGCGACAAAGAGGTCAATATCAAGAGGTCGAGAAAGACTGGTAGGATGAAGGGACTCTCCGCTTACATATTCTGGATCATGTTGCCTGTGTTGTGGGCGGCGGCCGCCAGTCCGGCGGCGGTGCGGGTCTATGCGAAGGTGCAAGCCGAGACGGCGATCTATGCGGGCGAGGAGTTCGCGTATTCCGTCGTCGTGGAAGGGGGCCGGCCGAGCAAGATCGACATTTCGCCCCTGGCCGCGTTCCGTCCGCGCAGCGCCGACAGCGGCACCTCGATGAACATGGTCAATGGCCGCACGACGGTCAGCTACTTCCAGAATTATGCGATCACCGCGGGCCAGGCTGGCGTCCTGCATCTGCCCCCTGTGACGGTCGTCGTGGACGGCCAGACCTACACGACCAATCCGGTCGACGTGACGATCTCGCAACCGGGGGCAACCGACCAGATGTCGTTGGAGCTCTTGATCTCGGAGAAGCAGTGCTACGTCGGCCAGCCTCTGATCATGACGGTCAAATGGACCGTCATGACCCGGGTCCAGCAGGGGACGTTCGATATCCCCGTGTTCGAGTCGGACGACTTCTATCTTGAGGATACCTCCGAGTCCGCGACCGTCCTGGCCCGGGAGCAAACCACCATTCATGGTGTTCCCGTCACGGTGACCGAAGAACGGCAGCTCATCCGGGGCGTGGAAGGCGCGGTCCTCTCGCTTCGCAAGGTCCTGATCCCGAAACGGTCCGGCCGTATTCGGCTCGACCCGGTCAGCATCTCCGCGAGCATCGCCGTGGGGCGCGAGCGGTCGGGCGATTTCTTCAACCCCTACCGGCTGAGGTTCGCGCGGGTCTCGGCGCAGTCCGAGCCCGTCGAGTTGGACGTGCGGCTGCTGCCGGAGACGGGCAAGCCGCCCGAATTCTACGGCCTGGTCGGCCAATACACGATCGCCGCCTCGGCCGCGCCCACCAAGGTGAACGTGGGCGACCCGATCACCCTGACGATCCGCATCGGCGGCAAGGGGTCCCCAACGCAGAATTCCGCGTTGGGGGGCCCCGTTCCCTACCTTAAGCCCGTCCAGTGGCCTGCCCTGGAGCAGGTGCCGGAGCTGGCCGCCGGTTTCAAAATCCCTGCCGAGAAGGCCTCGCCGGTCTTGGAAGGGGGGGCCAAAGTCTTCACGCAAACCATCCGGGCCAACAGCGACAAGGTCACGCAAATCCCCGCGCTGCCTCTGGCGTACTTCGATCCGGCGCGGGGCAACTACGTCGTGGCCAGAACGGACCCGATCAAACTGGAAGTCGCGCCGACGAAGATGCTGACGAACGTCGATGTCCAGGGCACAACGGCCTCCGGACCCGTCCATCGCGAGGTGGAGGCGATTCGCAAGGGCCTGTCGGCGAATTACTATGGGCCGGAAGTGCTGGAGAACCAGAGTTTTTCGGTCTTGTCCGTCGCGACGAATCCTCTCTACGCCGCCTTGTGGTCGATTCCGCTCCTGACCCTGATCGTCAGCACGGTGGTGAAGCTGGCCGGGCGCACGAGTCCGGAGTCGCTCGCTCGCAAGCGCCGCCGACGCGCCGCCGGCGCCGCGCTCGCCCAACTGAAGAAGGTCTCCGGTGCGGAGCCGGGGCAGCGGCATGAATTGCTGCTCTCCGCCATGAAAGGCTACCTCGGCGAGCGCTTCGACAAAGTGGCGGCCTCTCTGACCGCCGATGACTGCCATCGCATCATCACGGATGCCACGGGCGACGCGGTCATGGCGGCCAGGTACAAGGAGCTGATCGATGCCTGCGAGACCGCCCGCTACGCCCGTGTCGAAGGCGTCCCGCCTTCGGAGCGCGGGCACGAGCTTGCCCCCGCGCAGGCGGGGGATGCCCGCGACACAATCGGTCCGGACCAGGTGCAGGCGGCCGTCGATCTGATCCAGGCGCTCGAGCGGGCAAAACCCATAGTGCAGAGGTCCTACAGGTCCCATGTGTCCCATCGGTCCTATCTCCTGCTCCTGGCTCTGTGCCTCTTGCTCGCCCAAGCTGCGAAGGCAGCGCCCACGCTCTCGCGTGAGCACCTCTACGCGCTGCTCCAGGAGGCGAACACGGCGTTTCAAACAGCCAACGCCGCCAACAACCCCGATGCCGCCAGGCCCCTTTACGATAAGGCGATCCTCCTCTACGAGAAGCTCATCGACCAGGGCGGCATCCGGAACGCCAAGCTCTACTACAACCTCGCCAACGCCTATCTTCTCAAGGAGGACCTCGGCCGGGCCATTCTGAACTATCGCCGCGCGGAGAAGCTCGAGGCCTCCGACCTCAACATCAAGAAGAACCTCAGCTTCGCCCGCAGCCGGAGGGCGGACCGCGTCGAGACCAGTACGCAAAGACGCGTGCTGGAAACGCTGTTCTTCTGGCATTATGACTTCTCGCTCAGGACGAAAGCCCTGCTCGCGTGCCTGTTCTTCGGGATTCTTTGCGCCATCTTGGCGGTGATCGTCTGGTTGGGACGAGGCTCCGTCACATTCGTGGCTGCCGTGCTCTCCGGGGTGTTGTTCCTGAGCCTGCTCACCTCACTTGTCATACAGGCCAGGCAGGAGGCCGCGACTCGCTCCGGCGTCATCACAGCCGCCGAGGTCGTGGCACGCCAGGGCGATGGTCCGAACTATCCCCCGAGCTTCAAAGACTCACTGCACGCGGGCCTGGAGTTCGAGTTGGTCGAGCAGCGCCCCGGCTGGCTGCACATCGAGCTGGCCGACGGCACCGACGCCTGGATCCCCGACGACACCGCCGGACTGGTGTAACGTGGCGAGGGCGTCCCGCCCTTGCGTGTCGCGGGCATCCTGCCCGCGGTTCGAAGGCAAGATGCCCGCGTCACGAAAGAGCAAGGGCAAGATGCCCTCGCCACAGAGTCCACGCCATCCGCTTTCCCCGAGGAAACAGCGGCTGGGTTGGGCAGGTGTTTTATTCCCGACTGACCATATCACTTACTTACCTTCTCAAAGACGAAGCCGTGCCCGTTGGCGTCGACGCGGACGGTGTCGCCGTCGCGGAACTTGCCGGCGAGCAGCTCCATCGCCCGTGAGTTCTCGATCTGCGGCTGGATCGTCCGCTTCAGCGGCCGGGCGCCGTAGACGGGATCGTAGCCTTCTTCCATGACCCGGCCTTTGGCCTTGTCCGTGAACTCCAGATGGATCCTGCGGTCCTTCAGCCGGTCCGCCAAGTAACGGAGTCCGATCTCGACGATCTTCTTGAGGTGGTCCCGCGTGAGCCAGCAAGCCAGGAATCCTCTACATTTTCCTCTTGACAGTCAGCGAGAAGCCTCATACTATAATACACAAGGCATTTCTACAATTAAACGGATGTGGATGGTGTAAGGCAAGAATGGCTGGTTAAAGAGACCCTCCCTAGCGCCAGCATCACGCTACCAGCCATTCCACCAGTTGGTGATCCACCGCATCTTTCAGAAGAGAGCCGCTTCGCGGGAATGATCTGGTTCCCGTGAGAGACTCCGGGCTAGAGCGGTAGCAGTGGTGTATGCGCCAGGCACGGGCGCGAGCGGTTTGCCCGTCACGAGACAATGGGTGAAGAGTTCTTTCGGAGGTGCACGTCATGAAGAAGATGAAGAGGAAGATGTTGATGGGGTCGTTCCTGGGGTTCCTCGTGTTCGGTAGCCCTGTATTGGCGGATTTGATCGATTTCCGAGATGTTGCGTGGTCCAGCGCACACCGCCAGCAATCCCTCACGGTGGGGAGCGTGACGGTTACGTGCAACCCGACCGGTAACCCGCTCAACGATGACGTTCTATATTGGGATCCGGTTGATGGATTTGGCGTGACGAGTCCGGGCGATCCCACCGTCCCGAGCCCGACCGAGGAAGCCGATGAGATTGACAGCTACTCGGAATACCTCCATGTCAGGTTTGATAGCCCTACCCTCGTCTACGGCGTCCGGGTCGCCGATCTGTACGGGTACCTCCCTCCTGAACCCCGGAGTCCTGAATGGGTCGAGGACCCTTCTTTGGGCGGCGATGGCGTTCCTTACACTTACGGTGAGTATGGCTTTGTTGGGACCCAGATTACGACCGGTCCGGGCGAGGGCTTCTACTTTCGCGGTCAGGACAGCGGCCAGGCCAATGGCGAGCAGTATGTTCCTGTGGACAGAGTCGTCAGCCTCCTTTACTTTGAGGTTATGTGTGAAAGGAACAGCGACTATTCAGTGATCGGTATCGACGTCGTGCCGGTCCCCGCGGCCTTCCTCCTCGGGGTCCTTGGCTTGGGATGTGCCGGCTGGCGGCTGCGCCGCAGGGCAATCTGACGACGTGCGGATGGCAGTTGCGCTGGGGGCCTTGGCCCTATGTAGTTGTCAAGGAACACGGCATGCGTTCGTGTGACGAACGCACGCCCTTTTCGCTTCGTCAACGCGGCGGCGTGCGCCCAAGGCCGGCGCGGGCATTGCTCTTGGTTTCTTCGCAGGCATCCCCGTGTTTGTGATTTCCGGCCTCGGGTGTATAATCACATGCATGGCAGATCGGATCTATATCGAGACCAGCGTGGTCAGCTACCTGACGAGTCGGCTCAGCACCGATCTGATCGTTGCTGCCCACCAGCGGCTCACGCAAAAGTGGTGGCAAGAGCGTGCCCCTCATTTCAGAATGCTGATTTCGGAACTCGTGTACCGGGAAGTGGCGGCCGGAGACGCCGCGGCGGCCCCTCTGCGCCTGGAGGCTATCGCCAGTCTCAAGAACCTGACCATCACCGAGGAAGCCGTCTCGTTGGCGGACCTGCTTACGGCAAAAGGCCCTATTCCGCGGGAACATGGGGTGGATGCCTTGCACATCGCTATCGCCGCTGTGAATGGCATCGACTACCTGCTGACATGGAACTGCAAGCATCTTGCGAATGCCGCCCATCGTAGCACCATCCAGTCGCTGGTGGAAGGAACAGGTTACGTTTGTCCCATCATCTGTACTCCTGAGGAGTTGATGGAGGATTGACAATGTGCGAAGACCCAATCATCGAAGAAGTACGCCGGGTGCGTCAGGAGTACGCCCAGCGGTTCAACTACGACCTGCATGCCATTGCCGCCGACTTGCGGAAGCGGGAACAGGAGCATCCGGAACGCCTTGTGTCGTTTCCCCCGAAGCTCTTGCGCAAGGCAAGGAAAGCACGGGCGTCATGAAACAGTCTCCGCCTGATCACGTCACTTATTCACCTTCTCGAAGACGAAGCCGCGCTCGTTGGCGTCGACGCGGACGGTGTCGCCGTCGAGGAACTTGCCGGCGAGCAGCTCCATCGCCAGCGGGTTCTCGATTTGCTGCTGGATCGTCCGTTTGAGCGGGCGGGCACCATAAACAGGATCGTAGCCTTCTTCCATGACCCGGTCCTTGGCCTTGTCCGTGAATTCGAGCTTGATCTTGCGGTCCTTGAGCCGGTCCGCCAAGTAACGGAGCTGGATCTCGACGATCTTCTTGAGGTGGTCCCGCGTGAGCATGTGGAACACGATGACCTCGTCGATCCGGTTGAGAAACTCCGGCTTGAAGACCTGCTTGAGCACGTCCTTGACATGGGCCTCGATCTCCCAGTCGGCGCCCTGTTCTTCCGTCAACTTCTGAATCTGCTGGCTGGCGATGTTGCTCGTCATGATGATGACGGTGTTCTTGAAGTCCACGGTCCGGCCCTTGCCGTCCGTGAGACGGCCGTCATCGAAGACTTGCAGCAGGACGTTGAAGACATCCGGGTGGGCCTTTTCGATCTCGTCGAGCAGGATCACGGAGTAGGGCTTGCGGCGGACCGCCTCGGTCAGTCGGCCGCCTTCTTCGTAGCCGACGTAGCCGGGTGGGGCGCCGATGAGCCGGGCCACGGAGTGCGGCTCCATGAACTCGCTCATGTCGATCCGGATCAAGGCATTGGGATCGTTGAACAGAAAGTCGGCGAGGGCCTTTGCCAGTTCGGTCTTGCCGACGCCGGTCGGGCCGAGGAACAGGAACGTCCCAATCGGCCGGTTCGGGTCGGACAGGCCCGAACGGCTCCGGCGAACCGCGTTGGACAAGGCCGTGACAGCCTCATCCTGGCCGACCACGCGCAGGCGAATCCGCTCTTCCATCTTCATCAGCCGCTCGCGCTCGCCGGTCAGCAGCCGTGTCACCGGGACGCCGGTCCATTTCGAGACAACTTGGGCGATGTGTTCTTCCGTTACCTCGTTCTGGAGCATCTTGGATTTCTGGGCCTGGGCCAGTTGCTCTTCTTTCTGCCCCAACTCCTTCCTCAGGTTGGCAATCGTCTCGTATTTCAGCCGGGCGGCCCGCTCCAACTCGCCGCGGCGCTGCGCGTCGTCGAATTGCCGCTGGGCCTCTTCGATCTGTTGCTTGAGGGCCTTGATCTGGTCGATCCCGCCTTTTTCCATCTCCCACTGGGCGGTCATCGTCCGGTTCTTCTCTTCAAGATCGGCCAGTTGCTTTTCGAGATTCCGGAGGCGCTCCTTGCTCGCCGGGTCGGTCTCCTTCTTGAGAGCCTCCCGCTCGATCTGGAGCTGCATGACCCTCCGGCGGATGCCGTCCAGCTCGGCGGGCAGCGAATCATTCTCGATCCGCAGCTTGGAAGCCGCCTCGTCGATCAGGTCGATCGCCTTGTCCGGCAGCCACCGGTCGGTGATGTACCGGTTCGACAGCACCGCCGCCGCGACCAGCGCGGAATCCGTGATGCGGACGCCGTGATGGGTCTCGTACCGGTCCTTCAAGCCGCGCAGGATGGCAATGGTATCCTCGACGCTCGGCGGATTGACCATGATCGGCTGGAACCGGCGCTCCAGGGCCGCATCCTTCTCGACCTGCTTGCGGTACTCGTCGATGGTCGTTGCGCCGATGCAGCGAAGCTCGCCGCGCGCCAGCGCGGGCTTCAGGAGGTTACCCGCGTCCACGGAGCCTTCGGCCTTGCCGGCCCCAACAACCGTGTGCAGCTCATCAATGAACAGGACGATCTGGCCTTCGGCGGCGATGACCTCCTTGAGCACGGCCTTGAACCGGTCCTCGAACTCCCCCCGGAATTTCGTGCCGGCGATCAGGGCGCCCATGTCGAGGGCGATCACACGCTTGTTCTTCAGTCCCGTCGGCACATCGCCGGCGACGATCCGCTGCGCCAGGCCCTCGACGATGGCCGTCTTGCCCACGCCGGGCTCGCCGATGAGAACCGGGTTATTCTTGGTCCGCCGGTTGAGGACCTGCATGCACCGCCGAATCTCCTCATCCCGGCCGATCACGGGATCGAGCTTACCCTTGCGGGCCATCTCCACCAGGTCGATGCCGTACCGCTCCAGCGCCTTGTACTTGTCTTCCGGGTTCTGGTCGGTGATCTTGGCGCCGCCGCGAACATCCTTGAGCGCGTTCTGTATCTTCTCCGGCGTGACGGAATTGAGGCTCAGGATCTCCTGAGCATCACTTTTCGTGGCAGCCAGAGAAAGGAGCATGTGCTCGGCGCTGAGATACTCATCGCCCATCTTGTCGGCCCGGTTCTGGGCGTCGAGCACGATCTGGTTGAGGACCGGATCGGGCATGATCTGGCTCGCGCTGGTGCCCTGCGGCAGCCGATTCAGTTCGCTATCGGTCATCTCCTTGATACGGTCCACGTTGGCGCCGATCTTCTTGAGGATCATTTCGGTCACGCCGCCCTCGTCGCTGAGCAGGGCACTGAGCAGGTGCAGCGGCGACAGAACCGTGTGCGACTTGGCCATCGCGATCTGCTGTGCCGTCGCCAGCGCTTCCTGAGCTTTCAAGGTGAATTTGTCAAATTTCATCGTATATCCTCATTTCTGCGCGAGATATTCCACCATATTGTCCGGCAAACTTCATATCAGCAAAAGCCGTGCCCAACCGGCGAGGTGTCTAACCTGATGCACGACAAGTACTTATGAACTCGCGCGAAGCAGGTCGAAATGCCAATCTGGCAGCCCCGCCCCCGGCCTCTGCCAGCAGAAGTGTGAAGTGTGAGGTTTGAAGTCGGAAGGCTCGGCGCTCGGTTCTCCCGGTTCTCCACTTCACACTTCAAACTTGAAACTTCAAACTCTTCTCCAAATTGGCTTCGTTTCGCACGCTTGCTCCTGGACCTCCGGCACATTTGTGCCGACGCCACAAACGGCCTCTTCGTGGGTTGTGCGTCGGGAGCCCGACTTCTGCCATCGGCGACGGGAATTGGGTTCGTTTCGCACATTTTCCTCCCGAGCGAGGCCCGGCCGGGCCGAATTGGGTTCGTTTCACGCGTTTTCGCTCTCCAGGTTTCTCCCAGCGGGCCCCAATTGGGTTCGTTTTGCACGATTGGCATCGGATTGGAATGGTGGAATGATGGGTATCTCGGCTCGGCGGAATTGGCTTCGTTTTGCACACTCGGTCGTCTCGCCGCAGGTCTGTCCGCAATCCACAATCCGCAATCGAGACACCGCCTCGGTGCCCCGCTTCGGGCAATTGGGTTCGTTTCGCACGATTTGCTCCGGCGACGCGGGACCGCCGCCCTCGCCTCTCTGGCCCCGTCCCACCGCCTCGGCGGCCCAGGGAGGCAAATTGGCTTCGTTTTGCCGAAGCTCTTCGCATGTCCGATTCACCATAACTCTTTGCTCAGAAAAGACTTGCCCTTCACCTGGCTCAGGTGGAAATTGGGTTCGTTTCGCACGATTGGGTGCGCCGCCGGCAGCACGTGCGGCGCTGGCCACCGGCGCGCTCGCCGGTCGGCGCGGGGCAAATTGGCTTCGTTTCGCACAATTCTGAACAAGGAACTGTGTTTCGCGCAAAGACGCCAAGATCGCAAAGGGTCCAGGCGTTTGCCGTCCTCTGCCGTCTGTCATCCGTTCTCCATTCTTGGCGC
>Ga0315289_10004924_pt1 | contig 19863 bp, 16 predicted proteins | sample YL17G11_40_MG_FD_203452 | JGI IMG/M metagenome (GOLD analysis project Ga0315289, IMG submission 203452) | Sediment microbial communities from Yellowstone Lake, YNP, Wyoming, USA - YL17G11_40 | ecosystem: Environmental > Aquatic > Freshwater > Lake > Sediment | place: USA: Wyoming | collected...
GGCGTCCCTGTTCAAGATGTGGGGGGTCAAGCCCGGCGGCGACATGCCCGGGTTCGGCGGTCGCGGCGGAGGGCAGCGCGGCGGCGCCCCGGCGACCCCGGCCGAGCGGACCTACTTCCAGGAATTCGGCCTGAAGGCCACTTCGGACGTTCAGGGTACGTTGACCGTCGAGGTCAACAAGGCGGGCGCGGTCAGAACGCGCCGGTTCATGTCGGGCGTCGATTATCAGGGCGGTGGCCGGGGCGGCGGCGCCATCGAGTCACTCAGCGCGCCGGTCGTCTTCGTCGGCTACGGCCTGCAGGAGCCTTCGATCCAGTTCGACGAGCTCAAAGGCCTCAACCTCAAGGGCAAGGTCGTCCTGATCCTGACCGAAGCTCCGGGGCGCGATGACCCCAAGTCGCCGTTCCAGACGAGAAAAGACCTGAAGGACAAATACTTCCCCGCGGCGCCGGCCGGCGGAGCGCCCGAAGCGGCGTTCATGGGGCCGCGCGGCGGCGGCCAGGGCGGCCCGCCGCGCTTCAACAAGATCGACGAGATCCAGAAGCTCGGCCCCGCGGCCATTTTCCAGGTGGCCAACGTCGGGAACGACTATGCGACGTTCCGCAACCTTTCGGCGCCCCGGCGCGTGAACGACGAGCGGCCGGTCATTACTAGGTCGCGTCCCAGCCTGTCCATCCCCGGCGCGCCCCCGGCGGCCGGACCGACGGCCGGCAGGGCGCCGATGATGACGATCACCCGCGAAATGGCCAACGCCATTCTCGAACCGGCGGGCAAGACGATCGACGACATGAAAAAGCAGATCGAGACGGCCTACAAACCCGTCTCCATGGACCTGCCGGCGAAGATCGCCATCGAAACGACGGCCAAGACGTCGCTTGTCCGAGGGATCAACGTCATCGGCACCATCGAAGGCTCGGACCCGAACCTGAAAAACGAATACGTCGTCGTGGGCGCCCACTTCGACCATCTGGGCAAGTGGGAGGATTATGTCTATAACGGAGCGGATGACAACGGCTCGGGTTCTGTCGGGGTCATGAACCTCGCCAAGGCGTTCGCGGTCAATTCCGTGAAACCGAAGCGGTCGATCGTGTTCGCCCTGTGGTGCGGCGAGGAAGAAGGCCTGCTCGGCAGCCGGTACTACACGCTCAATCCCGAGTTCCCGCTGGATAAGACCATCGGCTACCTCAACTACGACATGATCAGCCGGCCCTATGACGACACGACGATCACCCGCGCGGTGCGGCAATATAATGTCCCGGGTGCGGAAGCTCTGGTCAAGAAGATCCGCGCGCCCTGGTTCGTGACGGTCAACCTGACGGAAAATACCCCGTTCGCCGATATTTCGCGCGAGATGAACAACTACGTCGGGCTCGACTTGGTCTTCCGCTTAAATGCGCTCGGCGTGGGCAGCGGCGGAAGCGACCACGCTTCGTTCGCCGGCGTCAAGAAGCCGTTCGTGTATTACATGGCGGCGAGCACGACGGATTATCACCAGACGAGCGATTCGGTGGAGAAGGTCAGCGGCGAGCTCATCGCCAAGGTCAGCCAGCACGGCTATCTGACGATTTTCAAGTTCGCGAACCAATAAGTGAAAGAGGGGGGGCAGCCCTAGGTCTGACCCCCCTCTTTTTTTACTCGTTTTCGCGGCCGGATTTTTTGATCAGAGCCCAGGTGTCGCGCAGAGTGACCGTCCGGTTGAACACCGGCCGGCCCGGCGCCGAATCCTTGGTGTCCACGTAAAAATATCCCATCCGCTCGAACTGGTAGCGCGCTCTCGGCGCGGCATGCTTTAAGCCCGGCTCGAGCCGCGCCTCACTGAGGACCTCGAGCGATTTTGGATTGAGGTTCGCTTTCCAGTCCTCCCCTTCTTCGATCTCGCTCGGGTCGCGTTTCGTGAACAGCGTGTCGTAGAGCCGGACCTCGGCCCGGACCGCGTGCGGCGCCGATACCCAATGAAGCGTCGACTTCGGGCTGCGGCCGTCCGCCGAGTCGCCTCCACGTGTCGCCGGGTCATATGTGCAACGCAGCTCCTTAACCTCGCCCGTCGCCGGGTCTTTTATCGCTTCGACGCAGGTGATGAAATACGCATAGCGCAGCCGCACTTCGCGGCCCGGCGAAAGCCGGAAGAACTTCTTCGGCGGGTTTTCCATGAAATCGTCGCGCTCGATATAGAGCTCGCGCGAGAACGGGACATCGCGCGTCCCCGCCGCCGGGTTTTCGGGGTTGTTCACGCACTCGAGCTCCTCGACGTGATGTTCGGGATAATTGAGGATAACCACTTTGAGCGGCCGCAGGACGGCCATCGCGCGCGGCGCCGTCTTGTTCAGCTCCTCGCGGAGGCAGCTCTCGAGGAACGCGACATCGACGATGCTGTTGACCTTGGCCACGCCGATCTCGTCGCAGAAGCGGCGGATGGACGACGGCGTATAGCCGCGCCGCCTGAGGGCGGAGATCGTCGGCATGCGCGGGTCGTCCCAGCCGTCCACGTGTCCCGCCTTGACGAGCTCGAGGAGCTTGCGCTTGCTGAGGACGGTGTGGCTGACGTTGAGCCGGGCGAACTCGATCTGGCGCGGCCGATGGATACCCAGCTCGACGAGGAACCAGTCGTAGAGCGGCCGATGGACCTCGAACTCGAGCGTGCAGATCGAATGGGTGATGCCTTCGAGCGAATCCGACTGGCCGTGCGCCCAGTCGTAGGTCGGGTAGATGAGCCAGGCGTCGCCCCGCCGGTAATGATGCGAGCGGCGGATGCGGTACATGACCGGGTCGCGCAGGAGGAGGTTCGGATGGGCCATGTCGATCCGGGCCCGGAGCGACTTCGAGCCGTCCGGAAATTCCCCGGCGCGCATCCGGCGGAAGAGGTCGAGGTTTTCCTCGACGGTGCGGCTTCGTCCGGGGCTTTCCTTCCCGGGCCTGGTCAGCGTGCCGCGGTAGGCCGTGACCTCGTCCGCGCTCAAATCGCAGACGTACGCCTTTCCTTTCAGGATGAGCCGTCCGGCGAACTCGTACAGTTTCTCGTAATAATCGGACGCGTAGAACTCGCGGTATTCCCAATCGAAGCCGAGCCAGCGGATGTCCGTTTTTATCGACTCGACGTATTCGACCTCTTCGGTCTCGGGGTTGGTATCGTCGAAGCGGAGGTTGCATTTGCCGCCGTAGCTTGAGGCCAGCCCGAAATTCAGGCAGATGGATTTCGCGTGACCGATGTGGAGATAGCCGTTGGGCTCGGGCGGGAAGCGCGTGTGCACCCGCCGGGCGTTCTTGCCGGCTTCGAGGTCGGCGTCGATGATGTCGCGGATGAAGTTGTCCTTGGGTTTCGATGCCGATTCAGGTCCGATTTTTTCGTCGATCATGATGTCGCGTCCTTCAGGCGTTTGAGGGTCGTGTCCTTGCCGAGAAGCTCCAGGATTTCGAACAGCCCCGCGCCCTTGACCTTGCCCGAGACGGCCAGACGCGTGGGATGGATGATCTCGGCGGCTTTCAAGGAACGCTCGGCGGCGAGGGCGCGGCAAACTTCCTCGAGCTTGTCGCGCCGCCAGTCGGCGCCGTGGAGCGCGGCGAGCCGTGAGGCGAATTCGCGGAGGTTGTCGCGGTTTGAGGCCGGGCCGAGAAATTTGGCCCGGCCGTCTTCGTCCACGACGAACGCGTCCTTGAAAAAGAAATCGGCGAGCTCGCCGAATTCGCGGAGGGTTTTGACCCGGATCTTGTAGTGGTCGAGGGCTTTCGCGAAATACGCGTCCGCTACTGCGGAAAGGTCGAATCCGTCCCGGACGAGCTGTCTTTTAACAAGAGGCTTGAGCTCGGCGAGCGGCATCTTCATGATGTACTCGCCGTTCATCCATTTGAGCTTCTGAACGTCGAACTTCGCCTGGACGTCGTTCATCCGCTCGATGGTGAAGAGCCGGGCCGCCTCGCCGACCGGCAGGATCTCGCGGTCCTCGGGCGGCGTCCAGCCGAGAAGCGCGAGATAATTGGCGAGCGCCTCGGGCAGGTAGCCCTCGTCCCGGTATTCCCGCACCGAAACGCAGCCGTGCCGCTTCGAAAGCTTCGCCCCGTCCGGGCCGAGGATGAGCGGCATATGGCCGAAGCGCGGCGGAGTCAAGCCGAGCGCATCGTAAAACAGGATCTGCTTCGGCGTGTTCGAAATGTGGTCGTCGCCGCGGAGGATGTGGGTGATGCCGAGGTCGGCATCGTCCACGACGCACGAGAAATTATAGGCGGGCGAGCCGTCGGATTTCATCAGGACCTGGTCCTTGATGGTCTCGGCCGAGACCTCGATCCGGCCGTGGATGAGGTCGTCATAGACGACCATCCGGGCGGGGTCGACCCTGAACAGGACGGCGTCGCCGTCGCGGTAGGCTTGGCCTGCGGCGATGAGCTCCTCGGCCTTGTGTCGATAAATGTCGAAACGGCGGCTCTGGAAGACGAGGTCTCCGTCCCAGTCGAGGCCGAGCCAGCGAAGATCCTCCAGGATCTCCTCGAGAAACCGGCCCTCGGACCGGGCTTTATCCGTATCCTCGACTCGAAGAAGGAACCGGCCGCCGTAATGCCGCGCGGCGAGCCAATTGAACAGAGCGGTGCGGGCGCTGCCGAGGTGCAGCCAGCCGGTCGGGCTGGGGGCGAAACGGACGGTCATCATGATATTTCTCGAAGAAATTACACGACTTTATAGCACACGCCGCCGATCGGGGTCAAACCGCGACCGTCTTCAAAACGACACGAAGAGGCCGCCGGAAAAAAAGGTCCCCTGGCTGACCGTAGCGTCCAAGAAAAGGCCGACCCCCCGAAAAATCTCCGCCTGGACGATCATCCCGGCGAGCGGAGAGACGATCAACCGGGGCGCGTCGACGCCGAGGTCCCGCATCTCTTCGATGGTCTGTGTGATCGGGCCGGAAAATGAAAGGTCCCCCAGCGGCGTCTCGGCCCGGACCGTCAAGTCGACGGAGAACGCCCCGTTATAGGGAAAGGCCATGACCCCGCCCTTGAGATACACGGCGAACGTCTTTGTCCTTACCGGCGCCCAACGCCCCAAGAGCGAAACGACGAGGGCGTTGAGACGAACGTCTCCCAAACCGCTGGCATGGACTACGGCTACGGGGTATCCGAGGATCGCGATGACCTGGTTCACGTCGAGAGAGAACGGAAGCCGGCATTTCAGGACATCGCCTTCGAGTCCGACGGACCAGCGGTCCGTCAGGTTAATCCAGCAGCCGAAAGAGAAGAAATGTCCCGACGAGGACATATCGATCTTCGGGCTGAATTCGGGAAAGACTTGACCGAGGAGGAAGGAGGCGACGACGATGTCGTATTCCTGCGAGGCCAGGCGTTCGCTCGCCCGCTCCACGGCGGACAGAAACGGGGAGAACGTCCAGCCGCCATAGGAGGCTCGAAACTCGAACTTTCGCGAGCCGCCGAACGCGGTTCCGGCCGCGACCAGGATAAACAAAAAAAAGCCGACCGGGACTCGCCTTTTCATCCCCTCATCATAGCATAAAAGCGTGTTATAATACGCCGTTATGAATATCCGAAAAGCGCGGCCGGACGACGTCCCGCGGATTCTCGATTTGGCCGCCTCGCTCGGCCTGGACGACCCCGGCTTGAAGGATGATACCCTATGGGTCGCCGAAGAGGGCGGCCGCATCGTCGGCCACGTCGCCCTGCGAAAACACGCGGATTGCGACGAGCTTATCGCCCTCGGGGTCGACCCGGCCTATCGGGGAAACGGCACGGGCCGGAGGCTCGTCGAAACGCTGCTCCGAAACGCCTCCGGAGATGTCTATCTTGCGACCGTCATCCCGGATTTTTTCGCCGTGAACGGATTCGAAAAAGCGGCCCGGCTCCCCGCCGGCATGGCGAAGGACCCGGCCTGGTGCGAAGGATGTTCGAAGGAGATGTGCACGGTCATGGTCCGGACGCGTCGCTCGAACCCGCCCCTGTTCCCCGAATTCAAAACGCTTGGACTCGAGGACAGGGCGGTCATCGAAGCGTTCCTCAAGGATTGTCCGGTCGAAGTTTGCGAATTGAGTTTCGGCAACTCCTTCATCTGGCGACATTTCGACCATCCGCGCTACACCGTCATCAACGGCAATCTCTGCCTCCTATTCGAGCCGCCCGACGAGCCGCCCTACGTCCTCCAACCCGTCGGCGAGACCGGGATCCCCGAGACGATCGCGACGTGTCTGACGGTCGCGCCCCGGCTATCGCGGATCCCCGTGTCCTTCGCCGCGAAATTCTGTCCGGGCTTCAGCTGCGAGGCCGACCGAGACAACTCCGATTACGTTTATGCGTCGGCCGACCTCATCGAACTGCGCGGCAAAAAATACGACGGCAAGCGCAACCGGATCAGTAAATTCGAGCGCGCGAACGCGTCTCGCTATTTACGGTTGACGCCCGACGCGCTGCCCGACTGCCGGCGTCTTTTCGAGGAATGGCTGGCGGAGAAGAGCGCGAACAGCCCGATGGCCGAGGCCCAGAACAGCGCCATCCAGGAGGCGCTGACGCACTTCGCCGAACTCGACCTCTCCGGCGGCGCGATCGAGGTTGAAGGCCGCATCACCGCTTTTTCGATCGGGGAACGACTCTCCTCGGACACCGCCGTGATCCACATCGAGATCGTCAGTCCGCGCTATGACGGCCTGGCCCAGCTCATGAACCGCGAGTTCGTCCGGCATGAGTTCGCATCCTATGCGTTCATCAACCGCGAACAAGACATGGGCGTGCCGGGGCTGCGGCGGGCCAAGCTTTCCTACCAGCCGCACCATCTGGTCGAGAAGCACCATATTTGGAGAGCGGACTGGAATCGCGGGATGCATCCCAGAGGCGGCGACACGTCCCTGAGACGGCGGGACACGTCCCTGAGCGGCGGGACACGTCCCTGAGGCGTCAGCCGGTCAGCTTCTCGACATTCCGAACGTACTGGTCGGCGTCGAACTTGCGGCGCAGTCCGTTGTCATTCATATACCGGACGTTTCCGAAAACCGTCCGCTCCTGCCAGGGACGGTCGTGCTTGCCGAAGCACCAGGCCACGCCCGTGAACCCGTTGGGGTCGCGGCCGTCGAGTTCGTACTTGTTGTTCAGATAGAGCGCCGCCCGGAACGCGTCTTCGGGCGCCCGGGTCCATTCGATGATTTTCTTGCCCCAGTACATCCGCATGTAACCGTGCATCTTCCCGGTCCGGGCCATTTCGAGTTGGGCCGCATTCCAGTAGGGGTCGTGCGTTTTCGCGGCCTCCAAGTCCTCGAGCGCGTATAAGGCCGGCCGCGCGTCGTCCTGATGGGCGGCGATCGTCTTTCGCGCCCAGAACGGGACCCCGTCGAAGGTCTCATACTGGGCGTTGTAGTGAACATAATTCAGGCTCAGCTCCCGCCGGACGATCAGCTCCTCGAGAAAAGCGTTTTTGCCCGGGCTCGAAATCTTGGACGCTTCGAGCGCGACGTAGAGCGGCGAGATCTGGCCGAAATGCAGATACGGGCTGAGGTGGGAAAGATAATCCAGGGCCGGGTTGTTGCGCAGGTCCTGAAAATGGTCGACCTTGTCCTTCAAGAACTGCTTCAAGCGTTTTTTGGCTTCGCTCGTTCCGCCGCGATAGAAAGCGCTTTTAGCGACGCTCCGGTCGGCGCCGAGGAGGCCGACCGTCTTATCGATATCGTCGATGTCGAGGGCGGGAAATTCGAAGGTTAGCGAGTCCTTCCGCGGGCGACGTTCCCTGAGCGGAACGAGATAATCCTTGAGCTTCTTCAGGATCTTGGGCCGGATCGTCGCGGCCGCGTATTCCTCCTTGGGCGAAGCGTCTTCGACCGGGACGACGGCGTCGGCTTCGACCTGAATGACCGAGCAGTCCATGCGTTCGGCCGCCGTGGCCCGCCACGCCTTCTGGATTTTCAAGTATCCCCGGTCCGTGACGGCGAGAGAAGCTCGTCCCGCCATCTCGACCGCGCCTTCGTCGGGCGAGACCGCGCGCACCACGAAGGCGATGCCCTTGGCGGCCAAGGCGCGTTTGACCTCGGCCAGGCCTTCGAGCATGAACGCATAATGGCGCGCGTTGGCGTCCGGAAAGCTCCCGGTCAGCCCAAAATAGACGACGACCGGCCTGCGGAGCTCATTGGCCCGGAGGACGGCATATTCCAGGGCGTGATTGGATTCGGCGCGCTGCGAAGCCTGCATCCAGTAGAGAACGTAATCTCCGTCCCGGACGTCTTTGGCGTTGAGTGACCTGAGTCGTGTCGGCTGGATCATGTTCGCTCCCTTCCGAGTCGTTCTTATTTTCGCAGAATTGCCAGGACGTCCTCAAGCTGGGCCGGACGAAGAGGCAGGGGGTACAGGCGAATCGTTCCCGCGTTCTCGTCGAAGAGGAGGACGGCCGGGCCCGAGCCGAGGCCGGCCGCGAAGAGGTGGCCCGCGTCGATGAAAACCGGGAACCGGATGTCGTTGGCTTTCCGGAATCCGTTCCATTTTTTAGCGATAATGCCGGCCTGGCGGGCCGCGGCCTCCTTCCCTTGGGGCGCGCGACAGGCTAGGATGCCTCGAACGCATCGCTCCTGGACCGTTTGCGGAAGGGCCCGGCAAAAATCCACGAGCGCGTCGAGACACAGGCCGCAGGAAAAAGCGTCGAAATCCATCAGGACCCAGCAGGCGTTGCCGGCGCCGCGGGCGACGGGCGCCGGCTCAGCCTGGACGGGGCTCGCCGGAAACATTCCGGCAACGGCGGTCAACATCAGAACCGCCGCGACCGCGACCCAGGCCACGAGCCGGCTATTCATAGCGCATCCGGTATTTCTTCAGCGTGATCCCTTCGTTGGCCCGAACGTAGAGCTGGTCCTTCCCGTCGATGACGAGACAATGGCTCGTATCGGGCAAGGTGAAGGTCGTGAAGAGCCGGCCGTCCGCGTCGAGAACAAAGACGTCCCGCGCCGCGTTCTTCGCCATCCGTCCGCCCAGGACGAAGAGGCGTCCCCGGCTGTCGGCGGCGATGTCGTGGAAACACGTCTCCGTGGGAAGAGTCAACGAACCGAGGGGACTGTCCATTTTTGTCGTCGGGACTTTTTTCGGACCGAGGACCGCCCGTGACCACACACGTCGGCCTTCGGCCGTCCAGCGCTCGACGCGATCTTGAAAAAGATAGGCGATGACGAACGAGCCGTCGGGCAGGGCGGTGAAGCTGGCCGAGTCCATCAACAGGCCCGCCTTTGGGTCGGCGAACGACAGCTCGGAAAGCAGCGTTCCCTCGGCGTTCAGCACTTGAAGGCTGGAGGCTCCGAGCGCTCTCATGGTCAGCACCGCGACTTTATCGGGGCCGAGCGCTCTCATGGCCTGGACGGCCGAGCGGCACGGGATCGCCGTTTTGAAGGTCAAGTCCCGGTCGAAGACCTGGATCCCCGGGTTGTTCTGGTCGGTCGCGAAAAGGCGGGACCCGGAGCAATCCAGGAGCCTCGGGGCCTTGAATTCTCCCGGCCCCTGCCCTTTTCGCCCGGTCTTTCCGACCAGCAGGCCGCCGGCGTCGAATTTTTTGAGAGAATAATCCATGCCGTCCAGGACATAGATGAACCCATCCGAATCGACCGCGACGCCCGTGAGCTGATAAAGGAGATCGTCGTCGATCGTCCCGATCGAGAGAGCTTCCTCGATCACGATTTTAGGCACGTCGCCTCCGGCGCGGCCGAACGGGGCGCCCGCGAGGACGACGGCAACGAACGCTGAAACGACGGTCCATGTCCGAATGTTCATTGTTCACACTCCCAATAAAGGAGACGCCCGCGGCCCGGTTTTTTCTCACCCGCCGGCGGGCCGTCAGCCTTCCGAGGGGTCGATATACCTTTTACAGAACGCGTATCCCTCGAGGCAGAACAAAACGTAGAAGCCCGGCATTTCCATGCGGATCTCCTGGTCTTCGAAAAGACACATGCGGAGGGCCCTTTCACAGATGCCCGCGTCAAGGGAGAGGGCGCAAATCCCGAGAACGGCGCCGTAAAAAACCAGGACGGCCGTCAGGCCGCGGAGGAGCTTGGTGTTGAAGCGCGTCATGGCCGTCTCCTCGTCATTTGATGAGCGGAGCGATATATCGCTCGCAGAACATGTACCCGACCAGGCAGATCTCAAAGACCAGGGCGGTCGTGATCAGGTTCGAGAAGAACGCCGACCAGACGGCGTCGCCCAGGCATCGGGCCAGCGCCTGCTCGCAGGTCCGCATCACAGCCTCGTCGTCCTCGGCGAAGGCGACCGCGCACACCGCCCAGAGAATGCCGAAGGCGAGAAGAACCGAGAGTCCCCGTTTTCCGAAAGATCGTTTCACACGTCGCATGTTTGAATCTCCTTTCGAGATGGAATAAAGCAAGGAGCATGCCAGCGGCGGAGAAACTGGGGATTAAGGATAACGGCGGGGAATTAATAGAATTAAGAAAGCGGACCGGGCGTCCGGCGATCGCCGGAGACAACCGCGGTTGTCGTTCGGCCGGCCGATGTGCCGACCCGTTGACGGTCGGCGGACAACGGCGGGTTACTTCGGGAGCATCGGGATCTTGATCTTTGATTTTTTCGCGAACCGGACCGCGTCCTCGTAACCCGCGTCGGCGTGACGGACCACGCCCAGCCCGGGGTCGACGGTCAAGACGCGCTCAAGTCGCCGCGCCGTCGCGGCCGACCCGTCGGCGACGATGACCATGCCCGCGTGGATGGACAACCCGATCCCGACGCCGCCGCCGTGATGGACCGAGACCCACGACGCTCCGTTCACCGCGTTCAGCAAGGCGTTCAGGATCGGCCAGTCGGCGATCGCGTCCGAGCCGTCCTTCATGCCCTCGGTCTCGCGGTTCGGCGAAGCGACCGAGCCCGTGTCGAGATGGTCGCGTCCGATGACGACCGGCGCGCTGAGCTTGCCCCGTTTGACGAGGTGGTTGATGACCGCTCCGAACCGGGCCCGCTCTCCGTATCCCAACCAGCAGATGCGCGCCGGCAGGCCCTGAAATTTCACCCGATTTTGCGCCTTCCGGATCCAGCGTTCGAGGGCTTCGTCCTCCGGGAATTCTCGGAGCACGGCCTCGTCGGTGACGTGGATGTCCCGGGGTTTTCCCGAAAGGGCGGCCCATCGGAACGGGCCTTTGCCGAGGCAGAAGAGCGGCCGGATGTATTCGGGAACGAAGCCGGGAATGTCGAACGCGTCCGCCACGCCGGCTTTTTGCGCCTGGCCGCGGATGTTGTTCCCGTAATCGAAGGTCTTCGCGCCGCGTTTCTGGAAGTCGAGCATGGCCCGCACGTGGACGGCCATCGACGCCGTGGCCCGGGCGATATAAGCCGCAGGATTCTCGCGCCTCAGGCGGAGCGCTTCGTCATAAGGAAGGCCGTGCGGCACGTAGCCGTTGAGCTCGTCGTGGGCCGAGGTTTGGTCGGTGACCACGTCAGGCGTCAGCCCGCGCCGGACGAGCTCGGGCAGGACGTCGGCCGCGTTCCCGAGCAGGGCGATCGAGAGGGCCTCGCCTTTTTTCATCGCGGCGTCGGCCAGGCGGAGCGCATCGTCGAGGTCCTCGACGGCCGTATCGACATAGCGCGTCTCGAGCCGCCGCTGGATCCGGTGCCGGTCCACTTCGACGACGATCGCGACGCCGTCGTTCATCGTCACGGCCAGGGGCTGGGCGCCGCCCATCCCGCCGAGGCCCGCCGTGACGACGAGTTTTCCCTTGAGCGACCCTCCGAAATGTTTTTTCGCGACGGCGGCCAGGGTTTCATACGTCCCCTGGAGGATGCCCTGCGTCCCGATATAGATCCAGCTCCCGGCCGTCATCTGGCCGTACATCGTCAGTCCGAGCGCCTCCAGCCGGCGGAACTCGTCCCAGGTCGCCCACTTGGGAACGATATTGGCGTTGGCGATGAGAACGCGCGGCGCCTCGGCGTGGGTTCGGAACACGGCCACGGGTTTGCCCGACTGGACGACGAGCGTTTCGTCGTTTTCGAGCTTTTTCAAGCTGTCGACGATGGCCCAGAACGCGTCCCAGTTGCGGGCGGCCTTGCCCGTCCCGCCGTAGACGATCAACTCCTCGGGCTTTTCCCCGACCTCGGGGTCAAGGTTGTTCATCATCATCCGCAAAGCGCCCTCTTGGGACCAGCCTTTCGTGTGGAGCTTGCCGCCCCGGGGGGCCCGCAACGGTTTATAGGGTCTCGGATGCCCTGTCATGGCCGTCCTCCTCGTATATCCCGGCATATTTTAGGCCTTAAAACTATACCACATCCCCTCGAGAGACTGCAAAAAAGACAAAAAAACTTAAAAAAAACAGTTGACTCGGGGAAAAAAAAGGTCTATTAATAAATTGGCTAAGGTTTGAAGGTATTCGGAAAAGAGGACGTGGGTAAAGTCTTTATTTTCAGCCCTAAACCCGAAGAGCGGGAATTCCTCTTCAGGCTGGCCCATAAATTCGGCCCGGTCTATACATCGCCGTCGCTCGATAAAGCCGTCTCTCTCATCGTCTCAACACCGTTCGATGTCGCGCTCGTCGACGCCGAGATGGCCGCCGACCCCGCTTTGAAACCTCATCTCCTCTCGCAGCCTTGTCTCATTCTCACCGGCCGCATCGAAGACAAGCTCAAGGAATCGATCCGGCAATGGCCCGCCGGCCGGATCGTCGACTATATCCTCATTTCGCCGAAACCCGCCGACCTCATGCGGGCCGAGCGCATTCTCGCTACGGCGCAGGAATTCGCCCGGCTCAAAGAGGAAGTCGTGAGTCTCGCGAGTTCCAAGGACTCGGCCGAGGCCAAGCTCAAGCGAATATCCGAGGAGATCAAAGGCCTGGGGTCTTCGCTCTCGGCCAATCTCGTCCGGGAGTATGAGAAGCGCATCGAAGTCGAGAACCGCTACCTTCGGTTCCAGAAGCTCAAACAGAAATTCGAGGACACGCTGCACAAGCTCCACGCGGCCAACGACGTCAGCAATCTCCTCGACATCCTCACCGACATCAAGGACCACGTCCAGGCCGAAAGTATTTCGCTTTACATCCGCGAGGAAAACGAAACCCTCGGCAAGTTCCTCAAGCCGCTCGTCTGGGATGACTCCGTCCCCTCCCACGCCGATTTTTCGCGGCATGTCGCCCTGTGGCAGGCCCAGGACTTCGCCTCCTTCGCGGCCAGGACCGGCCAGGAACTCAGCGTCGCCGCTCCGGCCGGCGACCCGCGGTTTTCGACGCGGTACCGGAATCACATGAAAAGCCCGCTCCGCAGCATCCTGGCCGCCCCTCTCAAGCATGCCGACGAGGTTATCGGCCTGATCGAGGTCTACAACAAGACCGGGCACGGCCGCCCCGTGGCCACGGGTTTCCCCGCGGAGGACCGCCAAGTCCTGCGCGGCCTTTCGGAGCATATGTCACTCGCCATCAGCAAGCTCAACCTCATCCAATACGACGCCCTGACCGGACTCCTCCGGCCCGACCCGTTCTTCGAAAAGGTCATCCAAAAAGTCGAAATCCAACGCAAACGCCGCGTCGAAGCGGGCTCGTGCGCCATGGTCATGGGCGACGTCGACTGGTTTAAAAACTATAACGACCGCAACGGTCAGGAAGCGGGCAACCGGCTCCTTCGCGAGCTCGCGGGCGTCCTCAAAACGTCGATCCGCGAGGAGGATTTGCTCTGCCGTTACGGCGGGGAAGAGTTCCTCTTCTTCCTGACGGGCGTCAAAAACATCGAAGAGGCGACGCTCCTCACGGAACGGATCCGGAAAGCCGTTGAGGACCACTATTTCGAGTTCGAGGAATTCCAGCCGCGGCAGAACCTGACGATGAGCTTCGGCGTGACGTTTTTCGAATGCGGCATCGAGGGCAGTCTCGGACCGGTGACGAAAGCCATGCTCAAGAAGGTCGCCAATGAGGCCGACATCGCCCTGGCCGAAGCCAAAGGCAAGCGGATCTCCGCGCTGAAAGGCGACGCGTTGATCACTAAAAACCGGGTCTGCACGTTCGTCCGCGACAGGGCCGCGGTCATGACCAAGACAACCCTCCTCGAAGGCCTGGACCGGAAAGGTTTCGTCGAAAAAAGAAAACACGAACGGTTTCTCACCTCGACCCTCTGCATTTACCGCGAGAACGGAAGTCACCGCGTCGCGCAGACCGTCGACCTCAGCCTGGGCGGAGCGAAGATTTCCTCGAAGACCCAATTCCTGGAGTCGCACGTCCTGGACCTGTTCCTCGTCCTCGGGACGCGGGCCAATCCTTTGAAAGGGGAAGTCGTGTATTCCCGGAAGGTGTCGCCCCATTCGGCGTATTACTACACGGGGCTGAAGTTCCACGACCTTTCGGCCGAGGACCGGCAGGTCTTCACCTCTTATTTCGGGACGCTGGGAAAAAGAGAAACGGCCGCCCTCTGAACGCGTCGTCTAGCCTTCGAGCTCATCCAGAATCGACCGGAGATAATTCGCCGGCGGCGTCGTCATCCGGGAGAACGTCTCCTTCAACTGTTCGAACGACGTCTCAAACGCCTTGAAGGAGTCCGGATTGCTCCAGTTGTCGAGCGTCAGCCGGTCGAGGATGTCCTTGAGCACGCCGAGGTTCAGGACGTCGGCCGTGGCCCGGGGCAGCGAGGCCGATTCTTTTTCGCACATCTTCACGCTGCGGAGGAGGACCTTCCGCAACGTCTCCTGGTCGTTGATCAACTCCTGCTTGATGAAGAACTGGTCTTTGGGGGAATCCGTCTGGACGAGCTTCTGAACCAGCCGCCGGCCGCTCAGAAGGACATGGAGTCCCGCCCGGACGAGCGATTCGCCGTCGAGGATCGTCCGGGGACCTTTCTGGTAATACGTGATTTCGCGGGCTTCGTCCACGGACTCGGTCTTGCGATAATGGTCAAGATCCTGGAACACGGCCTGGAGGTCCTTGGTCTCATCTCCCGGAGGGGCCTCGGGTTTCGGCTCTCCGGTCCTATGGTCCGCTCCCGCGATCCCGTCCGGCGGCTCCGGACGCCGTAATTCCGCCGCGGCTTCGGGGACCTCTTCGGGCAAGGGCTCGGGAATCTCATGAAGGGCGTCCGGCCCGGCGACGGGCGCCGGTTCCCGCTTCATGAAATCTTCGATGAATTGATTGATCTCGGGCATCTTGAAATCGACGTGCGGCGTTTCAGCGGCTTCGGCTTCGCCCGGGCGGACCTCCGGTTCCGGGGGAACCAGGGGGAAATCGGCGTCCCGGACGCCGGCCTCCGGGAAAGCGGGTTCGGGAGGGGTCTGGTCCGGGCCGGTCTCGCCGGACGACGAATCTTCCTCGAGAATTTGCTTGATTCTCTTGAGCTTGATGAGTTCTTGTTCGAGGTCGGATTCCGGCACCTCGACGGGTTCCGGCCGGGAGAGGGCCGGGCCCGGAATGCCGAATCGGTCCTGAAGCCTCGACCGGATTTCGGCGACCCGCCGTTCCGAGGACTGACGGAGGTCGAGAAACTGCTGGCTCAGCTCGTCCACTTTTTTCAACTCGGCCAGGGTCAGTGATGTCAGCTTCTCGATGTCCTGCTGGTACCGTATCGCCCGCTGGAGATGATCCTCGATCTCCTTCTTGAACGCTTGACGGGCGGATTCAAACTCGGACACCAGGCCGCGGAATTCCTTGATTGTCCCGCGGTCCTTCTCGAACTCGGTTTCAATCTCGGTGAGCTTGCGCTCGGACTCTTCCTTCTCCCGGCGGATTTTTTCCTGGAGTTCGTGCTCGACCTCGTCCTTGCGTTTTTGCAGGGCTGTCTCCAAGTTGGATTCGATCTCCTGGATGACGACCGTCGATTCGTCCAAGAATTCATTAGTGGAGGGCATCGCCGTTCTCCTTCGCTTTCAGTCGTTCTAACTCCAAAAACCTCTCAGGACGGCCAGAAAGGACCCCCGAGCCGCGGCCGACCCGGCCCGGCACGCCCATGTCCATTTCCTTTTCGGCCCCAGTGTACAGGGGGGCGCCCGGGCCATCAATCACCTTCCCCGACGATTCCGCGGGGGATTTTCGTCAGCCTAATATCACCTTAAAAGGGGAGGCCGGCTCCGCGTCAAAATCTATGAATATAATGATTTTACATTAGAACCCGATAGCCGGCAACGCTACTCCGGTGAGCCGGCGCGGCCGCGGCGGGCTAAACTTCGCTTAGCCACCCGCTCTCCCCGCCCGGGTCTTCTTGAATGTTGGACCTCAATACGGTATAAATGAGGACTCTATGAGCCGAAACGCGATCCTCATTTATGAAGAAAACGGGGCGAGGCGGGAACGGATCATCCGGCTGCTCGAACGCCTGGACGCGGATATCACCGCGACGTCGTCCCTGTCCCGCGCGGTCAAGCGTCTCGTCGACGAAAAAGAGACCGCCCTCTTCGTGGCCGGTTTGAGAACGATCGGCCGCGCCGAACTCGAGGTCCTGTCCCGTTTGAAAAACAATGGGTCCGACCTGCGAGTGGTCGTCGTCGCCCCGCCGCCGCCGGACGCGAGCGCGCTCGTCGACCTTCTCGATAAGGGTTGGGTCGACCACGTCGCCGCGCCGGAAGACGACTCGGGCCTCTACGCGGCCGCCCGGAACGCGCTGGTCTTGAGAGATTTGGAAAAAGAAAACGCGCTTGTTCTCAGGACCCTGCGCAAACTCAAGGCCGAGCAGGCCCGGTATCTCAGGAAAGCGTCCGAACTCGAAGACATCTACGATACGACCATCGAAAACTTGATGACCGCCCTCGACCTGCGCGACGTCGAGACCTTGGGCCATTCGCAGACGGTCGCGAAATACAGTCAAGCCCTCGCCCGCTTGCTCGGGATGGAAGAGCAGGACGACCTCGAGAACATCCGACGGGGCGCGCTCCTCCACGATATCGGCAAGATCGCCATCCCTGACGAGATCCTCAAAAAGCCGGGGACGCTGTCGCTGGAGGAATGGGCCAAAATCCGGCTCCATCCGTCGCTCGGCTATGGCCTGGTCAAAGAGATCAAGCTCGTCAAGGAAGTCGGCCATATCATCCTCTACCATCACGAGCGCTTCGACGGCACGGGATATCCCAAAGGACTGAAGAAAGACCGGATCCCGGTCGAAGCCCGGATATTCGCCCTGGCCGACGCCCTCGACGCGATCACGGCGCCGCGGCCTTACCGGAAGCCCAGCGATTTTGCGGCCGCGAAAAAAGAGATCGTCCGTCACTCCGGGACGCAGTTCGACCCCAAAGCCGTCGAGGCGTTCGCCTCGCTCGACCCTGAAAAATGGGAAAGGATCCGGTTCGAGACAACGTCCTATATCCCGAATATCGAAGAGTTCTCGAGGTTCATCCAGACGATGAAAACGCCGTAGGGCTCACGCTTTCTCCGCGACGACGACACGGGGAATGCCCTGAAGGTCGTCGAAGACGCGGACCTCACGCCATCCCGTCCCCAACAACCCGCGCGTGTCCGCCGATTGTCCGGCGCCGATTTCGAAGGCCAGGAGGCCTCCCTGTTTGAGGAACGGGAGGGCGCCGCGAACGAGCCGACGGATGACTTCGAGGCCGGTGGGGCCGGCGACGAGGGCCCGTTTGGGCTCATGGTCCCGGACCTCGGGTTCGAGCGTCGGCCAGTCCCCGGCCGCAACATACGGCGGATTGGAGACGACGGCGTCGACCGTTCCGGAAGGAACGGTCCCCGCGAGCGGGCGGAAGAGATCGCCATAAACAAACGTCACCGAAGTGAGCCTCAGTCGCTCGGCGTTGAGGCGGGCGGCCTTCAAAGCCGCGCGGCTGATATCGACGGCTATGACTCGGACGTGCGGAAGCTCGCGGGCGAGGGCAAGAGCGATATTTCCGCTGCCCGTCCCGATATCCAAAATCAAACCGTTGTTTCGAGGCGCCCGTTCGAGGGCTTTTTCAACCAGAAGCTCGGTCTCCGGCCTTGGGATGAGGACGTTTTCGCCGACGCGGAACGGCAACGACCAAAATTCCCGTTCGCCGCTGAGATAGGCCAGCGGAACGCGGTCGCGCCGTTTCTCGACGAGACGGAGATACCGGCGTTCGGCGCTCGACAGGACGGGCCGGTCGGGAGATAAAAGAATTTCGTGGCTCGACCATCCCGAGGCCGCCTTCAGAAGCAGCCGGGCTTCGAGTCCCGGATCGGCGCCGGGCAGGTCCGCGAGACGCGCGGCTCCCCGGAGAAGCAGGTCGCGGGTCGAGTTCAAAGTTTTTATTTCGGTTCCAGAAGTCGGGCTTGACGGAGCATGACCAGCTTATCAAGAATCGGATTCAGCTCTCCGTCCAGAATGGCGCTCATATTATGAAAACTCTCGTTCAGTCGATGGTCGGTGATGCGCGACTGGGGAAAATTGTAGGTCCGGATCTTCTCGCTCCGCTCCCCCGTCCCGACCTGGGACCGCCGGTCGCGGGCGATCCGGTCCTGCTGCTCGGATCGGGCGATGTCCATCAGCCGGGAGCGGAGGACCCGTAACGCCTTTTCCTTGTTGCGGTGCTGGGATTTCTCGTCCTGGCAGGACACGACGAGCCCCGAAGGCTTGTGCGTGATCCGGATAGCCGTGTAATTCCGGTTGACGTTTTGACCGCCCGGCCCAGACGACCCGAAGGCCTCGACCTTTAAATCCTTGGGGTCGAGGGTGATATCGATCTCATCGGCTTCGGGAAGGACGGCGACCGTCACCGTGGACGTATGGATCCGGCCGCTCGCCTCGGTCTTGGGGACGCGCTGGACGCGGTGGACGCCGCTTTCGAACCGGAGGAGCGAATAGACGTTCTTGCCCTGGATGCCGGCGATGATCTCCTTGAACCCGCCGATCGGCGAGACGCTCGTGTCCAGGACCTCGAATTTCCAGCCCCGCTGCTCGGCGAAGCGGGCGTACATCCGGAACAGGTCCTGGGCGAACAGCGACGACTCGTCGCCACCCGCCCCGGCCCGGATTTCGAGGAGGACGTTCTTTTCGTCGAGCCGGTCCTTGGGGATGAGCTTGAGCTTGATCGAGGCTTCGAGCTCGGCCTCGCGCGGGAGGAGCCGTTTGAGCTCGGAGTCGGCCATCGCCCTCAGGTCGGAGTCGCTTTTGGGGTCGGCTAGGATGTCTTGGGCATCCTGGATGTCCTTGCGGACGCGCTTGTAGTCCTCGAACATCCGGACGAGCGGTTCGAGCTCGGCCCGCTCCTTGGCGAGCTCTTTGATCTTCTGGGGCTGCGCGCCCAGAGCGGGGTCGGACAGGCTGAGGGTGAGCCGCCGGTATTTTTCCTCGAGGGCCTCGAGTTCCGAGAACATCGCGCCTATTTTTTCGGCTTGGGCTTCGCCATCGGTTTATCGTATTTTTTCCGGAATTTCTCGATCCGTCCGGCGCTGTCTATGAACTTTTGTCGGCCGGTGAAAAAGGGATGGCATTGCGAGCAGATCTCGACGCGGATCTCCTTCTTCGTCGACCGCGTCTTGAACGTGTTGCCGCAGGCGCAGATCACGGTGCATTCGTCATAAGCCGGATGAATGTCTTTCTTCATCACTCGATCTCCTGGTAAACCGGGTTATTATACCAGATTTCAATGGGGAAGCAAACGGGGGCTCGGGGCAGCGGACGAGCCCGGAGGGAACGAAGCGACCATCCAACTTGGAGGGGAAGACCCCTTCCAACGGGCACCGGGATGACCCGGTCGCCCTGCCTCCCCTTCTCGGACTCGCTTCGCCGGAGTCCTCCGACCAAGGGGGCGACTCCCCCTTGGATTCCTCTACGAGCGGTTTCCCGCGGCAACGCCCGGTCAACCGCTCGTTAAAAGTTTAGCCTGCGATAGCTCCATTTTCGTGATGTTTGAGCGTTGCTCGACTGAAGCTCCACGGACTTACGTCCAGGGGATCTGCCCATTGCAGGCGTTGGAGCGCCTGTCCCCGTAGCGGGGATTCGCGATCCCTCCACGGACTAACCTCCATGGATTCCCGCGAGGGGATT
>Ga0315289_10004925_pt1 | contig 19861 bp, 10 predicted proteins | sample YL17G11_40_MG_FD_203452 | JGI IMG/M metagenome (GOLD analysis project Ga0315289, IMG submission 203452) | Sediment microbial communities from Yellowstone Lake, YNP, Wyoming, USA - YL17G11_40 | ecosystem: Environmental > Aquatic > Freshwater > Lake > Sediment | place: USA: Wyoming | collected...
AGCCCCGTCGCGGAGTGACGTTCGCCCCTCGGCGCGCGCTCAGTCTGACAAAGAGGAAACGGACTCGGGGTCTCACTTCTCGCTCGCCCTCTTTTTTTCTCTCTCCCCTTTTTCCCGCTTCGATCCGCGTCGGGCATCCGTTCAGGTTTTATCAAGTCAGGGCTCAACTTTGTCTGTAACAAGGGAGCAAATCAAGCAAAACGCCAAAGCTAAAAAAAAAAAAACTTTTCACACGTCCTCCTCAACCTCCCTCTTTCTCATCCTCGACCTCCTCTCCTCCTCCCTCTTCCCATTCCGCCTCCATCTCCTTGAGGACGCGCGCGCTCTCCCTCGCCAGCTCCATCTCCTCGGCACTCGGCTCCAGCCTCGTTTTCGCCATTTCGCCCCACCGCTGCCCCAGTCCCTCCTCGGCCTCGCGCGCGGCGTCGCTCGCCACCCTCGCCATGGCGCAGATCTCCTCGTACGACAAGCCGCACGCGACCGCGGCGACGATCGCGTCCTTGGTCGGCTCGCGCGCCTCCTCTCGCATCCTCTCGCGAAGGGCCTCCTTGTCCGACTGCGGCATCGCGCGGAATTTTTCGTGGAGCTCTTCCGTTATCTCGTCGTGGAGGGCGGTCTCTTCGGGGTCGAGGCCCACGGGGGCAATCGTTATGGGCTCGGGGCGAGAGGAGGAGGACGGCGGCGGCGCCGGCTCATCTTTTTGTTCCTCTTTGTTTTCTTCTTCCTTGTGTCGTTCTTCTTCGGCGCGCATCTTCTTCTTCTCCTTCCTCTTTCCTCCGCTGCTGCTTCTGCTGCTACTTCCACCGAAGCCTGCGGCGCTTGCGCGCGGCGCTTTGAAAGGAGAGGCTGTCGCTACTGCTGCTGCTGCTGCTGCTATTTTTTTCTCCTTCCTCTTCGTCGTCGTCGTCGTCGTCTGCTGCTGCTGCTGCTGCTCCTGCTCCCGCTTCCCCTTGGCCTTCTCCTCCTCCAGCGCCGCGGCCTCCTTCTTTGCGGCCTCCTCGGACGCCGTCTTCGTCCTGAAGATCGGACCGTTGTCCGTCTCCGGCAGGGGGCCAACGTCGGCGGCGGTGACTGCTTTCAAATAAGCGTCGAGGAACTCGAGCTCGTCTTCGTCCTCCCCTTCTCCTTTCGGGGTCGGACGAGAGGTCGGAGAGGCGGAGGAGGAGGAAGAGGAGGAAGAGGGCTTCGAGGCGGAGACGAGCGAGTCGAGCAGCGTCGCCGAATCCTCTTCCTCCTCCCCCTGCTCCTCCCCAAAGGCCTCTTCGCCGTCCTCGCCGCCGTCGTCTCCCTCGGCTCCTTCGGTCGCCTCCGACGCGCCGTCTCTCGCTGGCGCCCTCTCAGGGGCGCCGTTCGTCTTGTTGCCGCTGGAGCTGCCGGCGACGTTGTCCCTCAGGGAGTCGAGCAGCGAGGGCCCCGCCGCGGCGGCCTCTGCGTGCCAGGCCGAAGGTGGCGGCGGCGGCGGCGCCTCTGCCCCCGGAGGGAGAGGCCCCTGCGGCGGCGGCGGCGGCGGCGGCGGCGGCGCCGCCGGCCGTCCGACCTCCACTGTCTCGAGCCTGCCCCCCGAAACCCTTTGCGCCGCGCGGATGACCTCAGCGACGTCGGGGAGCTCGTCGACGACCTCGAAGGGCGGAGAAGCAGCGGAGGGCGAGGACGAGGGGGAGGCACGCGCGCTGCTGCTGCTGCTGCTGCTGCTGCTGCTGCGCCGGCTCCTGCCGCTCGTCGCCAAAAGCCCCTGCTCCGCGGCGGCCTCGGCCAAAACGTCCCCGACCCGCCTCGCAGCCCAGTCCAAGGCGTCGGCCTCCGCGACGGCCACGCGGGGCATCCCGGCGGTCTCCAGCGCGTCGAGGATGAGCGCCTGCTCCCTCGGGGACAGCCCGCCGAAGAGCACGGCGCGGACCGGCAGCGCGCCGGGCGGCGCCCGCCGCGGCCGCGCGCCCGCCGGCGCGGCCCAGTCCGGCTCGCGGAGGCCGCCGCCGAGCAGGGCGTCGCGCACGGTCAGGGACAGCGCGTCGGCGCCCTCGGCCGGCATGACCGCGACGTCGGCGAAGCCGGCCGCGTCGACCAGCGCGCGCGCCGCGGCGGCCTCGCCCTCGAGGAAGCCGGCGAGCACGAGCGAGCGCGGGCCCGCTGCGGGCTCGGCGCCGCCCTCGCCGCCGTCTTCGGCGGCGTCGGCGGCGTCTTCGCCGAGGTCGTCGAAGGCCTCTCGCGCGACATCCTCCGGCGGGATGAAGGCCAAGGTGTCTTCTTCGTCCTCTTCGTACAGGGCGTCTTCTTCTTCGTCGTCGAGGTCTTCGGCGTCGAAGTCGGGGAATTCGTCGTCGTCGTCGTCGTCGTCGAGGTCGAGGTCGAGGTCGAGGTCGACGTCAACGTCTTCGCCGGCGGCCGCCGCTGCCGGCGCCGCTGCCGGAGAAGGAGCGAAGCTGTCGACGTCGACAACGCCTCCATTGCCGTCGCCGCCGCCAAAAGCGCGACGCCGATGGGCTCCCACCCCCCTCTCTCTCAGCTGCTGCCCGCGCAGGCGCAGTATCCAAAGCAAGTCCCGCGATTCTGTCGAGCTCGGGAGGACGCTGCGAGGCGTGAGCGCGCCCCGCGGGGCGAGATTAAGGCGGAGCATTGCAGATCGGCGGCAAACTCGAGCTTGCTGGCCAAAAAGTGGGGCTTTGGGCTGCCGCCTTTTTTTTTTTTTGAACCTCGACCACCGTCCGCCCCTCACGCTCTCGACCTCGATCTCTCTCTCTCTCTTCTCTCGTTCCGCAACAGCTTTTCTATCACACACACAGACACACACAAGCATTCGAACATCTTTCATTCTTGTTAGCAAAGGAGAGAAACTGCTGTAGCTTTTTTTCCATTTTAACCTCTCTGCTGCTGCGCCGCAGAAAAGACAGCAGAAGCAGTCCCGCCGCCGGCCCTCTTCTCCTCGGCGCGCCGCTGCCGCATCCTGCGCGCCGACAGCCGGTTGGTCACCCTACGGCGCAGCCTGCGGTACTCCTTGGGGGTCACGGCAAGCACCGAGCCGTCGTCGGCTTCGACCAAGACGGGGTCGATTCTCCTCTTGCGCCCGCGGCGGAGCGGCGAGGACGGGGGGGGAGGAAGGAGCGAGGAGTCTGTCGCTGCTGCCTGGCCTCTGGCTCCGTCCGAGGGCGAGGAGCCCACGCGATTCGTGGCAGCGGCGGCGACGGCGGCAGCAGAAGCAGCAGCCGGCGCAGCAGAACTCAACACGCCAAGGATCGGCAGCGCTGGCCTCCGCTTCGCGGCCGGGCCGTGATGGCGTGGCGGCGGCGCGAGCGAGAGGAGGCAAGTCGCGGTGTTCTCGAGGTTTCCGCCGATGCCGCCAACTCCTCTTCTTCCGGAAGGAAGGAAAGAGGCGGCGCCAGCAGCAGCAGCAGCAGCAGCAGCGGTGGAGGAAGCTGCGGCGGCCGCGGCCGCGGCGGCAGCGCTCGACATCGTGATCGCGATCGTCTCCCCGGGGCCCTCCTCGCCGCAGGCGCCGGCGCCGAAGGAGAAGGACAGCAGCGCGGCGGAGGAGGCGTGGGAGCGAGAGCAGGAAGAGAGCGCCGCTCCGGGGAAGAAGGCGCACATCGCCGCCGCCGCTGTGTCGGAGGACCCCGCCGCCGCCGCGGCAGAGGACGCGGAGGGGAAGGGGAACGCGGGGCCGCCGCAGGAGGCGAGGGCGAGGGCGAAGTTTGGAGGGAGCCGTATCGTCACCCCCAGCGGGGAGGCGGCGGAGGCGAGAGAAGCCGCTCCCCTGCGCGAGGCACCCCCGCTCGCCGCGGCGACTAGCGCGGCCGCGGCGGTACGCCGCTGCTGCTGCTGCTGCTGCCGCTCCCCTCCTCCATCGGCGCTATTTCCCGCGGCAGCAGCGACAGAGGCAGCGGCAGCTGCTGCTGCTATCCTCGCGACGCATCCCTTGTCGCTTCTCCTCTTCTCTCCGAGCAAGCCAGTGGTGACGACGGCGCCGCGGCTGCCGGAGCTCTCGCCGCTGCCGTCGCTGCCGCTGCCGCTCTCGTAGAGGGACGCCGGCAGCGATGGTGGGAAGGGTGGGAGCAGCTCCTGCTCGTAGCTGCTTTGCTGCTGCTGCTGCATTTGCGTTTGCTGCTGCTGTTGCCGCTCGTAGCTGTAGCTATACCCGGCGGGGACCGATGCGGCCACTGCTGCTGCTGCTGCTGCTGCTGCTGCTGCAATCCCGGCGGGGGGGTCGTCGAGAGAGAGCGGGGCGACGCCGACTCGGGGCCGAGGGAGCGTCGGCAGAGCAGGGGGAGGAAGAGGCCGAGCCTGCTGCCGGCCCCCGCCCCCGCCCCCGCTCGCAAAGAGGCCCGCGAGCGCCGCTCCCTCGTCGTCGTCGTCGTCCCCCGCTTCGTCGCCGCTACCCATCGTCATGGGCGGGAGCGAGGCCAGAGGGATGGGCTCGAGCGAGGCCGGGTGGACCGAGGGCAGCGAGGAGAGGCTGCGGGCCGCGGCCGCAGGTGAGGGCGGCGGTGGCGGCGCCGAGGCGGGCGGCGGCCGGGGCGGCCCCCCCTCCCGCGCCTCCTCCCAGCAGGCGCCGCGCCGCAGCTGGGCCATCCCCCCCGGATCCTGCTCCTCCTGCTCCTCTGCGCCTTCCCCGGTGGGAGAGCCGCCGCGGGGGTCGGCCGGCGTCGCGGCCTCGGAGCAGGAGGAGGAGGAGTGCGGGGAGGAGGCCGACGCTGGGAGCTGTCGCTCCGCGACCGGCTTCGGCGGCGGCGAAGCTGACGGAAGGTGAGGGAAGAGCAGCAGGTGCAAAGAGTCGGGTCGCGTCTTCGCTGCCTCGTTCCACGCCCAGGACATCTGCTGATTTGCAGTTTTCGATCGGATCGGGCACGTGAGCGGGGTAGATTCGGATGCGGGGGAGGAGGGAGGGGGAGAGGCGCGCCGCGACCGATCGGAAAGGCCATTGGGATTCTCCGCCCTTTGTCTCCGCCTCCTCTCTTCTTCTTCTCTGCTACCTCTCCCCGAAGAGCCTTCTCTCGCGCCAAGGCGCTTTTGCTCTCCCATTAACTTACTAGCGTACCTATTTCCGTGCAGGCGCGATCGAAAGGCGATAACTGGAGAAGAAAGAGAGATAATCCCCTTTCGTTTGTGGCGATAGAGGGGCCGCCAAAAGTATAAGTGCAAACGAAGGGGGGCGACAGGCGAGCGACACCTGTTCTTTCAGGCCGGAGGGAAAGAGCTCCGCCGACTCCCTCCCACCTCCTCTCCACCGCTTTCCACGCCTCTCTCTTTTCTTATTCAATACAGGGTATGCAAACCAGACAGCGACACGTTTTACAATGCAATGTGTGTACAAAAAGGAAAAGGCACGAGAAAACCGCGGCAAACGAGAAAAGCAAAAGAAACCAGCGACCGCCACCGCCGTCGCCGACGCTGCCCCCTTGACGCCCCCTGCCCCCCCCCCCCCCCCCATCTACAGCGCTCCGCCTCCGGGAGCGGCAGCGACCTTTCCCCCCCTGCCCTCCAGAGCCGCCAGCACCCTCTCCGCCGCCATCCTCCTCGCCCTGGCCAGGCTCCTCGCAGGGATCGGGTCTATCCCGGCCGCGGCGAGGGAGGAGCACGGCCTCCAACAGATCAGGGAGAGCAGGGCGCACGCCCGCGGGTACGCCGCCGCCGCCGCCGATGCCGCCGCTGACGCCGCCGCCGAAGGCGCCAACGTCGCCAAAGTCGCCCCCCCCGCCCCCGCCTCGGCCTCCGCCCCGGCGCGCGCGTCCCCGAAGGCAGCGGCGTAGGCGAGGTCCCACGGGTCCGGGAGAGCAGCGGTCTTGGCCTCCAAGGAGGAAGAACGAGAAGAAGAAGAGGAATCAGAGGAGGAGGAGGAGGAGGAGGTCGAAGTCGAAGCAGCAGCAGCAGCAGCAGCAGCTGCGGTCGAGACAGAAGGCGGCGACGGAGGAGCAACGCCCCCTCCTCCAAAGGCCCTCGCGGCGTCCGCCACCGCGGCGGCGGCCAGCGCCGCCGAGGCCTCGACTGCCGCGGCCCGCGCACTCTCCGCCGCGAGTGGGGAAGGGTCGCCGAAGGGCGCGGCAGAGGCGGCAGAGGCGACAGAGGCGGCAGAGGCGGCAGAGGGAGGAGAAGAAAGAGGCACGAAGCCGGTAACGGCGGCTGCGAGCCCCGAGGCCGCCCCCGAGGCCACCGGTGCCAGGAGCTGCATCGCGAGCAGCCTCAGCGACAGCGCCGCCGCGTGCCTCCCGGCTCGGGAGTGCGCCTCCGCGGCGAAGGCCGCCGCGGACGCCCCGCGGAGGAGCAGGGAGGCCGAGGGGGCGGCGGTGGGCAGGGGCGGCGCCGGCGGGGGGAGGCGCGGGCGGCGAGCGGCGAGGGGCGGGGAGGGGGGCGGCGCGGCGGGCTGCCGCGGCTGCGGCGAAGGCCGAGCGGAGCCGACGCGCGCCGCCGCCCTCGAGGCGGCGGAGGACCCGGCCCGCAGCAGCAGCCCGCCCGCGGCGACGCCCAACCTCGCCGCCGCCCTCGCGCCCCCTCCGGCGAGGGCGGCCAGCGACGGAGAGGAGCCCGCGTTTCCGGGGGGAGGGGAGGAGGGGGAAGGGGAGCGGGAGGGAGATCTCCTGCTGCGGTCCCGAGGAGGCGAGGACGCGTCGGCTGTGGCGGCAGCAGCAGCAGCGAACGGGCTCGAGGCGACGACGGGGAATCTCTCGTTGCCACTGCCGGTGATGAGCGCTCCGTCGACGAAGACGTATTCACTGGCGTCGTCGATAAAACTCGAGTTGGACTGGTTCCTCCCGCTGCCTCCTCCTCCTCCTCCTCCTCCTCCTCCTCCCCCTCCTCCTCCCCCTCCTCCTCCGCGCATCATCGCGGCGTGGAGGGTGTAGATGTGCTCCCGCGCCGGCCTCGGCGGAGGAGGAGGGAGAAGCAGCTGCGGCCGAGGCGGGGAGAGCAGCAGCGGGGAGGGCCGCTCCGTCGGGGGCGGCGCGCGGCGCAGGAGGCCCGCCGGGAGCGTCGCGGCCGCGGTCGCCGCGGGCGCGGAAGCGGGGCCGCCAATCGCCGCCTCCTCGCCCTCCTCCCTCCTCTCCGAGGGCCCCGGCGGCGCCACCCCGGTGAGCCACTCGTGCTCGAAAAACTCCTCGAACGAGATCCGCGCCACCGGGTCCCTGCGCAGCAGGCCGCGCAGCAGGCCCCGCAGCTGCGGCGACGAGGCCGCTGCGACGTCGGCGGGCAGCGCCGCCTCGCGCCGCTCGATGTCGCGCAGCAGCGCCAGCGGGTTCGCGCCCCCAAACGGCGGCGCGCCCGCGACGAGCTCGAAGAGGATGGCCCCGACGGACCAGAGGTCGGCCTTGGCGTCGTAACGGCGGTGCTGGAGGATCTCCGGGGCCATGTAGAGGGGAGAGCCGCAGAGCGTGTCCGCGAGCGGGAGCGGAGGTGGGGGGTGGAGAGAGTGGCTCGCGGAGGCCGAGGCCGAGGCCGAGGCAGAAGGGGGGCTCGAGCTCGCTGCCGCCGCCGCTCCTCCTCCTCCTCCTCCTTCTCCTCCTCCTCCTCCTCCTCCCCCTCCTCCTCCTCCATCTCCTGCCCCTGCCCCCGCGGAGGCTGCAGCCTCGAGGCAGCGCGCGAATCCAAAGTCCGCGATCTTGAGAACGAAACGTCCCAGATCGCTGGGGTCGCCTCCGGAGTCGCCGCCGTCGAGGGGCAGCGCCGGCAACGCCACCCCCGCCGCCGCTGACGGCAGCAGCGAGGCCTCGCCGCCCCCATCCCTCTCTTCTTCTCCCTTCCTCTTTCTGCTGGCCAGCAGCAGGTTGTGCGGCTTGAGGTCCCTGTGCACGCAGCTCCTCGCCCACAGGTGCCGCAGCCCGCCCGCCAGCTGCCGCAGCAGCCCCCTGGCCTCCGCCTCCGTGACCCTGCCGCCCGGCCGCGCGCGCAGCGCCGCGGCCAGGTCGCCGCCGTCGCAGAGCTCCGAGACGAGGAACGTGCGCCCCGGGCCGCGCTCCTCGAAGACCTCGATGAGCTCGAGGACGTGCTCGCTCGCGGAGCACGCCCTGAGCGTCGCGGCCTCGCTGAGCAGCGCGGAGCGCAGCTTCGGGCTGAGCGCGTCGGTGTTCACTTCCTTGACAGCGGCGACGCGGCCCGAGGCGACGTGCGACGCGAGCCAGACGACGGCGAACGAGCCCCGGCCTATCTCGCGCTCCAGCCTCCACCTGCCTGCGACGATTCGCTCTGGAGCAGTTGTCGTCGAAAAAGGAGGAAGCACTGGTGCTGCTGTTTCTGGGATCGCTGCTGGCGGCGGAGGCGGAGGCGGGGGCGGAGGCGGCGGCGGGGGCGGAGGAGGAGACGTCGAGGGCCGGGAGAGCGGGTCGAGGATGTCGCTGCCGCCACTGTCGTCGTCGGAGCGACTTGCTTGGGCGGGAGGAGCCGCTTCTTCCTCACCCGCCTCGTCGGCGGCGACACTCGCTGGCCATTCCCCCGCCGCGTCTGCCATCTCGGCGACCTCTCTTTTGAGACAAAACCCACCCAGGGACTCTCAAACGGCCCGAAACCCGTGTCGAGGGTCTCGACGGAGGAATTCGCGGGGAAGTGCACGAGAGGTGGGACGGGAAGGGTCTGGGCGAAATGCGGGGGCGACGAAAGGGGACCAGGCAGCAATCACTGCTCTTCCCCTCTTCCCGCGAAGCCGGCTTGCGAGCTCTCGTCTCCTCGACTTTCTGCGCTCTCTTTTGGGAGACGAGGATTAAGACGGAGGAAAGCCCTCTCCCGGAGATTGAGCGTCTCGGGGCTCTCCGGGGGGAGAGGAGGCCGTGCGAGGGTTTTAAATCGGAAGCAACTCAACCAAGCAACGCCGACGAAAACTCTAAACGCCCGCCCGCGACCCGAACGGAAAAAATCCCGAACGCTCAAAACTCTGCTCGAGCTCGAAGCAGCCATCGCAACTGCCGGATCTCAACCTTCTCCGTCGCATTTCCCGCATGCGCTGGCTCTCTCGTCCTCTTCTTGAACGGCTTATCTCAGAACACTCGTGTCTCTCTCTCCGAGAAAGGAAGCGCCAATTCGAGAACAGGAAAGCACGCCAAAACGGAGTAGAAGGCTCCACCTGTTTTTTTTTGAAAAAGAGAAAGGGGGATGTCGCGCCGGCAGCAGCGCCGCCTCTCGGCGGCGACGCTCCTCCTCTCCGCCCTCCTCCCCCTCCTCCTCTGCACCTTCTTCGCCTCCGCGGCCAGGAACCTCCCCCTGACGGCCCCCGAAGGCGCCGACGGAGGCTACGTTGTTGTCATCGACGCAGGGAGCACGGGAAGCAGGGTCCACGTCTACCGGTGGAGGGCGGCGGGGGGCCCAGAGCAGCCTTCGTCGCCTTCCTCCCCCGGCGGCAGCTCTCCTCCTCCTCCTCCACGCCGCCCGCTGCTGCCAGAGGTCTCGCCCGCGGCGCCCCCCCTCAAGCGGGAGCCGGGCCTCTCGGCCACCAGGCCTGAGGGAGTCGCCGCTGCCCTCGGGCCGCTGCTCGCGTACGCGGCGGCACACGTCCCCCGTTCCCATCACGCGACGACCGACGTCCTGATCCTCGCGACGGCCGGGCTGCGCGCGCTGCCCCGGCAGGAGGACCGCGACGCGCGCCTGCGGGCGGCCGCTGACGCCGTGGTCGCGCTGTCCGAATTCCCTCGGCCGAGGAGGGGGGCCGTGGCGACGCTGCGGGGCGTCGACGAGGGGGCGCTAGCCTGGATCGCAGCCAACGCCGCCGCGGGCACGCTGGTCGCCGGGCAAGGGGGCGCTGCTCCTCCTCCTTCTTCTTCTTCCTCTTCCTCTTCTTCTTCTTCTTCTTCTTCTTCCTCTTCCTCCTCCGAAGGCTCTTCCGAGGCCAAGAGCAGCGGCACCTTTGGAATCGCGGAGATCGGGGGCACGAGCATGCAGGTCACCTTCGAGGTCTCGGACGCGACGAGCGGCGCCGGCGAGAGAGCTCCCTCGACGGCGGCGGCGGACGTCTTCCGCCTCGAGCTCCCCGACCTCCACTCGGCAAGGACGACCAAGAGCCCCTCCGTCGCCCTCTTCAGCCTCTTCTCGAGGTCGTGGGAGGGCTTGGGGCTCGAGGCCGCGAGGGCGGCGACGGCCGCGGCGGTCTCGCTGTCTTCTCCGCCTTCGGGACCGGCCTCCTCTGCCGCCGCGTCCCCTACTCTCAGGGCGCTCGACCCCTGCGTTCCCCCGGGGGCGGTCGTCCCGCTCCCCGCAAGCGTCGGCTTCGGCGTCGGCGCTGCCGCGTCGGAGGCCTCCTCGTCGGTGTCGGCGTCCGAGGCGCCCCCCCCCCCACCGCTCTCGGGGATCGGCACCGGCGACTTTGACGCCTGCCGGAGCGCCGCCGCCGACGCCCTCAGGCTCTCCTGCGCCGCCCGCCCGGACCAATGCCCGCTGCCCCTGCCCTCCTCCTCCTCCTCCGCCTCCCCCTCCTCCTCGTCCTCCTCCTCCTCCTCCGAAGACGAGGACGACGACGACGACGACGCTCCTTCGGCGAGCGGCAACAGGCCCCCGCCCAACCTCTCCGGGATGGAGCTCCTCGGGATAGAGAACCTGAGGCACACCGCCGACGCCCTGGGGCTGCTGGCGAGGAAGGGAGGGGGAGGGGGAGGCGGAGGAGGGGGCGGCGAAGGGGGCGGAGGAGGGGGCAGGCCGACGCTCAGGGAGATCGCCGCCGCCGGCAGGGAGCTCTGCGGCGGCAGAGGCGACGCGCATAAAGGGCGGCAGAAGCCCCTGGGCCCCGTTGATGCCGCGAGACACTGCTTCGGCGCCGCCTACACTGTCGCGCTCCTGCAGGGGGCGTTCGGGATCGGCCCCGACGAGCGCGGGGTCGAGTTCTCCGGGTCGGTCGTCCCTTCCTCCTCGTCCTCGTCCTCCTCGTCCTCCTCGTCCTCCCCTTCCTCTTCCTCCGCTACCGCTTCTCTGTCCGACATAGAGACGCCCGAGCGCGTGACCCCCGAGTGGACAGCCGCAGCCGCGGCCCTAGTGGCAGCCGACGCAGTCGCCGCCTGGGGCACCGTGGGGAGGAAGGGGACCAAGCGCGGCCGCCCGTCGTCGCCGCTGCCGTTCGAGGCGCTGCTTCGCGCCCCGGGAGAGGCGACCGCGGAGCGCTTCTCCTTCCGCCACAGGCGGCGCATGCCGCTCGCGCGGTTCTTCCTGGCCTGCGGGGCGCTCTCGGCCGCCGCCGCGGCAGCGAGGTCGCTCTCGGAGCGACGAGGGGAGGGTGGCGCGAGCCAGCAGCAGCAGCAGCAGCAGCAGCAGAGGAGCTCTGCGGCCGGGGGGGGCGACGGAGGGGGCTCGCCTCTTTTCCCCTCGAGTGCCGACGCCGCGTCCGACGCCCTGGCGGACGGGTCTTCCCCTCTTCGCGGCGGGGGGTCCAAGCTGAGCAAGCGATGAGGCGGAGGCGGAGGGAGAGCTGTCGACCTCTTCTGCCGAAGCGTCGTCGTCATCGGTTTCCCCAAAGGAAAAGACGACACCTTTGGTTATCTGATCAGCGATCTGTCTTTTCTTTCCGCGTGCGTTCTTTACTAGCGGTTAAATGTTTACAAATTCAAGTGAAGAATAATTCGTTGCGGGGCTTTCGTTTTTCACTCTCTGTTAAAAGATCAAAAATGTTTTTTCTCAAAAATCAGTGCTGCTTCGGTGTCGCCGCTGGGACGAGGGGACGCTTCTTCCCGAAGAGGGCGAGGGGGCGCTGCTGCTGCTGCTGCTGCTGCTGCTGCTGCGAAGCGGGGGGCCTGCGCTGCTGCATTTGTAGCGAATGCTGCTGTGCCTTTTGCTGCTCCTCCTGCGCCTTCGTCCTTACTCTCCTGGCGACGACGACGGCGGCGACGGCGGCGGCGGAGACTCCTGCCGCCGCTGCCGCCGCTCCTACCCTCCTTCCTCCTCCTCCTCCTCCTCCTCCTCCTCCTCCTCCTCCTCCTCCTCCTCCTCCTCCTCCCGCTTTCCCCTTCTCGCGCACCCAGGACAGCAGCGCCGCGTCTTTTCCGTGCCACGAAGAGCCGTGCAGGTGGGTGAACAAGGCGCCGCACGCGGCTCCGGCGCCGTGGAGTCTGTTGCTGCTGCTGCCGCTTTTCGTCCCTAGTTCGTCGCAGCCGGCGGCGGCGGCGGCGGCAGAAGAAGAAGCTGCTGCTGCTGCTGCTGCCGCCGCCCGCTGGTCCCCCCCTGCCCTCGCTCCCTCCGCCTTCTTGCTGTTCGTCTTCTTCCTCTTCTCTCCGTACTTGCCGTAGAGCCTCGCCGGCAGGATCCACAGCTTCTGGGACCGGCCCGGCCACCGCAGCGCCGAGATCGTCAGGAACATCGGGCCCGTCGAGAACATCACGCGGGCGTACGCCGACGGGAACAGCAGGGCCGACGTGACCCTCTCGGCCGCCGCCGCCGACCGCAGCGCCAGCTCCAGCAGCCCGCAGCCCGGCGCGGCCACGATGACGTCGTTCGACACGCCCGCCGGCCAGGTCCGCGGCAGCACGATCTCGCGCTCGAGCAGCGCGAGCTCGGGCGCGTCGAGCCTGCGCTCGCAGCGCACGTCGAGGTCGAGGTAGACGCCGCCGTGCAGGAAGAGGACGGCGAGGCGCGAGATGTCGGCCCTCTGGACGGGGTTGGGGTAGGCGTCGTAGGCCCGCATGAGCGCCCTGGCGAGGGGCGGGGAGGAGGGGCCGACGGCGGCGGCGGCGGCGGAGCTGGAGCCCGAGCCCGAGCCGGAGCCGGAGCCTGAGCCGCCGCTGCGCCCGGGCGGCGGCGGGGCTGCTGCGCCCCCTCGGGCGATCTGCAGCGCGGCCTCGGCGACGGCCTCCCTGAGCTCGGCGTCGTCCCAGAGCCGCACCGTCCAGCCCCTCTCGCGCGGGTGCAGCTGCGCGCAGCTCCTGCGGGCCGCGTCCCACCTGGGGGGGGTCGAGTGCGTCTTCCAGCTCTGGTGGATGACGCGGGGGACGATCTCCCCGGGGAGGGATCCCGGAGGCGCGAGCGGGGGCGAGGGGGTGGAGGGAGAGGGCCTTGGCCTCGCCGGCGAAGAAGAAGAAGAGGAAGGCGACGACGACGAAGACGACGTCGGCGGCGCCTCCAGGAGGACAAAGGGGACCTCGTGCGTCCTCGGGGGCTTGAGGAGCGCCGCCGACAGCCAGAAGGGGGAGGAGAGCGCCGCTCCGAGCGCGGCGAAGACGAGCAGGAGCAGCGACAGGAGGACACGGCGGCGCCGGTCGCGGCGGAGGAGGCTCCCCTCCCGGGCCGCGGCAGCGGCGGCGCCGAGGCGCCGCTTGAGCGCGGCGGGTTCTTCCCCCGCCTCTTCGTCGCCGTCGTCGCCGTCGTCGTCGTCGTCGCCGAAGCGGAGAGCGACCGGGGTGCTCCCAAGCGGGATGTAGAGCTTCGTTGGGAGCTGCCTCGCCGATGGAAGCGGGGCGGGAGCGGGAGAGGCGGCGGAGGCGAACCAGCGGGAGAGGAGGGCAGGAAAGGCCCTTGAGGGAGGTGGTGCCGCTGCCGCCGCCGGGGGTGCTGATGATGCCTCTGCCGCTTTCGACGCCGCCGTTCGACCTCCCTGTGACCCCTCTCCGTCGCTCGAGCCGCACGAGGACGAAGTGTTGGCGGATTTATCCTCTCTCGCGGCGGGTGGCTCCCTCGGGCGGCGCTGCTGGCCCTGTTCGACGTCCCGGGCCATCGGACAAGCAAAGGAGCTGAGAGAGCTAGGGAGAAGCGATGGGAGTTTTTTTTCCCTTGTCGATCTCTATGCGCCCGTCGGAAAGGCGTCTTCCGGATGGCGTTTGTCGCTTTAAATCGCTCCGAGAGGAAAAAGTCGACCCGCTGAGATTGGATGCAACTCGGGTCAGGAACGGAGCTGGGGGCGGAGCGTGTTTTAATGAGCCTGAGAAGTCTCGTCGGCGAATTGCGCGGCGGCGCTGCTTTTTTCCGTTTTCTGAATTTTCAGATGAGTGCATCCCACTTTTCGTTTTCGTTTCATCGAAAGTCTAAAGAAAAGGAGGGAGTGCCAATACTCTCTTCCTCTCGCACTCCGCACCTCCTGTCAAACTCATCCCTTTGCAATGGGAGGAGACTGCTGCGGCGGAGGGCCTCCCCCTCCTGCTGCTGACCTCGAGGCCGCTGCCGCGGCTCTCAACGGCCTCTCTGTCTCTGCCGCCAATCAGCCCTCGCCGTCGAAGTCGCAGAAAAAGGCCGACGCCGCCGCCGCGGCAGCCAACGTGAGGCCGCACTCGGAATACGTCGCCGACCTCCAGGCCTTTTTGGCAAAGCGCATCGAGCTCTTCGAGCAGTACCGCAAGCGCGACGTGGACAAGGTGAATTGAGAAGAGGAAGAGAGCAAGAGAGAGCGAGAGAGAGGAGGAGGAAGACCGCTGATCGTTTGTTCTCAATGGGCTGCGTTTTTCCTGGCCACTTTCCTCGAACTTTGAAGGACCTTTTCCGCCTCGTTGACCTCCAGGCGCCCGAGAAGAGACATTTTCTTACCTTTTGTTTCTTTGGATGAATCAAAACCAACCCCAAAATACACAGATCGAGGCCGCCAAGGCCGCAAACGTCGCCTGCAAGGTCAAGTTGCCCGATGGCTCGCAGCGCGATGCGGTCGCCGGAGTCACGACGCCGCACGATGTCGCGCTGGGCATCTCCAAGTCGCTGGCCAAAGACATTGTCGTGGCCAAGGTGTGTGAGAGAGAGAGAGGGAAAGAGAAGGAGAGAGAGAGAGAAGAGAGAGAGACGAAGAAAAGCCGAGAGGGAAGGGAGAGACGAACAAATGGGGGACTCGATCTCCTCCCCCCCCGCTTCCTTCAACCTCGACCCCAACCCCCTCTCTTGAAATCTCACTTCACCCCCCCACCGCCCCCTCTCCCTCGACCTCTTCTTCGTCGTCTTCTTTTTCTTCTTCATTCTTCTTTCCCGCGAACCAAAGGTCGACGGCAAGGACTGGGACCTCGCCAGGCCCCTCGAGTCCTCCTGCGCCCTCGAGCTCTTCAAGTTCGACTCTGCCGAGGGCCGGCACGCCTTCTGGCACTCCTCCGCGCACGTGCTGGGCGAGGCGCTCGAGCAGTCGTTCGGCGTCAAGCTGACTATCGGGCCCGCGGTCGCCGAGGGTTTCTACTACGATTGCCACATGGGCGGGGACCGCTCGCTGTCCGACGCGGACTTCCCGGTCCTGGACAAGGCGGTCCAGCGGATCACGGCCGAAAAGCAGCGGTTCGAGCGCGCGGTCGTCTCGCGCGAGGAGGCGCTCGGGATGTTCGCCGAGAACAAGTTCAAGGCCGAGCTGATCGAAGGGTTCCCCGCCGGGTCCGAGATCACGCTTTACCGCTGCGGGCCCATGGTCGACCTGTGCACGGGGCCGCACCTGCCGCACACCGGCTACCTGAAGGCGGCCAAGGTGACGAGCGCCTCGTGCGCGTTCTGGCGGGCCGACGCCAAGAGGGAGGCGCTGCAGCGCGTCTACGGGATCACGTTCCCCGAGAAGGCGCAGCTCGCCGAGTACGAGCACCGCCGCGCCGAGGCCGAGAAGCGCGACCACCGGAAGGTCGCCACGGCGCAGGACCTCGTCCTCTGGCACCCGCTGTCCCCCGGATGCGCGTTCATGATGCCTGCGGGCGCGCGCGTCTACAACGAGCTGATCAGGTTCATGCAGGAGCTCTACTGGGAGCACGAGTTCGACGAGGTGGTCACACCCAACCTGTTCAACTTCGACTTGTGGCACACGAGCGGGCACGCGGCGCACTACAAGGAGAACATGTTCATGGTCGAGGTGGAGAAGCAGGTGAGGGGGAGATGGTTTTTTTTTCCGGCCTTTTTTTCTTCTTTTTTTTGCTTTGGTCGAGGTCGAGGCTGGAAAGACAAAAACTCATCATCAGAACCTCACAAAACTCAACGACGACGAAAACAGGAGTTTGGCCTCAAGCCGATGAACTGCCCGGGCCACTGCCTCCTCTTCGCCTCCCGCGCCCGCAGCTACCGAGACCTGCCCCTCCGCATGGCCGACTTTGGCGTGCTCCACCGCAACGAGTTCAGCGGCGCGCTCTCGGGCCTGACCCGCGTGCGCCGCTTCCAGCAGGACGACGCGCACATCTTCTGCCGCCCCGACCAGGTCGCGGCCGAGGTTTCGATGTGCCTGAGGATGCTGGACGCGGCCTACGAGGTGTTCGGGCTCGACTACTCTATCGCGCTGTCGACGAGGCCCGAGGGGTACCTGGGTGAGGAGTTTGTACCTTTTTTTTTTACTTTTTCTTCTCGTTTTTTTTTTCGAGGTCGCCGCAAAGGCGGAAAAGCTCGAAGAAGAAGAAGATGAAGAAGAAGAGAGAAAACTCACTCCAACCCCCCCCCACCCCACCCACCAAAAAAAAAAGGAGAGCTCGCGATGTGGGACCAGGCCGAAGCCGCCCTCAAGCGCGCCCTCGACGACGCGGGGCGCGCCTGGGAGCTCAACGAGGGCGACGGCGCCTTCTACGGCCCCAAGATCGATATCACGGTGTTCGACGCGCTGCGGCGCAAGTTCCAGTGCGGGACCATCCAGCTCGACTTCCAGCTGCCGCTGCGCTTCAAGCTCAGCTACGCGACGGAGGACGGGCCCGCCGGGGTCCCCGTCATCGTCCACCGCGCGATCCTGGGATCCGTCGAGCGCATGTTCGCCATCCTGACGGAGCACTTCGCGGGCAAGTGGCCGCTCTGGCTGAGCCCGCGGCAGGTCATGGTGGTGCCGATCTCCGAGGGCTCCGCGGCGTACGCCAAGCAGGTGAGGGCCGAGCTGCGAAAAGAGGGCTTCCACGTCGAGGTCGACCTGCACGACAAGAAGATGCAGAAGAAGGTCCGCGAGGCGCAGCTCGCGCAGTTCAACTACATCCTGGTCGTCGGCGAGCAGGAGAGGGAGGCGCGCACCGTGAATGTCCGCACGCGGGACAACAAGGTCCACGGGATGCACTCTCTGGCGTCGGTCGTCGAGGTTATGCGGAGGGAGAGGAGGGAGAAAAGCAAGGGGAGCCTGTTTGACGAGATGGAGGGAGCGGGAGGAGGGGAGCAGGAGGCGGGGGAGAAGAATGAGGGAGCCGCGGCGTAGAGGGAGAGTTAGACAGAGAGACTTTTTCCCCCCCTCTAAAGCTGAGCCTGTTTTTCCTTTTCGTCAATGTGAGCAATGATCTTGATCTTTTTATTTCTGTTTCGAATTTTACAAGAGAGATAGCGGGGAGAAAAAGAGGCGGGGCAGCCGACTTCGGCGGACTTCGTGTAAAAAGAAAGGAGAGGAGCGAGGGAGGGCGCCCGCTCGCGGCCGCCGGCGTTTCGTCCCCTCTCTCTCACTTGGCCGCCGCCGTTGCCGCCTCCTCGGGCTTCCTCGGCGGGATCGGCGGCACCTCGGCGCTCGAGCGCAGGCCCGAGTGCCACCCGGTCTCGGTACCCCTGGGGGGCCTGGCCACGCCGTTGGTACCCCTGAAGATCTTGCCTTTTTTTGTCCGCGGGTCGCGCTTGCCCATGAGGAGGAGCGAGGAGAAGACGGAAGAAGAGGTCGAGGTCGAAGAAGCCAAGGCGGCAGCCGGCGTCTTGATCGAGGAAATCAAACAGCTCAAGAGCTGCGCGAGGCCTGTTCGTCCGTTTGAAGACGCAGCAGAGAGTGCCAGCGTGGTCATGCTTGTCTTTGGATCGAAGGGCAGGCGAGGGGCGCCAAACAGCCTCTGGCGAGGCGAGCAAAAAAAAAGCAAATTGGAAAAGTGTGCCGACGTCAGAAGTCGAAAACAGACAACTTGTCAAGAAACATTTTCCGCTCTGCGCCCGTTTGCTGCGTCGCTCATTAGCTCGCCCTTCGTTCATTCACCTTCGAGCTTTTCTTCTCTGTCTCCTCGCCTTCTGATGGCCTCCTATGGCGGCGGCTGGCCGTCACGGTACGGACGTCCTCCCTTTCTCGCCCTGAGATCGAAAGAGTGTCACCGACGAGCGAGAGAGAAAGAAAGAGCAAACAAAAACATCGTTGTCGCAGCATCACGCCGACGCCGCGTTCTTCTTTTTCTCAACACCGGCCTCACTCAAACCCTCCCCCCAACTCCAAAAGAAAACGCAGGGACGGCCTCGCCTCTCGTGGCGGCGGCGCCTCCACGAGCTATGGAGGAGGAGATTCGGAATCTGTCTCCGTCTCGATCGCGGGGAACGCCTCGGCCTTCGACCTCGACTCCGAGGTCGCCGACCTGCGCTCGTCGGTCGGCCTCCTCAAGCAGATGGGGCGAGCGATCGGCAGCGAGGTCGCGGCGCAGTCCGAGATCTCCGAGAAGCTCCAGGAGGCCCTGGAGACGGCGCGGCACCTGCTGAAGAGGGGCAGCAAGAGGCTGGAGAGGGCGATGCGGCGTGGGAAGTCGTTTTATATGCTTTATTTGGTAGCCTTCTGCTTCGGGCTCGCGGGGCTTCTGGCCGTTTTGGCCAAGCTTCGAGGGCTGGCGCGGTGGGTGGTTCCCTCCTCGGGAAGGAGGTAGTAGCACAGACAGAATGGATAAAGGATGTGGAGCGTGAAAGGGAAGGGCGGAGAAAGGTTCTTTAACAGAAAACTGAAAAGAAAAGAAAAAAGTGCGTGAACTGATGGTAAAAAAAATGCATTTCTCCCTCTGTTTCTCTCTCTCTCTCCGTCTGTTATTGTTGAGCTGTCATCTCGGGGGCGGTGGGGACTTGAGCGCGTCCGGCTGCGGCGGCGACGCCGAAGGAAGCGGCTGCTGCTGCTGCTGAGGCGGAGCTTCCTCTCCCTCTCCCTCCTTCCCTCCTCCTCCCCCTCCTACCTCGCTGCCCTCCTGCTGCAGGCGCGTCCCCCCCTTCACCTCCTCTGCGTTCTCTGCGCCGTCGAGGGTCGCCCCGGGGCGGAGCGCAGAGCCTGCGGCGTCGTTGACCGGGGCGAGGGGCACGCGAGGGGGAGCGAAGGAGGAAACAGCTGCGGCGGAGGCGGAGGTCCCTCCTCCGCCGCCGCCTTGGCCCCGGTGCCCTCCTCCCCCTTCTCCTCCCTCGTGCTTCGGCTTCTTCCTCTCGGGGGGCGCTCCCGACGCAGCGGCAGCATCGGCGGCGAAGTCGTCCAAGGGCTCCAGAGGGGACATCATTCTCGGCCCCCTCTTCCTGCTGCTCTTCGCCGCCGCCGCCGCTACTCCTTCCTCTTTCTCCTCTGCCCCCTCTTTCTTCTCCTCCCAGTGCTGCTGCTCTCCTCCCTCCCCCTTCGGATCGGTCTGCTGCAACAGGAGGAGCATCTGCGAGGCCGCGGTCGGGGAGGGAGTGAGCGAATCCTCGTGCTGCCGAGGCAGAGACTGAGGCAGAGGCAGCGCGGGCGGCGACGCGATGGTGCCCACCGCTGCAGCCTCAGCAGCCGCTGCTCCTCCCTCCCCGCCCTCCGTCGCGGCGGCTTCTGGCACCCTCTCGCGCCTCTCGGGCGAGGGCAGCGACAGTAGATATCCGTAAGGGGTCGGAGAGGAGGAAGCGGCGACGGCAGCAGCGTCGGGGGCGGGGGCCGGAGCAGCCGCAAAGGGCCCGCCCTGGAACGCCCCGCCGTCGCCAAAGACGAGCCCCTGTTCTCTCCCTTCGCCGCCGCTCCCTCCCCCGCCGTCCACCCCCGCCAGTGTCCCCGCCCAGAGGTCGAGGGGAGGAGTCGAATGGGGAAGAGGGGACAGAGGGTGCGGCGCCTCGCCCCAGGGGGCGGCGCGGGCTTCCTCTTCTTCTTCTTCTTCGGCCGCGGCGTTTGCGTTTGCGGCGGCAGCGCTCGCTTCTTCCTCTGCTGCCGCCGCCGCCTCCGCCGCCGCCTTCGTTCCCGCCCTCGTCTCCTCCCAGGGACCGTCGGAGACCGGGAACCAGGTCGAGACGTCGGACGGGGCGTCGCGTGCGGCCTGGCGCGCCGCGGCCTTGGCGGCGCGCTCTGAGAGAGAGTTTTTTTTTGTTTCGAGAGGAGTTTTGAGACTTTTTTCCCCTTCTTCCTTCGTTG
>Ga0315289_10004927_pt1 | contig 19852 bp, 13 predicted proteins | sample YL17G11_40_MG_FD_203452 | JGI IMG/M metagenome (GOLD analysis project Ga0315289, IMG submission 203452) | Sediment microbial communities from Yellowstone Lake, YNP, Wyoming, USA - YL17G11_40 | ecosystem: Environmental > Aquatic > Freshwater > Lake > Sediment | place: USA: Wyoming | collected...
AAGTTTTGATGAATATTTTGAAGAATTGGAGGCAGAGGGGAAAGGCCTCAAGACCGATGTTTCTTCGCTGGGTCCGTGGGAGGAAGTGAAATAAATGCCAACTGAAGAAGTCAAAGTTGTAGTCAAGCAGGAAGATCAAACCCAAGGTGCTTCACGAAGTCAAAAGCGTGGAGTAGATGAATACAACCGTTCCCTCAATCAAACAATTCGTCTCAAAGATAAACTTCTTCAACAAGAAAGACAGTTAGCACGTGAACGTGAATCAGAGCAACGTGCTATGCGACAAGTCGCTCGATCACAACGGGTTACACAACGGCCTGGTAGAAGATGGACAGCACCCGAAGGCTTCATGGAAATGTCGAAAGCCGACTTGATTCGGGGTGTTGCTTCCGGGCAAATTCCAATGACGGAAGTTCCTCAAGAACTTCGCAATGAAATACAAGTTGAGCGTCAACTTCACCAACGGCAGCAAAGGCGTGTAGTACAGCAACAGATTCAACAAAGGGAAGGCGGTGGTGGAGGCGGAGGTGGCGGGGGTAGATTAGGCTGGGCACGTTTTTTACGGGGTGGAAGAGGCGCAGTAACAGGTACATTAGGTGCGATGACCGGAGGTGTTGAGGGTTTCGCCGGGGGTATGGGCCAGGTTGGTTCGGCTATAGGTGGAGCGGGGATGATGTTAGGGGGTGCTGCTGGAGCGGCACTTGGGGTAGGAGCGGCACTGGTTGGAATATTAGCAGCCACCACCGCCATGGCAGCTAATATGGCTGGTCCAGCGTTTTCTTATCAAAATGTGGCTATGCCATTAAATTATCGTTTGGGCCGGAATGCTGTTGCAGAAGCACGGGCTATAGGAATGCAATATGGATATAGTCCTGAAGAATCTGCACGGCTTCAAGCGGGTTTAGAAAGAGGTGGAGCACAAGCAGGTTTTGGTGCGGCAGCAAAGTTAAGATGGGCGGGAATAGAAGCACAGGAAGCCACTCAATTGATGACAGGTGCTACTGGTGCTGGAATTGTTCAACCCGGAAAATCAACAGAATACGAACGTTTTGCTAAAATAATAGCAATAGCAATAGCTGATAAAACAAAACTTCCTTCTGTTCCTCAGTATTTGGAACAGTTGAATAATTTGATGTCGTTGAGTAATCAGTTTCAAGCGGATATAGGAATAACCGGGGGTGAAACTCTTGCAGCTATAGCAAAATGGCAGGAAACTGCGGGAACTTCTATGTTGAGAGGAACTCAAGGTGCTCGCACTATGGCCAGTATAGCCAACTGGGTAGGAAAAACTGAAGACCCAGCCCAACAGGTTATGATTTACGAGGCTTTGAAAGGTGATAGCAGGTTTCAACAAGAAAGCGCAAGGATTTTGAGAGAAAAAGGCATAAGTATTGGCCCTGGGGAAGATTGGTGGAAGTTTGAGTACCAACGGGAAATGCCTGAAGCTTGGATACCTGCTCTATCAGGATTTTCACGGCGTTTTGGTGGGAATAAAAATGTTGGGGCAGCCGTGCTTCGCCGGGGAACTGGGTTAAGCATGACGCAAGCCCGGATGCTGATTGACATATCGGAAAAGCATGGTGGTGACTACGGGAAAATCAAAGAGGAATTTCAGGCAAGAACAAAAGAAGACCTTGAAAAACTTGTCCAGCCGATGGATGAAGGGGATTTAAGAAGGAAGTTGGCGGAAATAGCCGAAAAGCAGCTTCAGGCTGCAGAAGCCCTGGCCCCGGATGTTGCGGAATTAAAAGACTCCCTTGCTGAATTGAGAAGGCTTGCTATTCCAATTTTGAAAGATGCTGTAATCATAACTAAGTGGACTGTAAATTGGATAAACAGTAATCCCCTTCACAAAGCCACGCCTGAGGAAAAGAAAATTATGGAAGAAGCTGATCGGAATTCCCCATTTCTACCGGGTGTTGGTGGTTAATTATGGTTCAATATAAAACAAAAGGCGGTTCACCTACCGCTACAATAAATTTTTATACCAGGGATAAACTTTATGAATTGCATTCTAAGATTGGGGACCCTAACTCTGATTTTTTGAGTGTGAGAGTTAATAAGGATTTGAATTCCCCAACAGGTTCTTTTTCTATAACGTTGACCCCTAAAATGGATGAAGAAGGAAAAACCTGGAAAGATAAATTAGAAGTTTTTGACTATGTTGAAATTTTTCTGAAAGGGATAGATGATGAAAAAGAAAAAATCGTGATGCGTGGTGTTATTGATAACATTTCCATCGCTGAAGCTTTCCAAGAATTTCCTCAAAGAAGTATAAGTGTGGATGGCCGGGATTTGGGAATTTTACTTTCAGATTTTCAAATTTGGTATAATGCTTTTTTGGATCCAGTGTCAGACACCTTGCGTATGCTTAGATGGTTGAAAAATCCTAAAAGGGCTTACAGGTTTAACGATTGGTGGAGAGATTTTATTCAAAAGTGGAAGACTGTTATTGAGCTGACTGTAGGAAGACCCGGTTCAGGAACAAACCAATCATCGGAAAAGGGGCTCAATATAGAACCTTCTGAAACCCGTTTCAAAAATAAAGACAAACAATCTGGAATTGTAAATTTAGCAACAAAGGTAGATGTTGTTTCCTATCCTTTAATGGAGGATTTATCAACCTATTTGGAACCTGTTAAAAATTATGAGGGAAGTTTTTGGAATCTTTTTCAAAGTTACCAAGATGTTCCATTTCACGAAATGTTTATTTATGATACAGATGATAACGCCAAGTTAGTTATTCGCCCATCAAAACTTAAAGATATGAAAAGCAATTTGTACAAAGGCGTGTATAGTGCTATGAATCAAATTCCTGAAGGCTATCCTGACGATTGGTCTATAGAACCTATAGACAAAATTTCCTCAAGTTTTAACAAGAACTCAGGACAACTTCGAAATAACTTTTTTGTTTATCCTGAATATGGGGCGGGTTTGAGTAAAGTTGAGTACATGATGTCCGCAGCAGCACCGTACATTGGAAACATAAGTGAGTCAATCAATCCTTTTTTTAGCATAAAAAAGGATGACACGGAACCCTCCGAAAGCCGTTTTGTAAATAGGGCCACCGGGCAACCGCAATCCGGTGTAGAACCTTTGACTTATATTGGGCGGTATGGTTTGCGAAAATACGAAGTCCCTGTAAAATGGGTAGGTATGGAACCAGGCCAAGTGGAAGCTATGAATGGTGATTCCAAAGACCCAGATCATCCTGCTCAAGCAGGAAAGTGGCCGGACGAATCCCGGTTTTTAAGAAAGCCCGGCTCAACTCTTCCAAATACGGTTATCCCTTCTAATTTATCTCAATGGGAAGCCCGTGTTGACCCCGCAGCTAAAAGTGATACATCGAACAAAGCTATGGTTTATGCAGTTATGGGAGCACGAAGTCAAGGCAAGGAGCAATACCGGGCTACACTTCCTTCTATAGATGATCCAGCGTATATGAGTCCAGAACGTAATGAGCAAGGCCTAATGGCTATAAATATAAATGACACCAAAACACCGTATTCTGGTGGAACAGACCCAGAACAAAATATTAATTATGGTGCTTCTCGAATAGATACACTAACAAAACGTTATCCAGGGGAATCCAAAAAGATAGCAGCTGCGTATTGGGATCAAAGGGCAACAGAACGGGCCATTACAGATTACAATGGAGCGTGGGAAGATCATTTAACGCCTGAGCATAAGGCTTTGACGGAACAAACTGATACTTTGTATCAGGATTATAATACCAAACTAAAAGATTATGAAAAGAAGCCTAAAACCACAACACAAGAAGAGCAAAAGCAAGGTGGCCCAGAAACCTCATCTTTGGAATCTAAAGAACAAGAAAATGAATCATCGGAAACATGGAGAAATTATGTCAGGGATAAAATGTCCAGTTACATTATTGAGATGAACTGGATATTGATATGTTGGTATTTACACAATGAATACTTGCTTAACGGAAGTATAAACATTCGGGGAACTACTAAGGCTATTATAGGAACTTATGTTTGGGACAAAGACGGTCCAGAACGTGATCAAATGGAATATTATGTGGAAGGGGTGTCCCATAGTTTTGACCAATTCTCAACTTTTACAACTTCTTTAACCGTAACCCGTGGACAATATAAACAAGCCGGGTTATGGGGGCATGGTGTCAAAGGAAAGTATTATTTTGATGAGGCAGTTCCACTTCCACCGATTGAAAAAATGCCTGATATTCAGAAAGCGGTGAGGGATCAGGCGAAACAGGAAACTTTGGGAAAGCAAAAAGCACGCTTGGTGAGGTTACCAGATGAAACCCCTGGATGTGGTTATCATTACTATTCCCCTTATCAAGATATGAGATATGGAACGCCAGAAACAATTGCTGCTATAATTAAGGCTGGCCAGCTTTGGGCAGCACCGGGGAAACATCCAACAGGTCCACTTATTCAAGTTGGTGATATAAGTCAGGAATACGGTGGAAATGGGGGTCATCATGGAACTCATTTATATGGAACAAATGCAGATTTTAGACCTTGCAGAACTGACAATATAAACGCTGAGTGCCCGAATTCTGGAACTGTGGATGAAAAAACTAACACCGTTTTAACTTGGGTTTCCTTTGCTCAGTATTCTTCATCGCTTACAAATGAATTGTGTTCATTACTTAGAACTGTTGGGTTTCGAATATCATACAATGATCCTGCTATAGCTGCGGGTAGGTTGATAGGTCATTTTAATCATATTCATACGGGGCGAATTTAATGCAGACAGGAATGCGGAGACACCCTACAGGTTCATATAGAAATCCTACCATAGTTATTGGGAAGGTGCTAAATCTTTATCCTGAAGCTAACATGGTGGATGTAGTTTTATTGAATGGGTCCATAATTCAACACGTTCAAATTATGAGCCAGTCATCAAGTCGTACAGGCCGTGTTGAATTGCCATTGCCTGAATATGAAACACCGATGACTGATGATGCCGAAAAAATAGGGTTTCCTTGTTTATCAACGGAAAACGATGTTTTTGTCGTGGTGGGTTTTGTTGAAAATAGTCTCAATAGGCCTATTGTATTGGGTTTTCTTTTTCCCGAAGAAAATGAGGTGCTGTGTAGCAGAAAACAAGATGGGAATTCTGATGGCTCCATGTTTATGTGGAAGCATAAATCTAATGTTTATACCCGTGTGGATGAAGCGGGGGACATTGAAATAAGTCACCCCAGTGGGGTTTTTATAAAAATTGGAAAGAACGCCGAAAGAACTGAGATATACAATTACGACAGGAAGGTAAGGTCTTTCAAATATAAGCAAGGTCAGTCTGATGAGTTGGCCCCTGCTCCTTGGATGACTATTCAGCACCCTTCAGGAAATTATTACACCATAGACCCTGATGGAAATGTATTCGAAGAAATTGTGGGGAATGTGGAACGGACAATTAAAGGAAATTTGACTGAAAATATTGGAGGGGATATCAACCGAACCGTTGATGGTGAAGTTAGCGAAACAGTGACAGGGAAAATCAACCGGGAATCAAAAGACAGCATATTGGATACGGCACCCCGGATAGATCACAATGAGTAAGCTATGACAATAAGCCAAAGCCTTTTGGACACGACCATAATTGGAGCACCTGCTGATTTGGATACTTTGACCCGACAGCGAACCCAGATCAGTTTAAACATTACAGGTCAAACCAATTTACAGAATATGTATTTGGACATGATGTCTTTAAATAAAACTAATTTAGAAGCCAAGTTGTTAACCAAAGTTCAATTTTATCTTACTGCTTGGACTCCTATTACAGCCTTTATTGTGGGGGATTTGAAAATCCCTACAGTTCCAAACTCACGGGTTTATGAGTGTACAAATGCGGGGCTTACCGGGGCTATAGAGCCGTTATGGACCACCACGGTGGGGGATGTAATTGTTGATGGTGGAGCAGAATGGACATGTCGGGCTTTGTCCTATGCAATATACAAGGGAGCAAATTATCTCAATGGAACATCGCTGTCGGATTGGGCTATTGTAAGCCATTTGGGAGTTCCAGCGAATATTATTGCTTATGCGTATAGTACTGAAACAGTAAGTGTTTGGGCGGGTTTTGGGACGGGCGGTGTTACTGAAGCCCTTCATAATGTAAGCATAAGAACCAGAATAGTTCCAACAGTGGCAGCAACTTCTATTCGAATAAGAATTAACTCACACGAAACTCTTGGAACTCAGATTTTCAGTGCCTATATTGGTGAAAGAAGTGGAGCTACCGCTGACGTGGTTGCAGGAACTAATCAACAAGTGTTTTTTAATGGAGGGCAAACATCAGCAATATTAAAAGCTAATGTAACCCAATATTCCGATTGGATGTCTTTTAACATTGACCCATTAAAAACATATTTCTTTTCTGCTTATTTGGATAGTTGTAACAGATCAAATACAACAGGTGGAAGAACGTATTTTATTCCAGCTTTGGATAGGGCAGCAACCGAAGCTTGGAGTGCGGTGCCTGAATACATTGGAACGACTGAAACGGAAGATGTAGCGGCAAGTTTGGTTCAAGGCTATGAGGTGTCGCCCACCTGGGATGGGGATGCTGAAATAATTCGTTGGGTGGGTGATTGGAACGTAATTTACCCATTGGTGTATGCTTCTCCATTTGGAACTTCACCAATGCTTACAGCGTTGGGTTCAGCTTACAGCTTGATAAATACACGGCGAACGCAAATTGCTAATCGAAATCCGATATTGATTGATTTTAAGACATATCCAATTAACATTTATTCGGATGGGCCGGGAACGGTTAGCCCGGCAGGGCCTTTGGTGACCGTTGACCGGGGAAGCAATTTAATTGTGGTTTTTACACCCACGGTTGGGCACGTCGTCAGTTATTTTGTGTTGGATGGGGAAAATAGGGCGTCACTTCCTTCCTACACGTTTTCGAATGTTACTGATGAGCATTCAATAAAGGTTTATTTTGTGTAAGTTATGCCGGGAATAGCACGGGTTACAGACAGAACTTGGGGGACTTGTTACGCACACGATGGACCGATAACAGTTGGTGGAACCATCATTGTTGGTTCGCCGGATGGTTTTGCAAACAAGTTGAACATATCAAGAATTGGTGATACAGTTTTAGCTGATTGCGGCCATACTTCGATTATTATTACAGGGTCACCACTCACCTTTGCCAACAAGATTCCAGTTGGAAGGTTGGGTGATCAAGTGGCGGGCGGGCCTTACATAGCGATCATTGTAACTGCAAGTCCAGATACTTTTGAAGATGGTTAGGAGAATATAATGGCTACTGCATACGGTGGCGGAAAAAAAGAAGCTGTTGAAAGGGTGGTAGGCCCATCTGAGGCACGTTTTGTAAAAACTTATCGTGCTCCGGGTGACAAAGCGGAAGACTATCCTGCGGAAACCAGATTTCAAAAATCCAGGGTGCCCGGCGATACAGGCACAGACTATCCTTCAGAAAGCCGATTTGTAAAGCCTACTCAGGATAAAACAGTTTCGAATTTGAAGGAAGCTTACAAAAGACCACCATTGGCTGATTCGGAAAAGGCAGCGAAACTTCCAGAAGGTATTGCGTTGGCTCCACCATCCGAACCCGCTATGCGTACAGCTGGGTTGGTAGGAGCATTTAAAAATTTGATTCCTAATACAACCGCAAAGCTTGCTACCTGGCGTCAAATGCAAAATTCTCAAGGTGTTGGTGTGTTAAACCCAACACCTGTAGGGTTAGCTCAAAGCAAAACGGATTGGCCTTCTGAAAACCGTTTTTTGAAGGATGCTCAGAGTCAAGCTGTGGGCACGCAGCAAATGGAAACAGGTTCCACAGCGGAAGGAAATAAAGCCATAGCCAAAAAATTTTCCCGAATGGATACTCTTGACTATGGGTTTACTTTTGAATACATACATAAGGATGAACGGGAAAATATAACCTTGTTCATAAATCCGGAGGAATTGAGTCAGCAGGAACCAGCTAAAATTACAGTTACTCAAACGAAAGGTGGAGCATTTGTAGATTATTGGGGAAGTGGTTTGACCACTTTGACTGTTAAGGGTGTTACAGGTTTCAGAAGGCGTCAAGTGGCTGGGGGTCCGGTACAAGGCCTATCTGGGCACGAACATTTTTTGAAATTGAGGGATTTGTATAGGAAGTGGGTTCAAAGTTCTAAGGATGATCCCAAAAATACCGAAATGAGATTTTACAACTGGGCTGATCAAGAATACTATGTAGTGGTTATAACAAATTTTACGTTTTTGCGTAATGTTGCAAGGCCTTTACTTTATCAATATAACATAACCATGACTGTGATTCAAAATATCACGGAAAAGGTAAAACAAGCCACCGCATCGGATGATGTAGGACAATATCTTATATCTCCGGAAACCAGGGCACCTTTGGCCCTTGATACTTTAAACAAACAAACAGGTTTTGTTAATGATGTTGTAAATAAAAATGTAGATTTGACTAAGTATTCGCAAGGAACGCAAGATTGGTCCACGTTTATTGCTGGTGGTGGTCAGTATTGGAACTCGGCTCAAAGTATTTATCAACCAGTTCAAACAGTGGTTTCGGAGATAAGTCAATTTTCCAAAGATGTTGAAATGTATGTTACCGGACTGACTTCTTTCATAAGTCAGCCATTCAATATTGTTCGGGATTTAGCAAACGCTTGTGGGGATGTTATTAGTTCAATGGCTTCTGTTACCAATATTCCTCATGAATTGATTCGATCTTTTAACGACATGATGTGCGCTATTAAGGCTCTGCCTGAAAGTTTGTATGGGGGTTTTACCAATCCGTACCAATTTGAAGGGGTTAGCAACTGCGGTTCAACTTTAGGAATTCCTGAAGCTCCTGTTTCAACTTATGACAATAGTTTTACAGCAACTGCGCAAGTTCCGGCTCAACGGATGGTTAACCAAATTGTTCTTACTCCAGCCAAAGAAGTAATTCTTCAGGAGACACCCGTATTGGTTACAGGGGTTTATGTCTCAACTGACACAGAAAGAACAGGTGTAAACTACTTTGAAAAAATTTTGGATAAAAAAGTGACGCTAACATCTGCCCCTAATGTTCCGGTAGTTATTGATTATGTAATACCTCAAGAAGTTACTACAGATATGATCCAATTATCTGCTGCGGGAACTTGGGAAATTAGCCCGGATGACACTGTGGAGCGGATTGCTTTGGATTCTTACAATGATGCTTCATTGTGGAAACAAATTGTTCTTTTTAATCATATGGAATATCCATTTATTGTGGATGAGACCTTTGTTAAAGAAGTGTATGCTACAGGGTCGGTTCGGTGTTATCGGAAATCAACTTTTTCAGGGAATGTAACTATTCCTTTGGGGCAAAGTTTTTATGTTCCAACTTATTTTGGTACAAACAGGATTGATTTTCGAAGTACTGTTGAGGTTATATTACAAGCTGGGCAGCAATATGTGGACGTTTCTGTAATAGCTATCAAACCGGGCGACATCGGAAATGTCGCACCCCGTACAATCACCGGGTTGGATGGATTTACAGCGACCATAGGAAGTTCTTTAAATATTTTGCCCACGGCTGGAGGAAAGGCTTGGAAAGTTAAAAAGCCTGGTGAAGTTATTCTCATCCCCAAAACTGAAAATCAAGCCCTTTCCACTATTGTTGGAGCAAAACCAACTCAGGAAGAGTTGTATGGGGTTGATATATACATAAGTAGTAACGGGGATTTTGAAGAAAGCTCAGAAGGAAGTGTTGATTTAAAGCGGGTATCTGGCGGGAAAAATTTAGTTCAGGCCTTGCGGGGCAGACTGAACACCACCAAAGGTTTTTATCCTTATCACCCGGAATATGGTAGCAATTTACCTTACTACATAGGCCAAAAGAATGATCCAAAGCGGCAGGATTTGGTCAGGGTAGATGTTAAAGAAACTTGTTTGTTGGACAGTCGAATTGAACAGTTACAAAGTTTTCTCATGGTGGTAGATGGGGATTATGTTTGGATTTCCTTTGATGCTATTCCGATTGAGGACAACACCCCACTGAAAGTGAATTTAATTGTTTGAGGAAATAATTTCATAGGAGTATAGACATGAGTTTTCAAGTAAAAAAGTTTAATTCAATTGTGGCATCGATGATCAACTGGGTTTCCTCTTCCACAGACAAGATCACAGATTTTAATACGGGTTCTGTGGTTAGAACACTGTTGGAAGCCATAGCTTCTGAACTTGAGGAGTTGTATTATCAACTTCTTAAAGCTGTTGAAGAAGCTATAGAAGAGGCCATTTATCGGACATTTAACTTTCCCAAAAACCCGGCTGAGCGTTCCACAGGGACAGTTACTTTTACAAGATTGACGGGTTATGAAACCACCATTCAAATACTTTTAGGAACGCTCATTTCAACGGATTCATCACCGCCGATTTATTTTGAAACTTTGGAATTGGTGAACTTGCCTGTAATGTCAGGAAATGCAGACAGGGGCGGTTCCACCACACTGGTTGATAGTACAAAAGATTGGGTTGACTTAGGTGTAAATGCGGGAACTGTTGTAAAAAATCTCACAGATGGTGGGGAAGCCACAGTTGGTAATTCAGTTTTAACAGGAACCGCTCAAGCCGGAAGTTCTGATGTAAAATTGATAGATTCTACAAAGAACTTTTCAGCTTTGGATGTTACTGTGGGGTCAGTAGTTTTGGACATTACTCAAGGGTCCGTATATTCTTATGTAACCTCAGTAACCACTACAACAAACCCATTTGACACTTTAAATTTTGCGGCTTTGTCAGGTGGGGTGTCCTTTGTTCCGGGCGATTTATATGAAATCCAAGTTTCATTTTACTCAACTACTATAAATCCAAACGACACTTTGCATTTTCCGGCTTTGTCCGGTGGTGCGTCATTCGCCATGAATGTAGGAAAAGTGTATTTTGATGACGGAGTTCTTCCCGTCAATTGGTCTTATGAAGCGGAATACCGGGAGATGATTTATTTCCCGGTGTGGATACAAATAGGTTTTTACATTTATGTGGGGTTTGATACTCCAAGGGATTCTGTTCTTTATTATCAAAATAGTGGAGTTCAACAAGACCAACCTGGGATTCTTTCCGGGGAATACTGGATGGGTTCGGCTTGGGCTGCTTTGAGTTATTTTTCTGATGGAAGCAAAGGCGTTAACACGCCATTTTCTATTGATGGAACGATTGGCTGGGCGATTCCAGAGGATTGGACAAGATATGCTTATCAAGGCTTTAGCTTGTTTTGGGTTAGGTTTAAGTCAGATTCCAACTTGGGTAAAGCAGTTGTAAGTGGAACGGCCACTGGTGGCGGTGCGACATCCCTAATTGATACAACTAAGAACTTTCCTGCTTTGGGGGTTGTTCCTGGAAATCGGGCTGTGAATCTCACAGACGGCGGGGCTGGTTTGTTGATAACTTCCCTCACAGGTATAGATACTTTGAATTTTGCTTCGGGGTCAACTTTTGGAACAGGTGATTCCTACCGGGTTTTAACAGAAGCTCAAGGCGATGCCTTTTTGATTACAGGTGATGAATACAAAGTAATAGTTATGGGGCAAGATGTTTCTGCTCAATGTACGCAAGCTGGAGAAGTAGGAAATGTTGCGGCGAACACTATCATTCGTGTTCGGGCTTCTGTAGGGGGAGTCAACAATGTCACAAATGCGGCAGCTTTTAGCAACGGTTTGGAAGAAGAAACGGATTCAGCAAGAAAGGCCCGGTTTGCCTATTATATTCAATCACTGGCAAGGGCCACTAAGGGTGCTTTGGAATACGCAGCAAAAACTGTAACACAAGTTGTGGCTGCAAAAGCTATAGATGATAACAGACCTTCCTTCTGGCGGTATGATGCAAACTCAGCAACATATACAGACATAACTCAATCTATGAGAAATCCGGGAGATGCGGCTGTTAATTTGTTTTCTACGAATGCACCAGGGACGGGCACCGCTTTATATATTGGAGGTCGTGAAGTTTTTGATTACATAAACCTTCATTTGTTCAATACAGCGGATATTGTAACCAATGATTTTATTTGGGAATACTGGGATGGGATCATAGGTGGTGGAAGTTGGCAGACTATTCCGGCTTTGGTCGATGGAACCGATGCGGGTGGTGCACCTCCCCATACCGGAAAGCTGACGCAAAGTGGAACGGTTTCTTGGACAATGTCAACCGCTTTAAATTTCTGGGTAGCTTCTGACGGTAATGCTATGGGTTTAGACCCGGATATGCCGTTGCGAATGTGGACAAGGCTGCGAATAACAAGCAACTCAACTATTTTTAGTAGTCGTCCAACGGGTGACTTTTGTTCATTGCCACCAGGATTAGGCTATGTTTATTTGTACTGTCATGATGGAAGTGGATTGCTTCCTACATCAGTTAAAACAGCGGTTGAGGCAGCAGTAGAACTATACCGGGGTTGCGGCATAACGGTTACAGTTTTAGCTCCAATTTTACTACAGCCTCAAATCAATGTTAATATTTGGGTGTTGTCGAACTATGACATGATTGAGATAGCAGCTAAAGTTAAACAATATCTCATTGACTGGTTAAGCACTAAGGTTTTGGGTGAAGACCTTTTCGTTGCAGAAGTGTATCATAAGGTTATGGGGCTTAATGAAAAAGCGATTTTGAACTGTGAAGTTTTATTGCCTGCTTCAGATGTAATAACACCGAGTAGTACAGTTATTCGACCCAGTACAGCGTTGATTACAGTTACGCCATATGCGGGGTAAGCTGAGATGGAATTTACTTTTCTGAAGAAACTTATAAGCCGATTGTCTCATGATGTGTTTAGGCCTATTCCAACAGGTTTGTTGTATGTAACATTACAAGCGGTTTCAAGGGAAATTTCTGGGGAATGTCCTTGGGATATGGGGCAAGAATGCCAACGGGGATTTTCAACTTACTATCGTGGGCCAAAATGTAGAAACATAACTTGTCCGGGTTATTTACACCCGGTGGGATTGATCTCATATACTTCCCGGTCAAACCCCTTGTCTTCAATAGACAATCGTTTTGACTATAATTCATGGCGATGGCTAACCAGCGATGATTTCGTGCCTGTTGGAACATTAGGTGCTGAGATCAAGCTTGATTTTGGAACAGATTCGGATGCGGGTGGTTATGGGGCTGGGTTTTATGGGGCTTTTTATTACGGTGGAAATTCCATATCCGCTGGAATGTATCATGCTCATATTGGAGACAAGTGGCGAATAGACTGCACCGCTGCAACCGGAGTTGTTGGTCCGGCCATACCTTTAGCTGTAGCCGGAACCTATGGGCCTGTTGTGACCCGTGGTACTTACCGGGGAGATTTCGACACTTACTACATCGTTGAGATAATTGATTATTGGGGATGGATCCAGAATTTCAACGATGCGGTTCTTCAAATTTGTTTAGCAACATCGACCAGTGAATGGGTTGACTATTGGGGTGAGTATTTTGGAATTCCAAGGTTGATAACAAAACCTGCAACCATAGTAGGAACGGTTTCAACCTATGAGGATGATTCGACATACAAAGCCCGAATAATGAAAGAAATTACACGGGCAAAAGGAACAAAAGCGGTTGTAGAAGAAGAGGCCAACGCTTACTTTGGGCGAACGGATGTTGTAGCAATAGAATACCACCAAAATTTTACACCACCCTCCCTTATTGGGGATGATACTATTGTTCCGGTGAGCCCGCCAGATGTTAACTGGCCACCAGCAGCAGCAAGGCAGTACAATCAGCCATTTCCATGGCCTGATCCTGACCCAGCTTGGGGGTTACAGCCTTATCAGTTTTATATTTTTCCGCCAATGCAGGCTTTTCCCAGTTCTAAATGGATAAAAGCTGGGGCCAGTTTAATGGAACCTGATCCGTGGACTGGGTTAATGACTGATGGAACTACCGCCACGGGAAAATTGGCGGTGTTCACCCAAGAAGGAACGTACTATGGTGGTGGTTACGGATATGGTTATGGGTACGGGGATTTTGTAGAACTGACCAATGTTAGAATTATTGATTCACTTCGAAACTGGATGTTTATCCCACCAGCATCAGTAGGGGAAGCTACTTATTTTGGAAGTATTTACCGCTTCAGCGGTTTGAAATTGGTTTTCGGAACCCCTATTGTTTACGATGATGAAGACCATCCGAACCCTGTACCACGGCCTGATGGTTATTTGTATGATGACACTCCAGCACCGGAAGTATATAACCAAATTGAACCATCCGGGTTTGGTGTTGGTGGAACATATATTTGGGAATTTTGGAACGGTCTTGGTTGGACAACTTTGACCGTTACAGATACAACAACAATAGTTGGACATGAGTTTGGTCGGGATGGTTGGGTAAACTGGGAAATGCCAATTCCAGCTTCCACTTGGATAAAGGACAATAATGTTCCATTAAACATTCCCAATACTGGTGTTAACATGTATTGGATAAGGTGTCGGGTAGTTACTCCACCAACAACAGTTCCAAATCTTAACTTTGCTGGAATAGTTTTTGCTGGATCAACAAATCGGGGTTGCTATTGTGCCACGGGTGTAAAAGGGCTACCAATAAACGGAACGGCAACTGGCGGTAGTGCGACAAGATTGATTGACACCACCCGAAACTTCGTGGTGGCCGGAATAGGTGCAGGTGATTTTGTTTACAATATAACGGATGGTGGAACCTTAGTTGTGACTGGGGTAACAACAACTACTAATCCTTTTGATACTTTGATGTTTGCGGCAGGGTCAACTTACGGTGCAAATGATCTTTACAGGGTTGTAACAGTTGCCGAGTTGACTGCGGCTTTGGCTTATGTTGCGGCACGACAGCCCATAACTGATCCGATTATTTCCCTTTATGAACCTTACATGATTGCAGCATATTATGGAAAAAGGGACATAGACAATTCATATGTGTATTCGGGCGATTCTTGGGCCAGGCCAGAATGGGAAAGTGGGCTTCAGGGAATCATTGATCGTATCAAGACGGCTGGGACGATTGCGATAATCAATCCACCCACATAATAGGAGGAGGTTTTTGACATGTCCATTATTGTAGCGAACTGGAGTGACAAACAATTAGATGAACTTGTGGATCTTTTGAAATCCGCTGACTTTTCCCCTATTGCGGGATTCATTTTTGAGAATATGATAGCAAGCGGGAACCGGATTATGACAGATGACGCAGCTACAGAGTTGCGTGTAACTGTAAATTCCACAGATGGGCGAGCAGTTGATCTCAGCCCAGGAGTTCTACAAGTAGGTGGTTACGTTTCCCATGTATCAACTACAGCAACAATCAACATTTTGAACACCCCAATTGGTGATTGGGGAACGGGACAAGCAGCAGATGCAGTGTTAGGGCGTTATAGTTTGATTTTGATAAAAAACGCTTCACGAAGGGTCACGACGGACAATCGTTGGTTTGTTGATGATACTGTCGAACCCAATTCCTTTTCTCAAAAATTAACCTACACAGAACGTGAGATGTCCTATTTTGATATTCAGGTTTATCACGGTGCGCCAGGGGCGACAATTGAAGCTGTAAGCATAGCAGCATCAGTAGCACATCCGGGGTATTGGTGTATTGCAGAAATTGCTATTCCGGCTGATCCTACTTTTACATTGCCTGTTGTTTTATCAAATATTCGTGATACCGGGCTTGTTTCTTACAATCTTACTGTACCGAATTGGACAATCACAAGCCGGGTTTTAAGACTGGAATTTTGGTCAACCCTTTTTGGAATTGATCATGAAACTTCCGGGGCTAACGCAGGACACCACCGAGCGTTCGCAGGAGCTGGAACTGGTTGGCATATTGGTGGAACGGAAATTACTGCTTTAGGAACAGAGCTTAATGCTTTGACTGGTATTCATCCAACCCATGTAAATGCTACTAATTTGAACGCTTTGACTGATGGATCTAATGTTGGTGCTATGCATTTGCATAGTGGGTTAGAACCTAAAATTCTAATTCAAGATGTTAAAGTTTCGGGTACTCATGCTGGAACCTTTACCAGTGGTGCGTGGAGAACAAGAACTTTGAATACTGTGGCTTATGACGACACAGGGGCGGTTGTGTTAGCAGCAAACCAATTCACCCTTCCAGCTGGCACATATTTGGTTGATATTGTTTGCCCTGCAATAGATGCTATGAAACACAAAGCCCGGTTAAGAAATATTACAGATGCAACTACAACTTTGGTTGGATCTTCGGCAAGTGCTGGATCTGGGGATGATGACGAATCTCATTCAATTATTAAAGGAAAATTTACAATAGCAGCAGCTAAAACATTTGAAGTTCAGCACCAATGTACACAAACAATGGCCACTTACGGTTTTGGTCGGGCTTCAAGTTTTGGTGAAGATGAAATATATGTTCAAGCACAATTTACTAAAATAGCGTAGGAGGATTAACAATGGCTGATTATCCAGTAGTAAAAACGGTTGCAGTTCCAAACTTTACGCCTATTCAGGCGAAGCATATTAACAATTTGGAAGATAAGGTGGGGATTGATGGTGATCCAAGTTCTGCAAGTTTAGATTATAGGGTGGCAGAACTTGAAATAGACCACGACTCTGCCACAGGTGCTCACCGGGAAGCAATTTGGAGGATTGGTGCAACACCTGTAGTTGCTACCGGGGCTGAAATCAATCAAGTTATTTCGGGCGCAGCCGCACACCCCCATATTTCGATGGCTAATTTAGCAATTCTAACCACAGGCCCTGCTTCTGATGGAAGTGCCTTACACAATCATGGTTCTCCGGCATGGATAAAATCTGTGTACACAGTTCCTGCGCCAGCTTATAGGCAAAGAATAGCTGTTACAGGTGTTGAGGCTTCTGATTATGCCCTTGCTCATGGAGTAATTTATTGGTGGGATGACATTCTTAAAAGGCTTTGGATTTACGCTTTTAACAATTACAGCGGGGTTGACTGGGCCTATGCTCAAGACCCTGGAACACCAGCCGTTAATTCAGGTGGTGGATTTAAGTATAAAATTTATGGAACTGACGGTCTGGTTGACGCTTCAAATGCTATTGCCAGTTTTACTGGATCTGCGTTGACTAATCCTCCTTGGATTGGCGTGGGGACAGTAGGAATTACTTCATTTAGCACACCAGCAGGTGCACCATTTGCAGCAGGTGTTGACCCTGTATATGCCCCTGGTTGGACTTCTGATCGTTTCTATTGGTCTTCGGGCGCAAAAATGGCAGGTACGGCTTTTGAAGACCCTGTTTTACTTAACAATTGTTTTTATCTCGGATACATGAATGGAACTTCCGGCGATCATTGTTATTTTAATTTCGGAGCCGGGGCCACGAAGGAAAACATAATTGTAGAAGTTGAATGCCTGTACAATGCTAATCCAAATCAACATCGAAATATACGGAACGTTTATTTGGGAAGACATTTAATCAATAGTCAATTTGGGGACGTAGGTCATAGGTATAAATTTCGCTTGGATGGTGTTGTTTACGAATGCTAAGAAATTTTAAGGGAGGAATAAAATGAGTTCAACATTAACGACTAATCTTGGTTTGAGAAAGCCGTCACATCGTGATCCCGAAACTTTGGAAACTTGGGATTATGTTTTGAACAATAACTTCGATATGATTGATGCGGCTTTCGGTATTCGTTCCTACACCGAACAGAACTATGTAACCAATTCTGATGCTTTGACGGCCAGCATTAACAAATTGGATATAAAAATGTTTGATGTAGCATCATTATCACCAACGGCAAGCCAAAAAGCAGCTTTAGCAGGCCCATCAGGTTACGCACCGAACGGGTTAAACCCTTATGCTACAGTAAGCTATGTTGGGGGTTTGATAACACCAGCCCGAAAGATTATCATACCAGCGGAATATGCTGGAGGGGTACTTTGGGATGCTGGTGCTATAATAGCGGGTGGTTCCTTAACTTCGGATTTTGAGATTGTTGGGGCGTTTGGTTACAATTTTTATAAGTGGTTGAGCACTATAGGTGAAACTTACTATGCGGTTGTCCGATGGAAGGCACCCGAATTGTTTACTGGGTGGAGTGTTGTGGCGAATACAGCTTTGATTATTGATATGCTAACGGAAGCTGCAGCGGCAACTTCAACAGTTGGGGTAACAATTTACAAAGATGGTGTTATGGGAACACCTTCGGTTAAAGGGCCATTTTTTGGAACGGCTTTCACCTGGCATGCTGAACGTCATTCCGGCGTGCCTGCGCAAGCACCTCTTTTGTTCTATGATGCTACTGACCCGGTTTTGGCTTCTATTGGCGCCGGGGATGTTCTTGTGATTGCAATTGCTATGGCGAGCAATAATAAATTTGTCAAAATTGGAGATATCACGCTTCAATACACAGGGTAAGTAACCACTGAAAGGAGACATTAAAAATGATAACGTCAAAAGCTCAAAAATTGATTCTGGAATTTGAGGGATTGGATCAGCCGGGTAAATGGCCCGGAGGAAACAGCGGTATTTCGTTGGGGCACGGCTATGATTTAGGATTTGTGACTGAAAATGAATTTGAGGAAGATTGGGGACGCTATCTATCCTTGGAGCACGTTGAAAGGTTGAAAAAGGCCATTGGCATAACCGGGTTACGGGCAAAGGCTTTGGCCCCATCTTTTATGGACATTCGAATTCGGGTTCAGGATGCTGATGCAGTTTTTATTGACAGCACTTTGCCTAAATACGAAGAAATGGCAAAACATGGATTTCCGGGGCTTGAGAACTTACCTGAGGATGCTTACGGGGCTATGGTGTCTTTGGTCTATAACCGGGGTGCTGACTGTAGTGACACCGACCGAAGAAAAGAAATGCGGAACATACGAAACTGCATAGGGGCTTATGATGAAGTAAACAAGAACGAAATTCTACAACAGATAGCAGATGAAATTCGCAGCATGAAAAGACTATGGGAAGGCAAGAACCTTGGGGGATTGCTAAGAAGGCGTGACGCTGAAGCCGATTTGGTTGAAAGTTGCATCACTGAGACCGTCGGAGGAGGTGAGGTTGGTGGCGGTGATGCAAGCGGAAATTAGGAAAATTGGAGGTTGCCATGTGGAGGGCATTTTGGTATGATGATAAGGAAAATACAATCAGGGGAAGTTTCATTAACATTTCTTTAACCATGCTCATTGTAGTTTTGATTATTATCGGTTCGTTTGTTCAATGGGTGGCTTCGAATTTACGGGAAATGGAAACCCTGATAATTGGCTTCTTTGTTTCTTCTTTTGGGCTTTGGACCGGGAAAAAGAGTGTTGAATTTATTAAGAAAATGGGTTTGGAACAAGTTTTGGGTAAGCACGGCTTGGGCATGGATGATTTAGAAGAAGCAGGGGAAACTATACGAATGAAGCGAACTGAAACCACCGGGGTTCGGGCTTCCCTTATGTCCGATGCCGAATTGGAACAACGAAACAGGGAACGGGATGCTGCCAAGTAAAAAATTTTTTGTAATCTAAGTTTATTCTTTTGAAGCAACAAGAGCCGAAACCTGGAGAATGAAAAATGAAAACAAAAAATGAAACAGCACTTTCTACACAGCAACTGATCGGTGGGCTTGTTAAAAGTGTTCATAAGTCACTGGACCTTTATAAAGTGGATGCTTTGAAGGTCGTTAACCAAGACCCTGATCTTTTCGCCCACTTGATTGCTTGGAACCAGAAGAACGGCGAAATCAGGGATGCCAAGGTGGCTTTTCCCGTTTTAGCTTTAAGGGGTGACACAGGCCCTCAAAAAATCTTTTTTGAGAATGCCGTGGCCCATACGATGCTTCTGGATCCACGGAACTTAGTGCGTGTTGCTTATTTCCATCGGGATTTGAACAAATCCAATCCGGTGATGAATGGGGCTTCCGCTTTATTAAAGTACGGAATGACC
>Ga0315289_10004928_pt1 | contig 19850 bp, 18 predicted proteins | sample YL17G11_40_MG_FD_203452 | JGI IMG/M metagenome (GOLD analysis project Ga0315289, IMG submission 203452) | Sediment microbial communities from Yellowstone Lake, YNP, Wyoming, USA - YL17G11_40 | ecosystem: Environmental > Aquatic > Freshwater > Lake > Sediment | place: USA: Wyoming | collected...
TAGAGGCTACCTTGGGATTCGTAGCGAATACAGCGAGTCGAATTAGGCAGTTCTTCCGGCAGGACAAGGAACAACTACCTCTTCGCATGGCGAAAGGGACCACTCCATCTGGTCCGGCTTCCGCTGGGTACGACATGCTCCAGTCTTACGGGCAAGACGTACTTTCAGACTACCTCCGGTTGGAGCACGACCTTCTATCTCGGTACGTCGACTACGAGGAGATGGACGATTACCCGGAAATCAGTACAGCGCTCGACATTTTCTCGGATGACGCCAGTCAGCCCGAGACCCAGATTAACCGCACGGTCTGGGTGGAATCACCTGACGAGAGCGTTCAACGAGTACTGGATGATCTCCTCCACAAGAATCTACGCATCGACGAGGAGATCTGGGAAATCGCACGTACGTTGGTTAAGTACGGGAACGACTGCGAGGAAATCCTAGTCACCGAGAACGGTGTTGAAGGTCTCAATTTCTTGCCGCCGCCTACGGTACGTCGTATCGAAGGTCCCCGTGGTGAACTGTTTGGGTTCATCCAGGACTTCAAGGGAAAGTTCGGTTACGGTCCCCAAGAGTTCCAGCAGATTCTTACCCAGCGTATGTCTACGCCTCTGGGGCGCGCTGGCATTCCAGATAAGAACACCACCACAGGTAATGAGGGCCGGGTAGCCGCACTAGAGGATTGGGAGGTAGTTCATTTCCGGCTTCGCGGTAAGCACCGTCGCTCGCTATACGGTTACTCGGTTCTTGAGTCTGCTCGCTGGATTTGGAAGCGGCTCATGATGCTGGAAGACGCTGCGCTCATCTACCGGCTCCAGCGCGCACCAGAGCGTTACGCCTTCTACGTGGACGTAGGCGACCTTCCTCCTGCGGAAGCGCTTGCCTTCGTGAACCGGGTTCGTCAGGGCCACAAGAAGACCAAGTACTTCAACCCCACGACGGGCAAGCTAGACCTCAAGTTCAACCCCATCGCGCAAGATGAAGACTTCTTCGTTCCCAGCCGTAAGGGACAGGACGGCACCCGTATTGAAGTGCTGGGTGCCCCTTCGTGGCAGCACATGGACGACGTGGAGTACTTCCGCAGCAAGCTATTTGCCGCGCTAAAGGTACCCAAGGCGTACATGGGACAAGAAGAAGGCGTGGCTCGCGCCGTGCTCTCCTCGGAAGACGTACGATTTGCCCGTACGGTTCTGCGCGTGCAGCGCGAAGTACGTAATGGTCTTGCGAAGGTCTGTCGTATCCACTTGGCGGCTCTGAACATCGACCCCTATGCCGTGGACTACGAAATTCGCATGACAGTGCCCTCCTCTATCTTTGAGTTGGCGCAGCTTGAAGTACGTAACGCTCGGGCAGACCTTGCAGGACGTATGGGGCAGTTCGTGTCGCTTCACTGGACGCTAGAGAACGTATTTGGGTTCAACGACCACGACATTGAACTGATTATCGAGCAGCAGGAAGACGACGCAGTCCGCGTTGCCGTGAACCAAGCCAAGGCGGAATTGGCAGTTCAAAAGTTCCAGCAGGAGAACATGCCTGCTCAGCCTGCGGTTGACCCTAACGCGCCTCCAGTTGCTCCTGCAGAACCTGGCGTACCTCCGGGACAAGAGCAGACGCCTCCGGATGGAACTCAGCCTTCGGAAGATACGGCTCCTGAGGCTCCGGCTCCGGCCGCGCCTGCTTCTAACCCTCAAAAGCTAACGGCATTTAGGGCCAAGAAGTACCCGCTTACTCAGAGCCGCAAGAGCCCTCGGAAGGGCGTCATCACTGAGGAAGAGCTGTTTGCCGGGTCCCATAGGGAGAATGAGAAGAAGGCTATGGGCAAGCTGGAGCAGCTACTCAAGAACGATAAACAACTAGCGGTTCGTTTATTGGAGATCAGATCGCTGCTAGATGATGTACGATCGATCCGTGGAGGTAAGTAAGATGTCCCAAATTCAAAAGCTTGACACTGGAATTAACACACCTGTAGATTCCACTCCGTCCGCTAATAGGAGCACCAACCGCGTGTCTACTCACTTCGTTCCGACGGAAGAGATCCAGAAGCTGACTTTAGGCAGCTACGAGTATCTTGCGTCTAAGCTCGATGAGGCCCTTTCCAAGGATGCCGCAAAGGTCTTTGGTGAGTCGGTCCCCAATAAGATTGAGCGCATTGGTACCTTTGCGGATCACGTTCTTGTTGCGGCGGATGACGGGCGCTTCATGAAGGTGATGTATGAGCGTGCAACTAACGGAGCCATCAAGCTGGTCGGCTTCGAGCCCCTCACGGTCCCGCTCTACACTGAGGCTAATCTCGGTAGCTACCTTGAGAAGGAGGCCCGGACCATCGTGGACTCCCTACTCGCTCATGACGTCTCCCAGGCGGAGTTGAAGCTTCGCGCGCTGGTGCCTTTCGTGGAAGAGACCGTGCCGCCTACAGATGAGCAGGTGGTTTCGTCTGCCATCGAAAGCATGCGAGCCGAGCGCCCTTGGAAGCGGCTGTACCGCGAGCGTGCTGAACAGGTTAAGTCTTTTCTTGGAGCGGAGCTTAAGGGAATTGAGGAGCGAAAACTCCCGTCCAAGTTTGCGAAGTTGAATAACGGTCAAGTCCCGGAGACCCAGCACGAGGGATATAAGGATTTGGTTCACACAGACCTGTCCTATATGGCGGAGTCCCTGGCTGGCTGGCTTAAGACTTTGGAGACCGTAGAGGTGCTCAAGAACGCTGAGGCGCTTGGTGAGGAAGAGCAGGCTGTCAAGACAACTTTCTTGGCCTTTGCTGAGGATTTGCGGCAAGATCTCCAGAACGTGCGAGAGTCTGTGCTGGAATCAATTCGTCTTGTAAGTTCTGTAGCTCGACTTGGGGAGCTGTACGATGCCCTTGCCGAAGAATCTTTTCACTATGAAGTTGCAAGCCGTTTTGCTTCGACGATGATTGCAGGGCTTAGCAACACCAAGTAGCCTTTCTGGAGATCAACACATGAGCGGCAAATTCTCAGTAGGGTCCATTGAAGAGGATTTCAAGCGGATTGGTCTTATCCAGCCTGCGCTTGAAGAGTCCGCCCCTGAGGTTACGGCGGCTCCTGTGGAAACCGCGCCAGTGGCTGAGCCGGTAGTTGAGCCGGTAGTTGAGCCTGTCGCTCCGGTCGCTACCGAGGGTTTGAAGCTTACGCGTAAGAAGCGCCCCACGGGCAAGCTGCGTGTGCAGCGTCGCAAGCAGAAGATGCTGCGTCGTCGTAACAAGGGCAAGCTGAAGCTGAAGGCACAGAAGTTTCGTCGGAGCGCAAAGGGAAAGCGTTTTGCGCAAAAGTACAAGCGCGTATTGAAGCGTTTCCACGGTCACGCCCCGAAGGGCAAGAGGATTTCCTTGAAAATGGGACTAGATAAGGTTTCGGGAATGCTTGAGGACGTGCAAGAGATTGTTGCCGCACTAGACGGTGACGCTCGCAAGGAGACCATCAAGTCTTTTGCGAATCTTGCCATCATTTCGAGCAAGCTCGCGGAGAACTACGCTTGCGCCTGCAAGAATTTCGAAGTCGAAGATGAGAACGAAGAGGAAATCGATCTCTGTGGTGGCGCAGAACACTTTGAGGCACTCGCCAATAGCGCCGCAAATCTAGCCGAAGCCCTTCAGACTTCCATGCAGGAAGGCACTGAGTTCGAAGGTACTACTGAAGAGGTCGCAGAGACCTTCTCGGTGATGCTGAAGGACGTGCTTGAAGGACTGGACCTGTTTGCAGACCTCTCCGAAGAAGACGTTACGGGTAACCCGAAAGGCACCGTAGAGGCGCTCGTTACTCGCACCGTGAAGGATACCGGCCCGCTGGCGGGGGATCCGGTTCCTGACAGCGATGACGAGGAAGAGGACGAGGAAGAGAGCTGCGAAGACTGCGGTGACGACGACTCGGATGATGACTCCGATGATGACGACGACTCCGATGACGACGACTCCGATGATTCGGATGATTCGGATGACGACGAGGATGAGAAGGACGGCGAGAAGACTGCCCGCCCTACCAAGTAGCGCCAGCACAGCAGGAAGCTTGGCGCTACCGTCGTACGGCCTATAGCAGTGGACGAAGAGAAGCGATTGGATTGGAAGTCAATCCATTCAAACCGAAGCGGAAAGTTGTGAATACCTCTAAATCAGTGCTTGCAAATACTGATATGAAAGGTAAATTCCGTTGGAAAAGGTACTGAGAATGACCCAGCCTGCCAATACTCCTTCTGTAATCCCGTCGGTAATCCCGGCTGCTCCTCTATTGGAGCACGCTGGCCGCCTCTTGACGGAGACACGAACCGTTAAGCTCAGCCTCGTTGAGGACACTGAGAAGACGGGTAAGGTATTTGTTCGCGGCGAATTTGGCCGGGCAGACCTTGCTACCGAGAACAAGCGCGTGTACCCCAAGAAGCTTTGGGAGCGCGAGTTCAACCGTCTTGAGCAAAGCCTCAACGCCCGTCAGATGTTTGGGGAGCTTGATCACCCCACGGACGGCCGCACGTCTTTGAATCGAGTCTCCCACATCATTACGAACCTTACCCTCGACGACAACAACATCGTCGTAGGTGAGGCCGAAATCCTGGACACTGAGCGCGGCAAGAACCTAATGGCCATGCTCAAGGCCGGGTGCAGTGTAGGTGTTAGCTCCAGAGGTTACGGTTCGACCAAGCCAAATGATAAGGGCGAAGAAATTGTCCAAGAGGACTATCGCTTGGTAACATATGACTTCGTAGCCGAGCCTGCAGATTCCAAGGCGCTACCCAAAGTCTTTTTTGAGGAGAACCAGCACATGGCCGGACCCGAGCTGGACGCGAAGTTGAGTGAAGAGAAGGCCAAGCTCAAGGAGGAGTTCGCCAAGGAGCTTGTACTGGCACTCAGCAAGGTCAAGGTCGAGGCTCGTGAGCAGGCGAAGGCCGAATTGCTCGCAGACCCCGACATTGCCGGAGCTAAGGGTACGCTTGATCAGATTCTCTCCCTCGTTCGTCCCTTCGTAACCGTGGAGTCGTCTGAGGCGCTCGTAAAGACCAAGGACGAAGAAATCACCAAGCTGCAAGCCATCATTGCAGAGCGTGATGCCAAGATTACGGAACTGGAGCAGGACGGGGCCAAGCTTGCCGAGACCGCTCGGGAAGTTGGTTACAAGTTCTTCCTTGAGCAGCAGGTATCCAATGATTCGGATGCAGCGCTCATCAAGAAGCTCGTCGGCGACGTGAAGGGCTACAACAAGGCTGAGGATATTAAGGCCAAGATTGAAGCCATCCGTGCCGAGCTAGATGGCAAGCGCCAGGAGCAAGTAGCTCTTGAGGCGAAGATTCGTGCACAGGTAGAGAAGGCCGCCGCAGTAGAGCAGCAGGCGACTCAGCGTGCGCAGGTGGAAACAAAGAAGGCTTTGGCAGAAGCCGGACTCCTCAAGGAAGCTCTTGAGAAGGCGGTCGAAGGTCAAAAGGATATGGCGCTTCGCCTATATGTAGAGAAGCGGCTTGCAAATCACCCCAAGGCCAGTAAAGTCCGATCATTGATTGAATCCTCACATCCATCATCGAAGACTGATGTGGATGATATCCTCAACTCCTACAGCAACGAACCGGCACGGGATCCTGACACGCTTGAGCAAGTCAGGGCTCGGGTCCGCAAGGTGACTAGAGGAGGGACTGGATCTACGGCGCTAGATGAGGAGACACCAGCGGCTAGCACAGTAGAGAGGCAAGGAGTAGACTTCGCAGGATTAGGCGTTTCAATTGGTGACTTACAACGGCTGTCCGGCATCGACCGGAAGTAATACAACAACACCCCCTAGGAGCACAAAATGAGTGTCGAAGCACGTAAGATGGTAAATGAAGACTCGCGCGGCACGATTGAGGATAAGACCCTCGTCGGCGCGCTAGTGAGGAAGTGGGAGCCGATGCTGGAAGGCATCGCGAACCGCACCACCCAGGACAAGTATACCGTCGGTGTGACGGCTATGCTCATGGAGAATCAGTCGCAGTATCTCCAGAACCTGAACGAAGAGACCAAGACTGTGAACGTGGGTAGCTTCACCAAGTTCATTTTCCCCGTCCTTCGCCGGGTGTTCCCTAACCTCATCGCGAACGAGATTGTTTCCGTTCAGCCGATGACTGCACCTGTCGGGGCTGTGTTCTTCCTCGATTACGTGTACGGGACGAACAAGGGTGGAACGAACGCCGGTAACGTGTTCCCGCGCGACTTCGACAAGGATTACTCGGGCGAGTTCATCAATGGCGAGCAGCTCGCCACTGGCGACAACGTGAACTTCGGTACGGCAGGCGGAGTTGTTGCCCTGAACGTGACCACCGGATTCAACCCCATCCGTCCTCTGGACGCGAGTCGTGGCTTCTCGCTCACCATCCGTGAAGTCAACAAGACCACTGGCGCAACTGTCCAGCAGGCTGTTGATGACGGTGCTGGTAGCTTCACTGGTGCAGTGATTGCCGGTGGCTTGGTTAACTACTCGTCGGGTGCTATCTCGACGTTCAAGTTCACCCTCGCGCCCCTGCTTGGTAACCCGATCAAGGCCTACTACTTCTACGACGGTGAAATGTCGTCGAAGGTGCCCCAGATCCAGCTCGACGTGAAGAAGGCCGCTGTTGAGGCCACGCCGCGCAGGCTGAAGGCTCTCTGGTCGTCGGAAGCCGCTGAAGATCTCCGTGCGTTCCACGGCCTCGATGCAGAGACTGAGATTGTCTCTGCCGTTGCCCAGGAAATCGCGCTTGAGATCGACCGCGAAATCATCCAGTCGCTGTTCGCAGCGTCCACTGGCACCACGGCCACCTTCGACCGTATCCCCCCGGCCGGTATCGCCGAGATGGACCACCTTCGCTCGATGATCACCCAGATCTCGACTGTTTCAAACCTGATTCACAAGAAGACGCTTCGTGCGCCAGCGAACTTCATCGTGACCAGTCCCGAAGTGTCTGCGCTGTTCGCGCAGCTCACCACGCACGGCGACTTCCGCTCGTCTTTCCAGAGCGGCGGCGAAGTGTACGGCGGCAACATGGACATGCCCACCCAGCGTTCGGGCGTGCCCCAGGGCCAGTTCGGTATCTACAAGGTCGGCACCCTGATGAACAAGTGGCAGGTGTACGAGGACCCCTTCTTCTCTCGTGACCAGATGCTCATTGGTCTCAAGGGCAGCAGCTACCTCGATGCCGGTTACGTGTGGGCTCCGTACATCCCGCTTCAGGTCACCCCGACGTTCCTGGATCCTTCGGACTTCTCGTTCCGCAAGGGTCTCCGTACCCGTTACGCAACGAAGCTGCTGCGTTCGGAGTACTACGGCCAGGTGCGTGTCACCAACCTCTAATTAGAGGCTCGGTTTAGCGGTAAGAAACCGCTCTCTCGCCAACGCGGGGGAGCGGTTTTTCCGTTTCAAATGCTGTTAAAATTGTATAGTCCCTTCAGGAGCCCCCATGCACGCACTGCTTCGTGAACTTCAAGCCTCGATGAATCCAACGACTCTTGAGAAGCAGGAGGGTGTCTGGGGAACCATTAAGAAAGCCGTTGGTACTGCTGCGGATGTAGCAGACACGGCCGTTAGCTCTATTCCCGTAGTGGGCACGGCTTACGATGCGGGAGTCGGGGCATACAAAGCAGGGAAAGCCCAATATCACGCAGGCCGTGCCTTCGGTAAATGGGCTACAGGGGACAAGAAAGGTGCAGCCGTACAGGCCAAGAAGGCGGCTGGAGCAGGTGTTGATGCCTTAGGCCGCGCTGCAGGAGTAGCCGCTTCTTTTGCGGCCCCGGGAGCCGGAGGTGCTGCTGCAAGCTTGGCTACAAAGGCTGTTGCAAAGCCACTAGTTAAGGCTGCCGTAAGTGGTGCAGTGAAGACGGGGGTTAAGAGCTTGGCAAAGGTGGGTACTACTGCGGCGCATAAAGCGCTTAACAAGAAGCCCGGAGAGAAACCTGCAGTACCTGCAGTGAAACCCACGGTTCCCCTTGTACCTAAGAAGAATAAGCCAGTACTAGGTGCTCCAAGCGCGAGTGAGTCTGTGCTATTCCAATCCGTCCGGGCGCTAGTGGAGTTCCGGAGCTTGGTGGGCCTGCCCGTTACGCAGGAGCAGCGACAGCAGTTAGAGGCAGAAGAAGCGCTCGACGTAGAAAGCTAACTCGCGACCATATGGTCGCATTTGGAGGACGATGATGGGTAAGACTTCGGACATTATGAAGGAGCTTGAGGACATCGGCGCGGTCGGCAGCAAGGTGCAGGAGGCGGTAGTTCGACGCCTAGCACCCGTCCCGGCTTTCCCGCTACTTGAAGAGAAGGTTCCGTTAACTTTGCCTGCAGCAGCCTTGGTACCGCCAAGCGCGCTCTTGGCCGGTTTTGGGGAGCAACTCTCTTCATTGGAATCAGCGCTTCAGGGGATGTTGGATTGGTGCGCTAATGCACGTGGGCTCGCACAGGAATACGAGCGTGCAGAAGAGGATGCGGAAGCTCCTGCAGAAGAAGAGGGGCGGGCCGAGGAAGTAGCGGCTCCAGTAGAGGTTGCTGCTATCGAAGAGGCACCGGCTCCTGTGGTCCCAGCCAAGCCCAAGTACACCAAGGAGGAGCTTAAGAGGCTCTTCTTAGATCCAACCTTTCAACCCGAAGAACTCAAAGCAGTGCAACCACCTACAGCGGAGACTCCTCATGAGTAGCTACAAGCTTAAGCCGGGACTGTCGTCAGTATTTCTTCCTGGAGCCGGGAAGGTAACCACAAAGACAGTTCTGACTGGAGAGCAGTACCATCGGTTTGTTCCTCAGTTTCTAGTGGAAGCCTTGGAAGAAGTGGTTCTGGCTCCTGCAGCGCCCTTCGCGGTGTTCGTGCCTGAGCCTGTTGTTCCTGCTCCTGCTCCAGAGCCTGTTGTTCCTGCTCCTGTCCCCGCTCCGGAGCCTGTAGTAGTTCCTGAGCCCGTGCCGGAGCCTGCTCCTGCGCCTGTAATTGTTCCCGAGTACGTACCGGAGCCTGTAGTGGCGACCACTATTACCGAAGCAATTCCAGAGACTGTAGTGGCCGCTCCTGTTCCGGAAGTGCTTCAGGAAGTAGTTCCTGCTCCTGCGGCTGTTCTAGATTCGCCAGAGGGCGCGGCACCCGCTATCGTAGAGGTGTCCCCTTCAACACCGGCTGCTCGTCCGGTAGAGAAGAAAAAGAAGAGGTAATCCGTGACGGTCAATACCTTGATGAATGAGGCAGCACTCCTTAATTGGATGTTGCGTCGTTTGGGTGCTCCTCTACTCAAGGTAGAGCTGACTCAGTGTCACTTCGAAGACAACATCTCGGACGCCAAGCACTGGTTCTCCGCGAAGAAGGGCGTGAAGAAGCAGACGATTATCAGGACCGTGCCTGGCCAAGTGGAATATCAGTTGGCTGACGAAATCGACACGGTCCTTGATGTCGCCTTCTCCGTTCCGCCCATGGATATTTCCACGGTCTTCTACCCGTTCGCGCAACAGGGGGAGTCCATCCCCTACAACGCGTTTATGGCTCCAGGCTCTGGCGGTCTGTATTCTTCGTACACGCAGACGCTAATGTATGTAGAGACCGCCAAGCGCGTCTTGGGCGCAGAGCCTGATTGGCGACAAGAGGGGCGGAAGCTATACCTCTTCCCCGTACCTAAGAACGATAATGGCGTCTGGGTGGATTACAAAGCCAACATCATCACGATTGAGCAACTCAACGAGCGTGACCACGACTTGGTGAAGCGTTACGCCCTGGCTAAAGCCAAAGCAGACTTGGCGGAGATTCGTGGAAAGTACGATTCCTACCCGGGAGCCCAAGGCAGCACGACCTTGAACTCGGCCATTCTTCGAGAGACTGCTCTTGCCGAAATTGAAAAGCTTGACGAAGAAATCATCCTGAGTGGGTATCCCCTGGGCTTCACCACAGGATAAGCCATGGCCGACAAGTGTAGCGACCCAAAGCCCTACGCCTTCGCTGGCAATGGCAGCATCGTTTCTCCTATGAAGGAAGGGGAGGACTTTCGAATCAGTGACTCGGAGCGAGCACTGATTGAGGGCTATGCCGGGGAACAGACTCACATCGGCGGGGTGCCTGTCGACTACTGGTGCATCAACGCGGTGGATACGGTGAAGGATCCACTGTACGCGGAGCCTATTGAGCGAAAGTTCATTGGACCCTTCCGGTTGTTCGCCATCTTCCAAGCACCACAGCAGGATGTCACAGTGACGGAAGAGGGCCTTTCGGCCAAGTTCACTTCGACGTGCACTATCCCGAGGAAGGCGTTCGAGGATGCTGGTGCTCCCTTACCCGGACCAGGAGACGTGTTGAACGTCTGGAACCTTCCACTCTACACCGCGATGTCTACAGTGGAGGCGTTGCCTTTGCCCGGATCTGGGTACTTCTTTGATGTCCTTCAGGCCAACCCTGATGGCTACATTGCGGACAGTCCTTCGTTTGTTCGATGGGTCATGCCGCTCAAGCGCAACACTACCTTCGCGCCGGAACGTCGTTTAGTACGGCCGTAATTGGAGTCACGTGGGCCTAGATCCAAACAAAGTGATGCTGGCCATGGCTTCCGGGTTGAGCGCGGTATGCGCTACTTGCCAAAAGTACTGGGAGGCTCGGGACAGGGGTGTGCCTGGGAATGCCTGCACTTCCAAGAGGAAGTGTGGTTCACCTATCGCTGGGGACGCCTTTACTGACTACGACGGTCCGCTTAAGGGCGCGCTGCACCAGTTGTGCTTCGTTTGCGCGAAGCAGTCGGATTTCGGCATCAAGGTTACTGGGCGGCTCGCTACCGTAGGTATCTGCAGGGAGCACGTACGCTACGTGGAGAATCTACGTGCGGTGGGCGTGCCTCCGCTCCGAGTGGAAGTTCAAGACGCGAATAATGCCGCGCCCGGCGTCATCCCCACGAAGAAGTCCTTGGCAGACGCCATCAACGAAGTAGAGCGCTACTACGCGAAGAAAGAGGGGAGAGACCCCGATGCCGCGTAAAGGTGGGCTCTCCCTTCAGATTACGCCCGACAAGGGGAACAAAGACGTACTGCGGATGCTGGAGATAAATTGGAAGAAGCGATTTGAGAAGATTAAGGCCCAGGTCGTCTACCGAGCGGCAGCTAGTTCTTTAGAGGCCATTAAGCGCAAGGTACCGGCAACTGCGGACAACAAGCAGTACTTGGACTCCTTGGAGGTTGTTCGTATTACGGGACTGCCTCCGGAATCCGTTGGTTACGCCATTCGGGGAAAGCCCAAGAAGACGCGCGGCGGTGCGCTTGCCTTGGATGGCACTATTCTCTATGTACAGGCGCGCAGGAGCTTGAAGCGGTTACTTCCAGAGGTAGCGGTGTTGATACGGCACAGCCCTTGGACCCTGGAGTCCATTCCCTTTGTCCCCAAGAAGTCCGATGCCACGCTCATCTACCGGAAAGTAAGCGCACGGACTGTGGAGAAAGTGGCCAAGAGTCGCAAGAAGGATCGTCGGGTGTGGCAACAGGCGCTGAGTCGGAAAAGAATTAAGCCCAAGGCGTCAAAGTCCCGCTGGAATGCAGGGAATTCAAATCTTAAGGCTATTTCCGACCCGGCGTTTACCGCGTTGAACATGGAGTTCGGTTACGGTGGGGTTAAGGCGAGACCGCACTGGCGGGTTGCCGCTTCAGACTTGAAGCGCAAAGAGCTTCGGAACCTGATGAAGGGGCGCGATTTGGGTCGAGCCGTGGCTAATCCTGAATCTAAAAAGTGGCTGACTTGGCCAAAGAAGACACAGAAGAGCATTTCGGCTACAATGGCCCAAACTTTCGTACCGTTCCAGAAGAAGCTTGGAATCAAGTTCCAGACCTGAGTCCCTTGAGGGTAACTGAATGAACGCACAGATTAATGGAGTGTTGGAGCAAATTCGGGAGAAGCTTGAGGAGTCCTCTTGGAGCAGCGGTATTGTTACCCCCATGGCACCGGGCGTGGCTCCTGCTTTGCCTCCGATGAACTCTAGTCCGGCGGATATTCCGGATGAGGAGCAGGACGACGCACTCGACATGTACCTTTCAGGCATGGTGGACAGCCTGATGAACCAGTACGACGCCACAGATGCTGAGGCGGCTGACACGGTTTTCGCAGCTATCGACCAGGCTGTTCAGGATGGAAAGATTCCTGAGATGCCGGACGACAACGCGGACCCCCATGAAATTCCGTTGTGGGTGGGCAAGGCGACGATTGCCAACCTCTCTCGTTACGTGAATGAGTTCGCACGTAATAACGCTGAAGAGTCCTAAGGAGCGAAGCAAATGGCCGATGACGTCGGCACCGCTGCCCTTCGTGCACGAACTGAAGGTAGTGCACAAACGGGTATTGTGACCGTCAGGGACTTTGATCAAGGTGTCGTTGAGACACTCGGCGCAGTTGTAATCGACGGTAGTTACTTCATCCTTGGGTTATCCGAGTACGACCCTCCTCCCGGTGAGCCCGGGGTGCGGGTGGTGTTCTCGCATCCGGAAGAAGTGCTTCAGACTCACCGAATGCCTGTAATCGAGGTTCGCCGGGACGATATCAATCCTGCGACTCAGCGCTGGCACCCGGGTATGGAGACCTACCGCGCCCCGGCGCGCGGAGCCCTCCCTACGGTTTCCCCTTTTGTAGGAGATACCCGTAAAGGCTGGAACCAAATAGATGTAGCCCAGCAGGCGGCTCCCTTCGACATTCTGTACACCATCAACATTCAGGCCAGACAGCGCCAATACATGGCTGCTGCTAACAAGATTTTGGCTTACGTACTGAGTATCTACCAGCCTTACTCCGCCGTGTTTGTCTACGATAGTGTGGGTGATCGACGATCCTACGAAGCTTTTCTTGATGCTATCGCCCCACTTGATAATGTGCCGGGCGTAGCGGAACGCACAATAGGGTTTGCCCTATCTTTGCGAGTAGAAGCAGAATTGGATATCAACCCGACGACGAAACACGGTACAGTCTCAAGTGCGGCGCGCATTACACTGACTCGGAGGTAGTAACGACATGGGTGACTACTACAACACGACGCGTACCCTCCTCAGCGTGACATTGCGCCAGGGTGGTTCTGCGTCTATTGCTCCCAAGTCCTGGTGCTACATTCCTCCAGAGGAGGAGGGCACCTCTTCCTTGGCCGCATCCGTGCGCAAGGGTTTCCTTGTTCGCTCCACGGTGTCGAGTGCAGTTACGTCGGCAACGCCTCCAGTCGAAGTAAATCCCCCTACGGTAGCGGAAGTCCTTCCGCTCGTTTCAGCAGTAATTGCGACTCCAGTTCCTGAGAGTGCAACCCCCTCTGTTTCTGCGCCGGAACCCGTTGTAGTGGCTCCTTCGGTAACGGAACACAAGCAATCCCGCCGAAACAGGTAACAAAAACTTTCTCTAAAGGAGTCTGCACATGGCTGAAATTCTTTCGCCTGGAGTTTACATCGAGGAAGTGGCGTCTAATAACAACGTCATCTCGGGCGTATCTACCTCGAACCTCGGTACCGCTGGGTTTACCCCCAGGGGTCCTACTGACGTCGCCACGCTTGTAACGAGCTACGCCCAGTTTGGGCGGATCTTCGGAGCCGACAACAAGAACTCGCTGGCCGTGAAGAGCATCCAGGCCTTCTACGCCAACGGCGGACGCCGTGCGTTCTTCGTGCGTGTCATGCCGAGCAACTCCGTCAAGGCTGACGGTCGCATCCAGAGCACGACCTACAACACCGTCATTGAGACAGGTACTGGCGCGGCCACAACCTATAGCAAGACCTCCGCAACTTCGGTCCTCAAGGACAACCTAGGCACTACTCCTATTGTCCCCGGCTCCTTCACTGCCAAGTTCCGTGGTACGGGTGATACGCTGACTGCGGACGCTGCTCGTGCTCGGGATGGCATCACTGCGCTGATCGGGAGCATCACGAGCACCAAGTATGAAGGTCGAATTGACCCATACAAGCACCTGATGGTCGGTACCTCCACGGCTGCGATTTATTTCCGTGGGCTGCTCCCGGGCTCCGGTTCAGCAGTTCGAATCGCCTTTGTATCTGGTTTGGCCGAAAGTGTCGCTGTCGCCGGTAACGACATCACCATTACCTATAACGCAGCGGTTTCCACTGCGACCACGCTTGCGGCCACAGTAAACGGAACGCCAGCAGCAGCGGCGCTGGTGACGGCTACGGCGCAGCTCGGTGGCGCGGGCATCGTAATCGCGGTACAGGCTCTTACTCTGCTCGCGGGTATCCCTGTGCTGGACACCGAGCTGGATGTGGTGACCTCGGGTACTGGTGGTGTAGATGTCGTAGTCGGCTGGACGGACAGTGTGGGTGCAAAGTCTCTTACTTTCCCTGCAGCTTCTGCGGGGCCAGTAGTGACTGCCACTTCGGGTAACATCTCTGGGTCCTTTGACCGTCGTAGCGGCTTCTTCTCCATTGCTGCAGATCCCCTGCTGGTTCTGACTACTGCTGCATTCACTGTAACGGGCGTGGCAGCCTCAGACACCAACACGGTGCTCAGCGGCACTACGGTAGACGTCACCGGCAAGACCTTGCTCACTGGTGCAGCGCTTTCCGGCACCGGCATCACGGTCAACTACGTGAATGTGGCAGATGGTAGCTACTCGGTGGATCTGTCGGCCGCGACCAAGTTTCACAAGAACGGCAAGATGGTCGTCAGCTACAAGATTAACGCTTGGAACATCCGCCCCATCTCGAATGGCGTCTGGGGTAATGGAGTTCGAGTCGATATCTATGGCAACGCGAACTACTTCACGGCTTCCACCGGACAGTACTCGCGGTTCAACGTCAACGTGTTGGTGCAGGACACCACGACGCTCCTCTACTCGGTGGCCGAGGCTTACGAAGAGCTGGTCTTCAATGACTCGACCTCCGCAGTCTACTTCCCCGACGTGTTGAACGAGCTTTCTGATCTCGTCGTCGTGGTAGAGCCTGGCGCAGATGAGGCCCCAGGAGAGTTGGGTGCAGTAACGCACTCCTACGTCCTTGGCGGCGGTGATGACTCGTCCGTGGGCAAGGCCTTCACGGTGGTGCTGCCTAACGCGACCATTGCCAAGCGCTCCGTGGTAATTACGTACACCTCTGCCACAGACAACCTGTCCAAGACCATCAATGATGATGGTGCGGGACTCATGGTTACCGACGTAGACAGCTCTGGGACTAACACCATTGTCTATTCGAGCGGTGCAGTCTCCTTCTCCACCGTACACCCGGTGAAGGTCGGGACTCTCGTATCGGTGACCTACGCTACTGCCGCTGCAGAGACCCTGCACAGTGAGAAGCTCGGGGACACCACAAAGCTGCGCACCTACACGCTGACGGTTGGCGGACTCCAGTCCTTCTACACCGCAGGCACCGACGGTACGTTCACAAGCTCGACGTACTCCAGGACCCAGTTCACGGATCCGGCACTCATTACCGGCTACACGGGCCTTTACGCGCTGAGTCGTGTGGACGAGCTGATGCAGGTAATCCTCCCGGACTTCACGTCCGTAGGAGACATCGCGGTAATTGGAGACTTGCTGGACTACGCAGCGGCTCGTGCCAATTCCCCGTCTGGTGGCGACCGCTTCATCATCCTCACCACGCCGAGGGGTTCTAGCCCCCAAGAGGCTGTCGATTGGTTCCGTTACACCCTAGGCCGCTACAGCAAGTTCGCTGCGCTTTACTGGCCTTGGGTTACCGTGGCGGACTCGCTGTCGAATGGTCGCAACCTCACTGTTCCTCCCTTGGGTCACGTCGCGGGTGTGTACGCTAGGACTGATGCTACCAGGAACGTAGGCAAGTCCCCTGGTGGTACGGTGGATGGTGCGCTTCAGGGCCTGACTGGCTTGGAGTACATCTCGACGCTTGGTGAGCGCGACTTCGTGTATCCGAACAAGATTAACCCCCTCATCAGCTCCGCCCAGACGGGCTTGGCAGTCTGGGGTGTGCGCACCATTGCAATTGAGAGTGAGTGGCGCTACGTCAACGCCCGTCGGTTGTTCATGTTCGTGGAGAAGTCGGTCTTCAATGCCACGCACTGGGTTGTTTTCGAGAACAATGGTCCGGCACTCTGGGCGAAGATTAAGTCCCAGTTGAATGGATTCCTGACCGGGTTGTTCAATGAGGGTTACTTCGCAGGCAATTCGCCTTCGCAGGCCTTCTATGTCACTTGCGATGAGACGAACAACCCGCAGTCCAGCATCGATGCGGGCCAGGTCATCATCGACGTCGGCCTCGCACCCAACAAGCCTGCGGAGTTCGTACGGTTCCGCTTCCAGCAAGTGAGTCTGTAAGCGGTTTCGTGGTAGAATTACTAAATCAAACCTAGTACCCTTTGTTTTCCACAGTCTTAAGGAGCTTGCCCATGGCCGCTGTAACAATTACGAACCTGACCACCTCCCCTCTGCACATCGGGGATCTTTACGCCACCATCCCGGCGAGCACCTCCATCGTCATTCAGCGCTTCGCGTCTGACTTGTCGCGCATGCCCGCGCTTCAGGCAGCCGTTGCTGCAGGCACTGCGGCTGTCTCCGTGGCGCTAAGCACTGACGAGACGACCTCGGGTCTCGCCACTGCCGAGGGTTCCGTGCAGGCGGCGGACGTGGCGGCTGTTGCATCCACTGACGCAGCGGCGACCTCGTTCGAAATTCGTAAGATTTTCGTGGGCGCTGCGGCCGGTAGCGACGACGATGTCACCGTTTACGCGGCAGGTGCGTTGCCGTTCAAGATGCGCATCCTGGATGCGTACTTCCTGTGCTCGACAGGCGGCTCGGGTGCGAAGACGCTGGCAATTCGTGATGAGGCGGCTGGCGCAGGTACTGTGGCAGCGACGTTCGACACCACGGCTACTGGGCGAATCGCGCCTACGGCTTTCACTGCCACCACGCTGTTGACGCCTGGCGCAACCAAGGGTCTCTTCCTGCGTCGCATTCAGCGTGACGCTGCTGGCGAAGTTGTCATCATCGCCCGTCGCGAGAGCTAAACAGCCTGCTAGCTCCGGGTGATTGTCACCTGGGGCTAGCAATGCTGTTAGTCGATTTAACTTTTTAAGGAGCTGCCCCATGGCCCGACCACAGAAAACAGACTTTCTTCACAACATGCGATTCCATGTGGTGGCAATTCCTCCCGTCGGGAGCGCCACGGGAGATCCGCTGCAAAATAACAACAACAGGAGCGTAGAGCACTCGGTAGGTCAGCCCCCTCAAGCAGGATTCATGTCTGTCAGCACGCCGGACGTGCAAGTGAACCCGGCGATGTACAAAGAAGGGACAATGCTTTACGAGCGAAAGTACCCCGGTGAAGCCTCTATGGGCGGAGATATCGCGCTCGACCGTGGAGTTGCTCGTGGGGACTCCTCCTTCTGGACTTGGATTCGTACGGTTATCGAGGGTACCGGAGAGTACCGAGCCGACCTCCTGATTAAGCACTTCCACCGGCAGCAAGCGCTTGGCGGGACGCTTCCAACAGCGCCTGCGAACAAGCTCAACCTAGATACAGAGTCTCCCGCCAGGATTTATCACGTTTACGAGTGCTTCCCGACCACGCACAACATCACTACGGGCGCACTCAGCTCGACCGATGGTGAAATCAGCATCATGTCCCTCACAGTGGCCTACGAACACTTCTTTGTGGAAGAGATTAACCAGCCTGCGTAAGCAGTAAGGCTTAGGTAGTAAGGGGCGGCTGTCGGGAAACCGGCAGCCGTCTTCCTTTGCGGGGTAGCGACCACGTGGTCGCAAGGGCGTGATGTTCCTACGAGACACACTTTCTTTGGCGCGTGCTTGACAAGCCGAGTACCACCATGTACAGTGGTTTTCATAGTCGGGAAGGCGGACAGCAGAAATCCCGCCGAAAAAGAAATTGTCAGGTAGTGCTTGACAGGCCGTAAGAGTCTCTGTAGCGTTGCACCACAGGTAGCAGTTCTCCTTCGGAGTTCCACCGTGTCGCTTTCAACCAACCAGATGCTGACGAGAAAACAAGGATGGCATAGCGCCACAGCCTTGTCGTATCTAAGCGGACTCGCGTTGGAATCATTTAAGGCACTGGCACAGGGTCGCGGTATCAATTGCCCCAAGTCCAGCGCCGTGGTTGCCTTCGACCCGTCGCCCCAGGACCCCTTCTAACGAGCGCCCAAAGCGCATACGTCGGAAGGGGTCGGAATCCAGAAAACGGATTCCGGCCTTTTTTTTTACCATCCATGGAAACTAGAACTTGTCGAGTCTGCAATAAATCAAAAGCTATTGAGTGCTTTCCGAAGCAGTCTGGAAATAAGAATCTCAGGAGGCATCAATGTCATGGATGTCGGTCGAAGAGCGGAAGTCCTGAGGCACAAGTTGCAAAATACCGAAGGAGGAAGTGGAAAGAACTAGGGATAAGCGTTTCCATGGCGCAGTACCTGGCCATGCTGCTGGCGCAGGGAGGCAAATGCGCAATCTGTGGGGAGATGCCGAAAAGGGCGTTAGCGGTGGATCACTGTCACGCTACCAAAGCAACACGTGGTTTGTTGTGCGTACCTTGCAACTTAGTACTTGGAATTTTTAAGGATGATGTAGCTCGACTGGAAAACGCAGCGCGGTACTTAAGACAGCAGTTCAAATATACGGAAGAAGTCCCAATGGTAAGGACTACGGCCTCCAAAACCGTGCGTTGAGAGTTCGAATCTCTCCTTCCGTGCAGAGTAGAAAACAGAATACGCGGGTGTAGCTCAGAGGTAGAGCACTTGCTTGCCAAGCAAGATGTCGAGGGTTCAATTCCCTCCACCCGCTCTTGAAGGAAGACATAGTAATGGGTGAGAGGTGGCCGTAGGCGGCCCAGCAGACTGTAAATCTGCCGTACGGTGAGTTCGAATCTCACCTCACCCACAGAGTTTCAGCAGGACCTGCCATTGGGCTTGTCCGAGTGACTGATAAACAGAATAGCAGTGGTGTTGGGGTGGGGCTCTGGCTGTTAGAGAGTCCTGCCCCGAATGCCCCTTTAGCTCATTTGGTAGAGCACCTGTTTCGTAAACAGGGGGTGACCCGTTCAAATCGGGTAAGGGGCTCTTTAAGTTGTCAGCAACTTGTTGGTCGTGAGTCAGCAGCAAGGTAACCAAACGGGTCCGTAGCTCAGCAGGTAGCAGCAGCGCCCTCTTAAGGCGACGGTCGTCGGTTCGATTCCGACCGGACCCACTCAACAGTAGAACATGGTATACTTAAGCCATGAGCACCAATCAGTACATGCGGGAGTATATGTGCGTAGTCCAACCCGTAGTACTTGGAGGCTGAAATGAAGCGACTTAAACGTAGCTGTGACACGCCATTTCAGCGTTCATAGCTCAGTTGGTTAGAGCATCTGACTTTTAATCAGAGGGTCCTGGGTTCGATCCCCAGTGGACGCACTTCAGTGAGGAAACTATCCTGGCAGCCTACTAGTCCTGCCCGTCGGAGAATCACCGATCACTGATACCAAATTTTCAACGAGGCGCTGCTTGAGGTTACTTCTCTTGGTCAGAAGTCGGGAAACCGACAACCTTAGGCGTAATATCTTCGTTGGTTTTTTTTTAGCGAGGCGTAGTTCGGGGTTACTTCTCTTTCTCGAAAAAAGATCCGCTGGGTAAAACCAGCAGCCTTGAACGCCTATCTTCGCTAGTTTTTGCGGGTGTAACTCAGTGGTAGAGTTCCTGCCTTCCAAGCAGGATGTCGCGGGTTCGAATCCCGCCACCCGCTCTGCAGTAAGCGACCACATGGTCGCGTTTGGAAAGGCAGCTCAAGGCCTGCGAATTTGAGACGAAAGTAAATTAGACTTAAGGAAAGTAAATTAGACATGGGTCTAAGCTCGGTTGCTACCTGATGCGCATCCTTCGGGGTGTGGGGTTCGAATCCTCTGCTTTCCGCTGTTGGTCACGTAGCTCAGGTGGATTAGAGCGTTTCGCTACGAACGAAAAGGTCGGGGGTTCGAATC
>Ga0315289_10004929_pt1 | contig 19849 bp, 19 predicted proteins | sample YL17G11_40_MG_FD_203452 | JGI IMG/M metagenome (GOLD analysis project Ga0315289, IMG submission 203452) | Sediment microbial communities from Yellowstone Lake, YNP, Wyoming, USA - YL17G11_40 | ecosystem: Environmental > Aquatic > Freshwater > Lake > Sediment | place: USA: Wyoming | collected...
ATGCCGTGTTCCTTGCCCACCAAGACCTACAACGGCTGTCTCGATTGTTCCTGTTTCTCTGATTTTTTTAGCAATATCGGGACGTTTTTTCTCTATGATGTAGTAAAGCATTCCTTGATCAGGAGCGACCGTTTTCATGCCGTCCACCCCTTGGATTCAAAAGCCTTTTCGATTCCTTCGCGAATAACATCAGCCATTATTTTTTGGTTTCCAACATAGATTGTTACATTCTTCATCGCATCAGGGTCTTCAACCTTTGCTTTTTCTAAAAATGTTCGAGCACTTGGAAGATCTGTTCCAACCATTCTGCCAAAGATGGGTACCATTCTTTTTCCGCTTTCGTATCGTTCTTTTACCGCTTGCACCATACCGCGGATAAAAATATCGCAACTAGAAATACCTCCAAATCTTGATGTTACAATGAGATCCACAGCAGGGTAATCCATGAGGAGATGAAACATTTCTGCAACCCGATTTTGTGTGGGACCACCACCGCTATCCATAAAATTTACTGGAACTACAAGATTGTTGAAGTATCGCTTTCCGATAGTCGCTACTTCATCGATAGAGAATATTCCATAGCCTGCCCCTCCAGGAATAAGACCAACGTACAGTTTTTTCGGATCTTTCGTAAAAGCCTCAGATAAAAGATCAATGTATGGAAAACCAGCCGACTGGGCGCGAAGTTCGTTCTTTGTTCGTTCAGCCACATCGTGTCTTTTTTCTTTAATTCCAAGTAGTTCTAATAGTTCGACCTGTCTGAAAAGAGCGTTGTCATCCAATACAAGTTTGGCATCAGCCGCAACTACCCCATCATTTGTAATTATCAATGGATTAATCTCACAGAGTCTTGCATCAAATTTTTGATAGGTTGCATATAATTTAGAAATGATGCTGGCAAGTGTATTTTTTAAATCTTTTTTACTCTTTAAGTTAGCTGCAAGAAAAGACGCGAGATCATTTGCAATTGTTTTTGAAAGTTCTTTACTGTTGTCAGTAATTTCTTTCTTTAAAATTGCTTCGGGTTTTTCTACGGCAACTTGTTCGATATCTACTCCGCCAGATGCACTCACAATTACTACATTGTTAAACGTTGCAGGATCCATTGTTATGCCAACGTAACATGCACTGATTTCTTCTGCAACATCTTCAAGAAGAATGCATTCCACAGGAAAACCTTTGATTTTTAATTTGAACAAATCGTTGGCAATTGATTTTGCCTCGTCCATATTTTTTGCTTTTTTGATACCGCCGGCTTTTCCTCTGCCACCGACAAGAACCATAGACTTTAGCATTACTGGAAATTTTAGTTTCAGTTCGTCAATTTCCTTTGGAGAATGAATAATGCCGTATTGTTTTGGTATAGGAATTCCCATATTATCAAAGACTTTCTTTGCTTCGTATTCGTAAAGCTTCATTCTACCGACCTCTTTTATTTTTTCATGGTCTTTTTAATTTCAAAATCGATGAAATCGCAATGATGAATAATAATAGCCTCAGGAGTTCTGTTCATTGAATCTCCCTCATGGGAATGCGCTGCAATGATGTGAACGACTTCTTTTGGTAGGTCGCATTCCTCGGCAAGTTTTGCACCTGATTCAGGATGACGCATCTTTGAGCCCAATTCGCTCTTTACAACTTTTCCATCTTTGAATTCGTATTCTAGGAGCTTGCCTACATCGTGGAGAAGTGCGCCAGCGACAAGATAGTCTTTATTCAGATTTTCTTTCCTTGTGTTCCCAACAGTCCATACTAAGGCGGTTATCCTTTTGGTATGATCAACAAGCAGACCTGAATTTTCAAAAATTAGAGTAAAGGGGATATCTTCCAATCGTTTCCACTTGCCACGATCGGCAGCTAGTTTCCATACCGACACAACTTTATCTTGCAGATTCTTATCTTTTATCCATTGTAATTCTTTGAAACAGTTTTTTATATCGGTTTTTTCAACCATATTACTCCCCTAAGAGCTTTTTTCTGTAATCTGTATCTGCATTATTAACATTCTCTTCAGTGCCAAAACTAGGCTAAAAAGAAGTAAAAAAAAGAAAAAAAGAGATGGCTTGTCTAGTTAGCAGTATTTATCTTCTGGTTGGTTGACTGCTAGTGCTTCGACCAGTTGTAGTATTTGTGGACTGCTTAGTGTTGCTTTAGGATTATTGAATACTATAAAAGGGATGGGAATGAGAAGAGAGGTTTGATTTAGAGGGGTAATTGGATAGGTTTCCTTAATTAGAAAAATAAGGTTACCCTCTCTTCTCACTTATCACCGAATAGTGAAATATATGGGGTTTTAAGTGCTTTTTTCGCAGATAGCTATGTAAACGAGTATACGCGTGTTTATGTAGATATTTCCGCAGCCAGTATTTTCCTTACCTGTTGCACTACTGATAATCCGATAACAAGTGTAAGGAAAGGTTTAATAATAAACACCAGCAAATATTTATATAAATATATATTACGCTGGTGTTAAATGAATATTAAACTAAAGAAGATCGATGCGATAATCGTAGTAATCCTACTGGTAGTAGTTGGTATTGTACTATTTAAATCAGGTTATCTTCCATTTGAAAATAAAGAAAATAAAGAAGTTACTGAAGAAGATGTATCTGTGACTCCGCCACCACCAACACCACCAGCATCGATTGTACCTGGTTTCATGAGGGCTGTTTCTCCTGAAGATGAGGGAGTTCATTATAACAAGATTCTTGTTAGTAGAGAATGGTGGTACTGGAGTGCAATACTCGATGGTGAAGATAGCAGCCTTAAGGGTTGGTCAGTTGCTGTCAGTTTTAACCATATGGCCATAGGTGATCTTTTTGGAACTTTAAAGCCAGATCTTTTAGTGGTAACACTACATGGACCCAACGGGGAAGAATACGGAGGGATGATAAACAAAAGGAGAGGGTTTGGAATACTTAGCCCACCAACATTGGAAGCTAAATCACCTGGAGTAAGCGTAACCTATGATAATTCATGGGCCGAAGGGAAAGCACCCAAGTGGCATGTTCATGCTGAAAGTGGCGACATAGACAAAAATCATAAGATTATCATAGATTTAGATTATTTTGCACCATCTGAACCAATTTGGACCGCTGGAGAGAGAATCCTTGACAAATCGAAAAGCAATATTGCAAGCTACGTTTTCTTGGGATGCACCGTGAATGGTACCATAAAAATAGATGAAACTAATTACAAAGTAAAGGGTAATGGATTCCATGAACATTCCTGGTCACCTGGCATTGTTACAAGGGGTTTAATCAACGGCTGGGACTGGTGCCATATGTCCCTGGACAATGGATGGAACATATACTTTACTAGTTATTATCCAACACCACAGGCCTTATCACGTAAAACATCAAGAATCAACCCATTTGGCACGTTGATTATAACAACTGACAATGGCAAAACACTGACAATTCTAGATAATGTTGATCCAAAGATTGTAGCATCAGATACGAAAGTTTTCCCGTTTGTAAAAGTACCTTCTGAAATTAGCATAACTGCAAAACCAAGTCTTCTTCAAATACCGTTAACAACAAATAAAATACAATTGAATATAGATATCAAAGCTGATAATACCTACGAGAAGGTATGGAAATTCCCAACCTATGTGGGAATGAAGGTTGGAAGAAGCCTTATAAGCGGAAAAATCACATGGACAGATGATGACGGAAAATACGAAGTCGATCTAAATGGCCTAGGCACAGTTTGGAGTATGAGTGTGCTGTTCTAAATTTAAACTATTTTTTTACTATCTCTACCTTGCCGCTGTCTGCATCCAATAGTACAGTATCTCCGTCTTTTATATTATCTATATCTATCTTATCTACACAGGGAATTCCGGCGAGAATTACTCCAGTTGCAACAATTGTTTCTGTTTCTTTGTTGATGATTCCTTTTGGGGCAACACCGTTTTTCTTTAAACCATAGATAACGTATGATCCAACAGTTGAACCTTTGCCACATGGAAACACTAGTATTTTATCTTTAATTGATTTTCCTTCGAGAGGATGCCCTTTTTCAATCATGGTACCTGTTTTGATGTCAAAACTACCATAGAAGCCGATTGGTTCCTTTGAAACGATTGCAACGCCTTTTGTTTTACCTGGGGATATCATTCTTCCATTCATGATTGCACCTCAATTAGTTTGTCAATATCTGCAAAAACAACTCCTTGCTTACAAAAACCGGGCAAATAGTTTGCAGCTTTCCCGGAGTTTACACCCGTTACTTTGTATCCCATATCCTCAATTGGAGAAACAACCATGCATGTATCGGCAACGACGTTACCACCTGCCTTTTCAATTATGTCTGTGAAACCCATTCTATCTGCTGCCTCTTTCATCATTCTTGAAGTGCAAATCCAAATGGGTTTCTTCAGGTGTTTTCCTTTTAGTTTCTCTGCAAGTGTTGAAATCTCCTTAAGAGATGCATGCGGGCAACCTAGAATTACGATATCTGGATCTTTACCGGTGTTTAGCTTCGCGTAGGTTTCCTCCAATTCTTTCTTTCCGACGGTGATGGTTTCCAGTTTATCTTTTTTTACAAGATCCGCCTCTGGTGTTAATCCTTCAACGTGATACAATGCAACAGCACCTGATGCAGCCATGGCAGCACCAAGTGCCTTTAATTGATCCGTGTCCGCATCTTTTATTCCCGTAAAATAAGGATTTTTGTCTTTTACCTGCTTACCGACGAAATAACCCAATGCGCCAAAGTCAGAGCCGAACCTAAGGTCTGCATCAACTTTTATATGGAAATTAGGTTGACGGTTTTCCCAGATATGTAAGCCATAGTTAGGTGTTTTTCCAATGATTGCAGCAGCAAGGGCCGATGGCCCGCCTTCCCTGTTGGTACGAGCGCCAATTACAGAGTTGGAAAAGCATACTGCTGATGACTCTGACCAGGCAATGTGCTCTCTAAACCTCGGAAGATTACCAGCTAGATATGGAGTACAAGTCGAGGTTGTTACAATACCCATGCTTTTGAATGCGTTCATTATTCTCAGTTGATTCTTTGCAAAATCCTTTGGAAAACCAAGTTTTTCCCAGTCCTCAAGATCCATTCCTGCAGGATTGAGGTATGTAAGTACCTTTACTTTTGCTCCTTTTTTTGCAATATCCTCTAAAAACTCTGTACCTGGGTCAGCAATAGATTTGTAGGAGACGCCCGCAACCTGAACAGATCCCACGGGTATCATTTTATCTGCACCGTAAATTTCTCCTAAACGAACTAAAAGTCTAAGCATTCTTTCTGGTACTTCGCCCTCTTCGCCATCAAGAATTTTCTCTTCTTCTTTTGTAAGATACATATGCTCCCCTTATGAACAGGGTTATATGCTTGTAATATTTTATTGTTTTGTCTTTCATGAAGCTAAAACAGTTGTCTACAGATTTCATTGTCGAAGAAATTCCGAGCATCGATATCTCTCAGGAAAAAGACGAACATGCAATCTTTCTCCTAGAAAAAAAAGAGATTGATACGTTTGATGCTATTCGTTTGATAGCAAAAAAACTTCGTGTTCCTTTGTTTGAGATTGGTTATGCGGGATTAAAAGACAGGCATGCACTTGCTAAACAATACATTTCTATACCGACGCATTACAAGGTAATGGATACAAAGATCGACACATTGAACATTCATCTCGTTGGTTACAACAGAAAGAAAATAAAAATTGGTGATCTGAATGGAAATAAATTCACGATTACCGTTCGCGATGTAAAAGAGAATGAGTTAGACAATGTTTCCAAGAGGGCGGAGACCATTTCTTGCGGTGGTGTTCCGAATTATTTTGATTCTCAACGTTTTGGTAGCGTCATCGGCAATGAGTTCATCGCAAAGTACGTGATAAAAAAAGAGTATGAACAAGCCGTCAAACGATATCTCACGGCGTATCTTAAATCCGAACCAAAGAAAATTAAAGACGAGAAGAGAAAAATACTTGCACAGTGGAATGATCTGTGTAAAGTTACAGTTTGGAATAAGACTTTTGTAACAGTAATTAAAGAATATGTAAACACAAACAGTTGGCTTGCGGCCTATAAGAAAATACCGGCACATTTACGAGAGATGTTTGTGAATGCATATCAGAGTTACATATGGAATGAGTGTGTGAAAGAGATTTTAAGAGTCTGTGTAAATGGTAGAAAGCTTTATTCTGTTGAATACTCGATTGGTTCATTGTATTTTTATAAGGATTTAAGCAATGAAGAATTAAGTAAGATTCCATCTATGTTTCCAACATTGAGTGAAAAGGTTAAGCTTTCTGAGTTTGACAATGGAATTGTTTCAAAAGTTCTTTCTAATGAGAATATTACAATTCAGGATTTGGATATTGAATCATTGACAGGAAATTTCTTTAAAACACGTAAAAGGCAGGTCATTATCATACCTGAAGATTTTAGTATTTCTGCCCCTATGGAAGATGAGCTGAACAGTTTTAATGGTAAACCTCAAATCAAAGTTAGACTATCGTTTTGTTTACCGAAAGGAAGTTATGCGACTCTTATTACAAAACGGATATTTGGTCACTAGGATCGAACAAAAAATTTAATGAGAGATTAAAAAATTATAAGAAAAAAGAGTTTTTTGTTTGTTGTTGTAATTATCTAGTCGATTAGGTTTGGTCTGCTGATGCTAAGTACTACTGAAGCTGATTGGTAATCTGGAGTCTGTCGGTAGTTTGGATCGGTGAAGATGAGGTTGATTTCACTTGCCCCTCATAAACCCCAATCACTACAGTTCCACGAGCCCAGCATGATATTTCTATCTCTGGTGGATGTTCATCTACACCATTACCTACTCGTCCCCAATAAAAAGAGCCTATTGCATCTGTCATTTCTACCTTACCACCCCTATAATATGATGCTGAGCACAGGAGTATACCTATAAGATTTCTTATTTCAACATTGAAATATTCTTCTTTATCTATAACACCTGGCGGGCAGCACATACTTGCAAATGCCCAAGTTAAATGCCCTTTGTAAAGACCACCAATCCAACCTCCTATTGAACCGATTGTACGGCATCGACCTTTTACAGATACAATCACATTTTCGAATGTATATTCCTTATACTCTGAAGGTACTCCTTGAGATTTAATAAATCCTGAAGATATTTGTTCAGATTTGATTAATCCAGCACTTACAGTTGTTACACTAACTATTGGTAATAGCATTAAACCAGCCATAATCATGGCCAATAGATTTTTTCTCATCATTTTTTATCACCTATAATATTTTGGTTATACTTTGCCTTTAGTACTATATAAATATTTCGTGCTAAAATGACATATTGAAAAAGATTACCCAAAGAAGCATATAAGGAGAAACAAGACGATAATTTTGAAAAAACGGTTTTTAAGCGTTGTTCCTAATGGGAATAATAGTATAACCACATGTCAAAATACTGTTTTTAGTCATTAAAAACAAGCAAAAAACTTGTTATATCCTCTTAGCAAGTGCATTACAATTTTTTACAAGTAAATCAATTTCTTCTTCAGTAGCATTATCAACATGAACGCCACCAACGGCAACAACCTTTGTCTTATATTTTTTACAAGCAGCCTCAGCTATTGGTTTTAGAACAACATCATCAAAATGTCCTTCCAATCGGATCTCCTGAGCTTTTTTGCCTGGTTCGCAGATAACTACGCCACCAATGTGAGATTTTTCTCCGCCTCCAAGAAAATAGATAATATCGTCACCGATCTTTTTCTCTTCCAACCAAACCTTGTATTTGCCTTCACCGGATGTAAGCATTAATATCAACTTTTTTGTACTTTACAATCTCGTATTTTTTCCGATCAACATCTGAAGGAATCGTGGCGTCCACGCCAACCTTGTCCGTGAGTGTCTTCTTGCCTTCCTCGTGTTTTGCAGATGGATCAAGTGAGCTTCCAGGTTGGTCCAGCTTTACTACAAGATCTTTGCCTCCCTGGAATCTAGTTGCAATTGCCCATTCTATGGCATTTGGATTGTAAATGTCAACGTCCTCATCAACTACTATGACATGCTTCATGCTTTTATGCCCGATAAATGCCGCTTCAATTGCTTTCTTTCCATCGTCAGGATGTTTCTTTTCGATCTGAACAATGCCATGAAGCCAAGAACCGCCACCCATGGTAACTAGTACGTTTTTGCACTTCACAACTTTGCTCACTTCATCATAGATTGTTGGTTCCTTTGGCATTCCCATAAGTATCTTATGCTCAAATCTACCGGGAATCAATGCCTGATACATGGCATCTTTTCTATGCGTTATGCAATCAACGACAAAAACTGGTTCCTTTCTTTCAAAATCACGTGTTTCTGTTAAATCTAAAAATGGTCCTTCTCTGTCGACTTCTTTAGTAAGTCTTCCTTCAAAAACAAACTCAGAATCTGCTGGAACCTCCAAATTCTTTGTAATGCATTTAACCATCGGTGTTTTATCAAGAGCATTTGCAATGGAAAACTCATCAACTCCGGAGGGGGGACTCAAAGACGCTGCAATCATAACAGCCACAGAATTACCTATACAGACGGCCATCTCAAGATCGCCTTTTACTTTATCATAGGTAGTACGCGTCTGCCGACCTTTTATAAGACGGGCTGTGAACTTATTCTTGCCCATTTGCATGAGACGATGATAAGATACATTTCTGCCAGTATCTGGATCCTTTATAGTAGCAACCGTTGCAGTAGCATATCTTCCACCATCGCCAGGCAGATGGAAAAGAAGGGGGATCTTGTCCAGGTCTGGATTTTTAATAACAACTTCCTGGCATGGTGCCTTGTCAAAGATCTTGGGAAGTCTTAGGTTTCTTAGGGCATCAACTTGTTTGAGCAGAAGCTTATCTTTAGTTGTACCCAGAGCTTCTGCAATTATATCCCTATTTGAGGTAATGCCTGCAAAAATTGGAAAATTGTAACCTTTTACTTTTTCAAAAATCACTGGTTTTTCGTCAAGAGAATAAATAATATTTGCAATCTCGTACTGTATAGATACTTCTTTTTTGATTCGTACCAGTTTATTTTCTTTTTCAAGTTTAGCAAGAAAATCCCGAAGATTCATTCTCTGCTACCTCTTCTGCTAACTCCTATTGCGGTTTTCAAAACTTCAAATCCTTCTTTTTCAATTGCTGTTGCTACTTGCTCTTGTAAATTTTTACCAGGAGTAAGTGCGATCATATTACCGCCTTTTCCACCACCCGTGAGTTTTGCTCCAAGTGCACCATTGCCTCTGGCTGCATCCACAAGAAAATCAAGTTCGTTGGATGAAACTTCAATCTGTTGCAAAAGTTTATGATTTTCATTCATCAGTTTACCAACGCCTTCGTAATCTTCATCTTGCAAAGCACGTTTTGCCAAGAAAGCTATATTTTCAGCGCGTTCGAATATTTCCTTGTATTTAGTTGGGTTTTTTTCTCTTCTTTCTTTTACGCCAGCAACAACCGCAGATGTGTCTGCTACTTTGCCTGTATTTCCTATAACAACTTCAATGGGACTTTGCAAAGTAATTCTATCAATAACATTTGGTTCACCTTTTTTGAACCAAATTAGCCCACCAAAAGTTGCTGCAGTGTTGTCTATTCCGGAAGGAGTGCCGTGATATCCTTTTTCTCCTTCAAAAGCAGCATTATTGACTTCATCATCAGATAGATTTAGACTAAAACATTGCGAAAGAGCTCTGGCGATTGCCACACATGAAGCCGCACTTGCGCCGATGCCGCTGGCAGCATATAGATTGCCTTCCAATAGAATTTTAACGCCCCCCTTCGACGTATCAATGTTCACCGCCTTCAAAATCCTATTAATTGAGTCTTTTTGCTGTTCTAGTTTATCTTCCTTATATCTAGGAGTCGCACCTCTCTTGTCATCTAGCTTCATCCCATGAGTACTAAGCGGTTCTACTTTTGCAACCGTATATTTTCCGATGGCCGATACGATAGCAGGTACTCCATATACTACAAAGTGCTCATTAAATAAAATGGCTTTCCCAAAACCAATGCCCTCGCCCTTCATATGTATCACATATATTGTCCTAGGTTTTATTATTGCTGGTTTTTATTGCAATACTATAATTAGTATATGTTTTTTATGATTATGATAAAAAACAGGAAAAGCTTAGAAACTTATTTAATTTCAACTAATATCTAATTATAAGAGAATGAGAATAGAGAATGAAAATTCAAATAGCCTTCAAGGAAAATATCCGACACATGAACACGGATTCATAGTAAATCTAAATACAAAAATAGTGAACTATTTCTGGAAATTTATAGATATTTTATCTTGCAAAATGGAAAAAATAGCTAAAATGTATGAAAAGACTATAAGTAGAGAATATGAAAAAGAATATCCTTTCCATTCTTGATGTCGCTGAAGACATCGAGGATGTCATTAATCATGGTATCCAACTAAAACATGAGATAAAAGCAGGAAAACAATTTACCACGTTAGAAGGAAAAACACTTGCCATGATCTTTGAACGACAATCAACACGGACACGGGTCTCTTTTGAAGTCGGCATGACCCTCCTTGGTGGCCATGCGATCTTTCTAACGGGTATTGAAATGGGTATAGGACAACGAGAATCACCTGAGGATATCGCCCGGGTGTTATCCCGATATGTCAATGCTATCATGTACAGACCGATCATCAGCCGCTCCTTACATGAACTCGCGGAGCATGCAACAGTACCCGTCATCAACGGGCTTGACCAGGAGGAACACCCCTGCCAGATCCTTGCGGATCTAATGACTATAAAAGAAAAGAAAGGACATCTCGAAGGGCTCAATTTTACGTTCATCGGCGATGGAGACGACAATCTTACACATTCCTATCTCTTCGGATGCACCCTGACTGGGATGAACGTGACCGTTATCTCTCCGAAGAAATACTGGCCAAACGAGTATTATATCACCAGAGCAAAAGATATCGCCTGGAAGAAAAACCGTACCGTTACAGTCACCGAGGATCTCACTGCAATCACCCAGAGCGATGTAGTTGCAACCGACACTCATGTCTCTTTTTGGTTTGAACATGAACGACAGCAAAGACTCCTTGATCTCCATGACTACATGGTGACTCAAAACCTCATGAAGGATGCAAAACCTGATGCAATCTTTTTACATTGCATGCCGATTCACTACGGGGAGGAAATCACCAAAGACGTTGCGTTCGGACAACAATCGATCATTATCGATGAGGCTGAGAACCGTCTGTGGGTGCAAATGGCTTTACTTATTAGATTATTAACGTAGTCCAATGGAGATATAATTTGTTAAGGAGTTGGAGGAATACATCAAGAAAAATGAATGTATAAGAGAATAGAAGGTAGTCGTACCCTTTTTTCCCTATGATTTTCCCTAGGTGTTTTCTTTGCAGGTCATCCGTTGTTTTCACAAGTTGGTAGGATTGCTTTAACATAATACAAAACAATACGAGGAAAGGGATAAGGAAGACAAGTGAAAGAAGAGTGAAAAACCACAGAAGGATCCCAAAGATTCCTGAGATGAAGAACATGGCAAAAGAGATCTTTGTTGCGTTTTTCTCTCCAAACGAGGTCGCGTAGGTTTTCACCTTCTGTCTTCGATCTCCTTCCACATCATGAATTCCTTCTGCGATATCATGAGCGTCATCAGCGAAATACGTGAATAATACGAGGAGGAGCATCGGGAGAAGGTGGGCGCGTTGAATGGAGAGATACCCAAGCAAGGGAACCGAGACGTTAATATCTCCTCCCGCAGGCAACACCGTCCAAACAACGAAGAACCCAAAAAGTGGGACAGTCAGCCATTGAACAGGAGTGAATATCTCTGAGTATGCAGGAAACTTGATGATTTTTTTCAGGTATTTGTTATGGAAAGCAACGAACAACGCAGTCGCTCCTACAAGAAAAAGACACCACGGGCTGGCGAGAACCGCAAAAAGAAAAGTAAGTGCGGAAAAGACCAGCGCAATTGCAAAGAATTTGTTGGAACTAATAAATCCACTAGGAATTGCTCTGGTCGGATGCACGACGACATCGATATTTTTATCTGTGATATCGTTCCAGATAAGGGCGGCAAAAAATCCTGAATAAAGCGTCCCGATTGTGAAAAGCATGGGTTTGAGAGATTCAAACGTATACGGTCGTATACCGTATGCAAACAAAAAAGCGGCAGCAAACATCAGTACATAACAAATCAACTCATAGGGGGGAAAGGGACGCCAACAAACAAGAAACTGCAGTGGCCTGGAAAGAAAAAATCTTTTTGTTGATTTTTCGGTGAGTTCCATGAACTAGCCTTCGAGATTGCTACTAGGTAGACAATCTGAACTAAAAACGTTTTCTTATTTCTTTCGGAGATAGAACGTATCCCATCCTAAGGGTCCATAAAAAGGAAAGGGGGCATGGTGCATTTGTTGAATCATCTCAATTTCAGGGTGGGCGTTAATACAATGAAGGATATCAGCGGTAGCGATTCTTACATCCCGGACAATTATCGTGCTTTGGTGTTTCACGTTTTTAAATAAATGCTCCAAAATCTGCAATTTGGGTAACGAGCAACTTGATATGAGAATCAAATCAAAATCATTGACAGGAAACTCTGTTCCATTTGCATGTTGAACAGTTATTCTGTTTTGTAGATGATGCCGTTGTATGACTTCTTGTGCACGGTGTACTGCCACAGGATTTTTATCAATACCGACGAGAGCACCTGAACAGCACTGCGCAAGTACGATATCGGTGAGCGGATACGCACCGCATCCGATATGGAGCACCTTGGAATTCGATGACAAGCCATAGGTTTCACATTCTTTTTGATATTCTTCCTCGATGGAGTTGTTATAACGTTGTGCGATTTTCTTGTTTTTATATGACCAGGTGTCTGCAATCTCCCAGAATAAATTTGATATCTTTTTTACACAGAAAATAGCAAGGGTATCAATAACAGTTTTTTTCTTATAAGCATTCATGGATGGTCACGTACAGCAATAAAACTTACATGGATTCGAATGCTATATACATCAAGAGAGTATTAAAATATTGTTTGTAAAGAAAAAAGATTTTCTGTTAGGAGTATAATTTTTTCATAAGAATTAAAAGGAGGTTACATACGACACCAAATGTGTTTGCTCCGATGATTGCAATATCATTTCGTAAGATACCGTACATCAGCCAAAGAGACATACCAAATGCTAGTACCAATGGCATCCAATAGGAGATGTCATCGAGTCGTTTGGTTTTGTATCCTCGGAAAAGTTATGGAAAGGAAACTAGCGAAAAATGTTATACAAGAAAAAAACCTATGCAAAAGAATAAAAATAGAACAAGGAGATGGAACAAATTATCCTGTAGAAGAATTTGATACAATAATAATATCAGGATGCGCGTTTCCCAAGCAACAAATTTTGGAACATGTCTTTGAAAACGCAAAATCTAGGAGTAAAACCATATTTAGAATATCGGGTCTATCTTCCAAGTCAATAATCGATCGCATAAATTTACATCAAGATGTTGCACTTATCGAAAAAATAGAAAATCATCCATTTCCTTTTGCTAAACCATTTGGATGGCAATCTTTTTACTTTACAAAAAAATAACAATTTACGCTTTTAGTTGAAGATATGTTCTAGCGATTTGCCTCTTTTTTTGGTTTCAGTTAAAGAGAGAATGAAACCGATAAAACCAGGTAATATGTCACCGATGAGGAAGCCTATAATAGTGAATACAAAGATTTTTTCCTCAGCTACTGAAAAAAGGGTGGAAAATAGGAAAATAGAGGTTAGCTCTCTGGTTCCAAGACCTGCAAAAGTTATGGGAAGGAAACTAGCAGCATTTACAATTGGAAATAGTATAAGGAAAGAAAGATAAGGGATACTAAGACCTAATGCTAAAACAATAAGGTATCCCTGAGAAAAAACGATAATCCATGTAAAAGCACCAAGGATTAAAGGGATTATTAATTTTTTAATTTTAGGAAAATCAGTGTAAAAGGTACCTACAAAATCATTGAGATGCCGTTTTATTTTCCCCGGTACGAAATATTTTACTAAGAGAAGAAACAATTTTTCTCCTCTTTCTTTTTTAATGAAGTAAAGGAGCAGTACCGCTAGGAATAAGATCCATACACCAGACATATAGAAGAGGCTAGGTATAGTTCCTATTATTAGTAAAGATCCTATAAACATCATCCCATACAAGGAGAGGGTGTGAAGAATGCTATCTATTGACGAGTTTACAAATAGTTTTCCGTAAGGCTCCCCTGTTTTTTCCTTCATGTACGGTACCCGCATTAGTATTCCTATATATGCGGGAGTGATAACGCAATAGAAACATGCCATGAAAAGTATTTTAAGAGATTGCAGAAAACCAATTTTTATTTTTTGTTCTCTTTGTATAATTTGCCATGTATAGTTTCTGATTAGCATTAATGGAATCGTAAGCAACATGGACAGAATTATGTAGATGGGGGGAATTGATAGAATTGCATCTATTATATCTTCAAATCCCAATCTATATATTAAATATACGAATATTGCAATTCCTATGAGGGGTAAAAATCTTTTAACATGTTTGAATATTTTTTTGGTCAACAGGTAGGGTAATAAATTATGGTGTTTTTTATAGTTGTGAATTTAAATTTGGACCGAATTTGATAGGTAACTTTTGGATTAAAAATTGTAATTTTCCCCTGTTTGAGAGAGGTATTTCATCAATAAAATGAATAACTAAGTCAAACTCATTGCCAAGGATTTTTTTAAAATTTTTTTGAATAGTTAGGGTATCAGTATCAGTATAGTTTTGTGACTTTACGATATTTAATATTAGTTTCCCCTCAGTATCTTGATAAAACTGGCATTCTTCAACATTATCAGATGATTCTACGGCTAGATGTTGAAATCTGGTAAAAGGTACAAGTTTTTTTGTTTTTGAAATCACAAAATCTTGTATCCTGCCTTCAATTCTAATTAATAAAGGATAATTTCTCCCGCATTTACATCTTTTATTGGTATAAACACCTAAATCACCAGTTTTATATCTAATAAAAGGGAAAAAATATGTATGAAAACCTGTTCCAACAATCTCACCTATTTCGCCCTCGTTTGTTATAGGTTTTCCATCTTTATCAACTAATTCAAGGACACCGTATTCGGGGAACATATGGTAATAATTACTATGTTTACAGGTTCCACCTATATTTGTTTGTTCTCTTAATCCATAAGTGTCATGAACTCGACATTGAAAGATTTCTTCCAATAGGTTACGTTGCCAACTATATAGCGTTTCTGCATGACATATAATTGTCTCAATGCTTGGAAAAATCTCTATGTCATTTTTCTTCATATATTTAGCAAGAATTGTAATAGCTGAGGGATATGTCGTGATGTATTTTGGTTTTAATTTTCTGATTTTCTCAATAAATTGTGGTATATAACTTTCGTTCATGTAAAATGATGATAAAACAAGCATTCTTCCTAACAACTGATATTTCCATGGATTATCGCGGCCTGTTATAAAAACAGATTTATCAAGATATGAACAACCAAACCAGCCCATTTGTATTTGGCTATATGCCATTAATGTAGATAGCCAAACACCTTTTTCTGTATAAAATTTCAATGGTTCTCCGGTTGAACCGCCAGTATATGTATATTCAAACCTATGTTTAGGGTAATTAATTGCCTTAAGATCTTCGATATGCTTGTTTATAATCTTTTTTGTTAAAAATGGTAGTTTCTGCAAATCTTGAATAGACTGAATATCATTAGGTTTTAAATCTAATTTTTCAAATACTTTTTTATAATAAGGCACATGTTCATAGGCATGGTGTATTAGCTTACTCAATTGCTGTAGTTGGTATACATCTAATTTTTCTTTACTCCACCATTGAGATTTCTTTAAGAATTTATATGTTTTCAAAAAAGTTATTGGGTGTAGTACTGTTTGTAGAGCCATACCGTTTTCAGTATATAAAAATCTCACTTGTTCTCGTTGTCTTTGCATTTTTTAACCTTTGTTTTAGAATGCTATACATTTTATAACTGATATATAAATAGTGTTTTCTATTGAAACATATAAGTTAATACGAAATATCAATTAGATTTGAAAATATGTTTTTTCGTAATAATGATGATAATGGCAAATATCGCAAGTAAAACTGTTTGTCCAACGATCTTGTTTTATGTGATGTAAGTTCCAAATTAAATAACCGTAAAATAATCTCCGATATTACTTGACAATCAACTCTATATAAAGTATCGTTGATTTCATTAAAGACATCTCCTTCAGTGTGATTATTTCCATCCCGATGATATCCTGGAAATGGCCACAAAATCACTCAAGATATAAAAAAGCAGATTTTATCATTATCAATTCATGTGGATATCCTCAAGATAAGAGAGATGAAAGTATTGCTCTTTATCAAAAGTATCACGCAAACAAATAGATAAACAACTCATGCTATTATTTCTCGAATATGAATATAAAAAAGCTACTGCCAATAATTGGAATTGTAATTTTAATTGTAATAATCTTAACAATTGATTTAAATGAAATTTACAATATTTTTTCAAATATTAACCCTCTTTATTTGTTTTTAGCGTTTTTTACAATAGTTCCAGTTGCTATTTTATCAAATATTCAATGGAGAATTCTTCTAAAAAAACAAAAAATACGCGTTAGTTTTCTTTATTCACTTAAGAATATATTCATTGGATATTTCTATGGCTCAGTTACACCGGGCGGAATTGGGGCTTATACTAGAGCGCTATATATGGAGTATGAAAGCAAAGCTCCTCTTCTAAAATGTATCTCAAATATCATAATTTTCAATACAATTGATTATCTTTCACTTCTGCTTTTGGGTGCAATAGGTGCGATTCTACTTATTCGAATCTATCCCTATTTATTTATTATAATTGTCATAGTAATAATCATTATTATTAGTATGTTACTTTTTTCCTTTAGAAAAGACAAATCTAAGATTTTTTTTCAAAGATTAATTCAAACAAGGATTTTTTCAACAATAAAAGATAAACTTAGCGAAACACTTGATTCTTTTTATGAAGATATCCCAAAATTTAGGGATGTCATTTTACCATTCAGTTTATCACTTTTTGGTTGGATTGTGTGTTTCTCAGAGTTATTTATAATATCAAAATTATTTGGAATTGAGGTCCCATTTTTAACTTTTATTTTGATATACGCAGTTGCGAATGTAATAAGTTCAATACCGATTACAATATATGGTCTTGGAACGCGTGAAGCCTCGCTCATAAGTGTGTTTTCATATTTTGGTGTGATTCCGGAAAGAGTGCTAAGTTTTTCACTATTTGTGTTTGTTGTAATTTGGCTCATCCCCAGTATCGTAGGTGCATTTATTACATATTTCGAAACAAAAAAAAGGGACAGGTTTTTATTGAGTTATAAAACCGTTGATAGTTTTTCAAATCATATGAAGAGATTCCCTGAACTTTATTCTTATCTTGCAGAAATTGTAAAAACTAATATTCCAAAAAATTTAAAAAAACCATTTATTGTTGATCTTGGAGTTGGCCCAGGGCTTCTTTCAAAAGAAATGCATAAAAAGATTCCGACTGCAAAAATTATTGGTATAGATCCTTCACATATAATGCTTAAAAAATCTAAAGAAAATGTTGATTTTGAAGACTTTTTTACAATGATCGGTTCAGCTGAAAAGATGCCGATTGAAGAAAAATCTGCAGATGTCGTTGTAACAAGATTTACCTTAGCTTATTGGGATAAACCATTAGAAGGTTTCAAAGAAATCCACAGGGTTTTAAAACCCAGGGGAAGAATAATCATTGAAGCTTTAAACCGAAATTTCCCAAAATGGAAACTATCTCTTATTAAGACTCATATGTTTTTAAAAAGAGCAGATTCAGAGATAATAAGATATCATATAGACGCCTATAAAACTGCATACAATATGAAAACTGTTGAACAACTTTTAATAAAAAATGGTTTCCATGTAATTTATAGAGAGGGGACAGAGAAAGATTGGAAGTTTATTGTTATAGCGGAAAAGAATTAACACATAACGTTTATATATATCTAACATAGTATTATAATTTTATAAATATGAAAATTAGGGGTTATTGATGATTATCTCAAAAAGAAAAATCTTAGCAGTCTGCATCATTTTCATCATTTCCATAGGATCCCTACCAATTGTAAATAGTAAAGAAATGTTACAAGATGGATGTTACAACATAGAGTATAGTGGTATTGACCAGGAATTGAATCTCTTAAGAGGTGAATTTTATCTATATATTGATGCCGTTGATAATGTCACATCCTTCAACGTTATACATGCATTTCCTCCAGAGTATGGTTATCAATATCCTATATATTTAGAAATATTAGAAGATACCACCGCCAAAATATTAAACTACAAAATTGATAATCAAGATAATATCCCAAATAAAGTAATCAACTTTACAGTTGGAGAGATAAACACTGGAGAACAAATCTTAATTCATTTTAACACTTGGGTTCTTGTAGAAAGCTATAACTATGAGGATTTACCAGGATATAAAGAAATACCATCTATTGCTGATTTACCAAGTGAAACAAAACCGTGGCTATCGCAGACAGAAGTTGTCCAAAAAGATCATTTCTTGATAAAATCTAGAGCACAGATATTAAGGTTTTCCTCAAAAAATAATATGCTAATACTTGCAGAAAAAATTGCGAAGTTTTGTGCACATCACAGATATTTATCATGGGCCCTTCGATATAAATTATCGGGATTATTGGGTTATCCTCCACAGGATGCCCTAACAGCTCTTCTGGCACCTACTGAATGCTCTAGTAGATCGCATCTTGGTTGTGCACTTTTCAGAGCAAATAATGTTCCTGCAAGAGTTGTACTTGCGATGCCTGCAAATTATAAATTTTGGTTTGAAATGCATTACATGGCTGAATATTATCTAAAAGATTTTGGTTGGGTTTTAACAGATGTTCATGGCGGAAAAACTCCATATGCACCACAAGAGATTATTATCCTAAGGCTTTGTTACCCTGATGATGAAAACAATACACAAACTGATTATATGTTTTCTAGAATGAAAGGTGAGGAAAGATGGATGTGGTTCGATAACGAAAATGTAAAACCATATTACGTAGACTTAGAAGAAGGCAGTAAAATGAGATCCTTTTCTGAAAACAAAGTTGTAGTCGATTTAAATGTCGCAAATGATACCATTGATTTAACAAGTTACGTTTTTAATAAATATCAAGCTTATCTAGGTGTAGGATTAATCGATGAAAATCTACAACATTTCCAAAATGCAACTGATTACATGATGCAAGCAATACAAGAACTGGATAGCAATGATGATTCTTTTGGGTATATTTATTATCTAAATAAAGCAAAAATTGAATTTGATTTAGTAATTACTTAGGAGTTTAAATGCCTAAAGAATCAGAAGGAAAAATATCTGGTTTAATTATTATTTCATTAATTTGTTTCATTGTTTTTTCTTTAGGGTTTTTTCCTTTAATTATTTTTGGGAAAATTGTTTTAATGTTTATATCTTTTAATAAACTATGGCATTTTTTCTTACTGCCGTTTTTAATTTACATTGGAATAGGAATAACACTTTGGTATCAACTGTTAATTTCAGGAATAATTATTCATGTTTTTAAAATCAAATATGAACCAGGTGTTTATGCTTACAATTTTAAAAATAAAATGGCTTTCAAATGGATTGTAATCTGTACTTTATATACACCTATGCGTAAAATGTTTGAGATTTTCCCCGTGGGTGGTATGAAACTTAGATATTACCGTATGTTGGGTATGAAAATCGGTGAAAACACACTTGTTGGTGGAACAATAATGGATCCATGC
>Ga0315289_10004932_pt1 | contig 19843 bp, 22 predicted proteins | sample YL17G11_40_MG_FD_203452 | JGI IMG/M metagenome (GOLD analysis project Ga0315289, IMG submission 203452) | Sediment microbial communities from Yellowstone Lake, YNP, Wyoming, USA - YL17G11_40 | ecosystem: Environmental > Aquatic > Freshwater > Lake > Sediment | place: USA: Wyoming | collected...
AATAAAAAATAGCGGGGGTTGGATTTGAACCAACGACCTTCGGGTTATGAGCCCGACGAGCTACCAGCCTGCTCCACCCCGCGATCATAGTCTATTTAAATAGACGAGTAGTAATATAAGTTGTTTGATTAAAACAAGTCAAGCTATTTATAAAAATATTTATCTAATATTATTCCTGACCTGTGGCTTTATCATATTTTGCCTGGGCCGTAAGATAATCCGCTAATGCCTGAAGATAATTTATCTGGGCATAGGTCAAGGCTAATTCTGCATCCATCTCTTCTAAGCTGGTTATAACCCCCTGTGCATATTGAACCTTGGCAATCCTTAAGCTTTCCTTTGCCTCTTTGATATTTTCCTCTTGTGTGATTATTGTCTCCTTAGCTAAATCCAGACTGGTTACTGCCTCTTTTACCTCTAATTTAATCCCTTCTTTTAAATCGCTTTCACCGATACCTAATTGTCTCAAATCCGATCTGGATTGATTAACTTTAGAACGGGTGGCAAAACCATCGAATAAGGGGAAACTCAAAGCAATAGTGAAATTCCAGTCAGTATCCCATTTTTTCTCACCGTAAAAAGGATTCTTATAATTATAATTAGCTATTCCCATTAAAGAAGGCTTATTTCCGGCTTTGGCAATAACCAAACCCTTCTGAGCAATCCTCTTCTGAAATTCTAAGGATTTCAATTCCGGTCTCTGCAAAAGAGCATCTTGGGTCGCATTTTCCAGTTTGACTTCTCCTGGTTTGAAGAAAAGCTCACCCTCCAACTCAACTTCAGCCTCCTGAGTAAGACCTAAGATATTTTTAAAAGAGCTCAAAGCTAAATCGAATGATTGTTTTGCCTGAAGCAAAGGTGGTTTGGCATTAGCTAACTGAACCTTTGCCCTGAGAAGATCGAACTCTGAAGCCTGTCCGGCTTTATATCTTAACTCCACTGTTTTTAGATGCTCCTCAATATTCTTTAAAGCCTCTTCTCTTACCCGAATAAGCTCTTTCGTGAGCAAGACTGAATAGAAAGAGCTTTTCACCTCGTAGGTTATCTTCTGTTTATCTTTCTTATAATTTTCCTCTTCTAATCTGAGATTCAGTTCTGAGATGGAATAACTGTTCTGAATTCGTCCCCAGGTAAAAATCGATTGCTTTAAGGAAAGATTAAAATCGAAATTGTCATGATAACCCTGGGTTATCTTCTCGTTTTCAATTATAGGAGGAAAGGAGACTATAAAGCTGGGAAGCACACCTAAGTAGGTGTAGGTTCCCGCTAATGAAATCTGAGGGTAGAAACCAGATTTCACCTCTGCTATCTTAAACCTTGAAGATTTGATCTTTTCTTTCTGACTCAAAAGTGCTCTGTTATTCTGATAAGCAGTTTCCAGGCTTTTCTCCAGATTAAGGATCAGCTTTTCACCAGAGAAAGAAACTGAAGTCATCCAGACGAAAAAAGAAAAGATCAGGATTAACTTTAAATAAAATTTATGCATTTTCCCCTCCACTGCTTTGTTCACCAATTTTTATATTTCGTTTCAAGAATTCGCCAAAGTTATCCACCACAATATAAGTCACTGGAACAACAATTAAAGTCAAAAGGGTTGAGGTTATAAGTCCCCCTATCACCGTTATTCCCATCCCCTGTCTCCACTCTCCACCCTCCCCCAACCCCAAAGCTGCTGGTAACATCCCCATAATCATAGCCGCAGAGGTCATTAGGATAGGACGCAAACGAACAGGACCAGCTTTTAAGAGTGCCTCCTCCCTCTGCATACCTCTTTTCCTTAAAGCTATAGTATAATCGATAAGCAAGATGGAGTTTTTAGTTACAATCCCCATCAAAAGGATTAACCCCACCATAGTCATCATATTGATCCTCTGCCCGGTTAAAAATACCGCTAAAAGTGCACCCACCACTGCTAAGGGTAAAGCTAACATAATGGTGAAAGGATGCAGAAAGGAGTTAAATTGAGAGCCTAAAACTATATAAATGAAGATGATTCCTATAACTAAAGCTAAAACCATATTCTTAAACATATCACCCATCATTTCTACATCACCCCGGTATTCAATTTTATATCCTGGAGGAAGAGGAAAATCGGCTAATTTCTTATTTAAATCCTCAACCACGTCTCCCAAGGAGCGATCCACTACATTAGCAGTAATTGTAGCTATCCTTTCCCTATTTTGTCTGTCGATCTGGGTAGGACCGCTACCCTCATAAAAATCAGCTATGCTTTTTAACGGGACAGTAACTCCAGCTGGAGTCAAAATATCTATGGAGGAAATATCCTGGAAATTATTCTTCTGCCCTGGAGGTAAAATCACCCTGATATCTATCTCTTTTTCACCCTGTCTCAGCTTGGTAGCTACATTTCCATCTACTAAGGAACGCAGGGTTGAGGCAATTTGAGCAGTGGAGACCCCTAAACGGCTGGCTTTTTCTCGATCTACCACCACCCTCATCTCTGGCTTACCTCCTCGAATTGAGCGGTCTGCATCGGCAATACCTGGAGTTTTTTCCACTATCGACAATAGCTTTTCTGAAATCTCCTCCAAAACTGAAATCTCTTGCCCTTTGATATAAAGATAAATTGGATAATCCTCCTCCTGCTCAAACATCCCGACCATGGTAACCTTGGATTTTAAACCCGGCAATTCTGTTAATCTTTGTCGTACCTCTTTTTCCACTTCAGAGGTTTGTTTCCTCCTCTCCTCCAGCGGAACCAGTTCGACCCGGATACTACCTTTGTTAGAAGCCCCAACATCCAGCCCAATAGTGGTGAAGATTGATTTAACTTCAGGATAATTAAAAAGAATCTTCTCAAGCTTAGTTGCTACTTTTTCGGTAGCCTGGATAGACGTGCCTACCGGGGTCTCAAAGATAACCTTAAATTCTCCTCGATCCCCCTGAGGCATAAACTCCTTCCCGATGAAAAAAGTCAAGCCCAGGCTCAGAACAAAAAGAATTATGGAGGCAAAGATTATTAAAAACTTGTGATTTAAAGACCAGGCTAAAAGTTTTGAATATACTCTATTAAGTCCTTGGAAAAAGTGGTTAAAAGGAGCAAAGATTTTTTTCAAAAGGCTTTCTTTATCTTTTCTCTCTCTCACTAAAACCTTGGCGGAAAGCATAGGAGCCATAGTAAAAGAATCCCATAGAGAATACAGCACTGCGAAAACAACTGTGAAGGCAAAAGCCTTGAAGAATTTCCCCACGATACTACCCATATAAGCAACTGGAACGAAGACTGCAATGATGGTAAAGGTACAAGCCATAACCGCCAACCCTACCTCCTGCGTTCCAAATTTTGATGCCTCTTCTGGATCCATCCCCTCTTCTACATGTCTGAAGATGTTTTCCCGCACCACTATGGCATCATCTATCAGGATGCCAACGCACAAGGATAAGCCCATCAAGGTCATCATATTTATGGTATAACCAAAAAGGTTCATCATAATAAAGGTAGCTAAGATCGAAGAAGGTATAGCTAAAGCCGCAATTATGGTACTGCGGAAATTCCCTAAGAAAATGAATATAACTAAAGTGGCAAAGAGAGCCCCTAAATATAAAGTCCGCATAGTATCATTTACTGATCTTCGAATATACTTGGACTGATCTGAGGCTATCTCTATAGAGGCACCTGGTGGAAGTTCTTTCTTTAGCTTTTCTATTGTTCCCTTGAGCCTGTCACATACTTTGACCGTATTCCCGCCAGACTGTTTATATACTATAAAGGAAACTGAAGGTCTGCCATTTAGCTGAGCAATCTCCCTCAATTCTTTAAAGTCATCTTTTACCTTAGCCACATCTCTTAAGTAGATTGGAGTCCCCTGATAGTTAGACACAGGAATCTTGTTAATATCTGAGACTTCCTGGAACTCTCCGGTAAGCCGCAATACGAACTCCTGAGGCTGTATCTCCACTCTACCTCCAGGCACATTCAGATTCTCACGAGCTAAACTACCTATTACCTGTTCAACAGATAGGTTATAAGCCTGGAGCTTTTTTCTATCTACCTCTACTTTTATCTCCCTTTCCAATCCTCCAACCAGCTTCACCTCAGCCACCTCTTTTGTCTGCTGGATCCGATTTTTAACCTTATCCTCAGCTAAGCTCCTCAGCTCATCTAAAGGAAGGTCACTTGATAAAGAGAAGATCATCACCGGCGTAGCAGAGACATCAAAACGGGCTATGATCGGCTCATCAACATCCTCAGGTAATTCTGAGCGGATCTCTGAAAGCTTAGCCCTGACATCAGAATCTGCATCCCGGACCTTTACCTCAATTTCGAATTCTAAGAAGACCTGAGAAAAACCTTCTGCTGTGGTGGAGTAAATATTCTTCAGTCCATTGATTGCGCTCATAGCTTCTTCGATCGGCTTGGTCACCTGGTTTTCAATCTCCTGAGCTCCTGCTCCTGGATAGACCGTGGTAACCGATATATAGGGAAATTCGACATTTGGCATTAAATCGATACCGATGCGGGTATAGGAGACCACCCCCAAGACTAAAACCGCTAAAACCTGCATTGCGATGAAAACAGGTCGGCGAATGGCTAAATTAGGCAAAAACATTATCTTCCTTCTCCTTTAACGATCCTCACCTTGTCCCCGGACTGCAATTGACTTTGACCTGAAGTAACTAAACTATCTAAAGGGGCAAGTCCGCTCTTTATATAAGTCAAACCTTCATCGCTGAATCCGGTCTCAACCCATCTTGCCTCAGCTTTTCCAGCTTTTATCACTAAAACCTTTTTCTTCCCCTTTTCAGTCATAATAGTATGCCGGGGGATAAGAACAAGATTTTCGGTTTTACCTATGACCAGACTAACTTCTGCGAACATCCCCGGCTTTAAAAGATGATTCCGGTTGGGGATGGTTATCTCTACGCTTGTGGTCCGGGCTAAACTATTTAAGGTGGGACTGATCAGGGTAACCACGCCCGAAAACTCCCTATCTGGATAGGCATCCACCTTGATTTTGGCTTTCTGATTTAACTTGATTTTTGGAAGGTCCTCTTCTGTAACCTGAATTAAAATTTTAACTGAATCAAGGTTCAATATTTGAGCCAGGGGAGTGCCTCCCGAACCCCCGGAAGGTTCACTTACTTGTGCTCCTTTATCCAGATATACTTTTCCAACAATCCCTTCAACCGGAGAAGTCGTTTCAGCCAGCTTAAAATCCAGTCCAGTAATATCCCGGTCAATTAAAACCACCACCTGATCTTTTTTCACCCTATCCCCTTCTTTGATCTTTATCTCAACCAATTTACCAGAGGCTTTTGGAAATATATCTATTTCTTCTATTCCCTTAACTTCCCCGGTGTAATTAAGTATTGGAGTATAGGGTGAGGTTTTCACCACTTCCGCCTCCACTGGGATAACCCTTTCCTTTACCTCTGCAGTTTGAGCTTTTCTCTCTTTGAAAACTACCATCAACCTGAAAAAGATAAAGAAGAAGATTAAAACAACAATCAGGATTCCAATCGTTTTTTTCATCTTTTCTCCTTACTTCTTATTATGAGTTTTATATCTTCTCACCAGACCGATCAGCTCATCTAAATGTTTAATATCTACTTTCAAATGGAAAATCCCTTTTTCCACAATGAACTTCCAGTTGAAGGGCATCCTTCCGCATTCATCTCTATAAAGTTTCTGAATTCTCTTAATCACTTTACCAAGCTGTTCTTTCTTCTTTGAGAGCGAATCCAAAATCTTTTCCTTAGATAACCCTTGCAGGAAAGCCACTCCTACTATAAAGTCATCCTGGGGCATCTTTTGCTCGTTCAACGCTATCTCCACCAATTCTCCTAACCTTTTTTTTCCCTTAGGGGTGATATGGTAAACCTTTCTTTCCGGCATTTTGCCCGGTCTTTCCCCTTTCCCCTCAATAAGTTTCTCCTTCTGCAGGCGATTGAGAGTGTTATAGATCGAGGCTAAATGCACCTGCGCCCAGTGTTCCATCTCCCTTCTCTCTATCTCCTGGTGGAGTTGATAGCCATACATCGGCTTTTCGCTCAACAGCCCTAAGACCACCAGTTCGTTTTTAGTCATTATTACTCCATTCGATATTATTCTAATTTAGAATAATATAAAACATAATACGAAGGATATCAAAGATGTTTCAATATTTTTTTAAAAATATTTAAAGATTTCGAGGATAATCACTCATAAGATACAATTACATCTAATCCTTTGGTAATCCATATTTGGGGATTCAAATTGGGACTCCAGCCTCAAGGTCAAATTCGACTTTTCCCACATCTGAACAGTTTCCTTACAAAGAGAGACATTGGTGTAATTATATTTTTCTTTAAGGTGTTTAATTAAGTGCAGATACATAGTAAACCTATTGGAGAACTCTATCTTTTTGCCCCAGTTTGACTTCTCTTCTAAGTAAATTTTCCAGGACTTATCTTTAGTGCCATTAATAGTGCTTTGCAATCCTCTCAGAGAACCTAAGGTTATACGCTCAGGTTTGAATTCTGTAAAAATCTGATCAATCAACTCAATATAACTCTCTTGCCATCCAGAAATTGGCACCATCGGATCTATTCTAAGCCTGATCTCATAACCTGCTTTAGCTAACTTGCTTGCCGCTTCTATTCGCTTTAAAACCGGAGGTGCTTTTTTCTCCCATTTTTTTGCAACTTTATCTGCATTCAGGCTAAAGCTGATGATTGTCTGATTATGTGATTCTATTTCAAGGAGATTTTTAACATTAGTTGATTTTGTTAAAAATAAAACTTTATGCTTATTCTGAGATTCAAACAAAGGGATAATAAATTTGGAAAAGGGCTTATACCCGTTCTCCCACATCAGTGAATCAGCGATTTCACCTGTATTAAGGATCTCAGGGGGTAGAGACGTCCCGCCAGAGGCGGACGTCTCTACATTTAAAAATTCTCTTACATGTAGTTCTATTTTAGCATAATCTTTTATGACCGGCTTTATACCTTCCGGACGAAACCTGAAAGTTCCCTTTAAATAACACCAACTGCAATCAAACGGACACCCATAAGCCCATTTAAGCTCTAAAAAGTGAGGACAGACTACATCAGTAGGTTTAACAGGCAAAGGAGTCTTTTCAAATCTTGTAATAATTGAACCATCGCCAATCTGTTTAATAAGCCTGTATTGGGTGCCATCTATTAATTTATATAACTGGACATTTACCCTTGCGGATTTATTTGTTATCGTTTTTGCTATAAGCATAAAGTCTCTATTAAGTTAACTTATTAAGAAATGAAGTTTGGCCTCTAATCCAATCCTTACCAAAAACATACTCCATTATATCTGCTCCCGCTTTGTGATCCGTTGCAAAAAACATATCGTAAATCGGACGACCTCTACTACTTTTAATTAGTCTGCTTTGAACAAACTTATATCCAAGCTTTTTTAATCCATTTGAAAAAATGTCAAGTATTCGCCTTCTCATCTCTTTAGATTTTAGCCTTCCTTTAATTCTATCATTATATACGGCTAACCAACTATTGTCAGGTAATATTCTGTTAAAGTCAGAATTAGCTTTTTCTTCATCAAACTTTTCTCTATCCAAGGGTAAAAGACGTGTGATAGCCATATTATAAGGAAATAAAATGAACAACTCAATCTTCGTAGTGGAATTCCTTTTATAATCTGCTATCTTTTTAATAGTTAACCAATCTACTTCAAATCCTTCTGGATCAAGAAAAGCAAAGCACGGAGCTTGGAGGGGGATTTTAGAAAGTATCTCATCTATAACCAGATTGCAGTCGCCCTCTCTTATTTCATATCGGTCTTGTGGAAAATCTCGCAAAAGTTTGCTTAATGTCTCGACCTTCTCCTTGTCTATTTCAATAAAAAAACATTTACTAAATGGAGGATTTATCTTTATTGAAATTAAAGGAGAACCATCAATAGTTTTAGATGTTAAAGGAGTTTTTATCTCACATTTACCATCGCCTGCAAGAGCATCTATATAGTAACGTTCCTTAGCTTTTTTAGTAGCATTAACATAAGCTGTAAGATATTTTTCTAAAAGTTTTAGTTTTTCCTCAGTATGTGGTTTGCTTAGTCTTGCCATTCAATTCTTGCCTGCAATAATCTACTTACAAACCTCCCCAAACACCCTCAAAAAATTACCACCTAAAATCTTTTTGATATCTTTGTCTTTATAGCCTCTATTTAAAAGCTCCTGGGTTATCTGGGGCAAACCGGAGGCATCTTTTATCTCCAGGGGGATGGCCGGGATTCCATCAAAATCTGAACCCAGGGCAACATAATCCGGTCCTACTAATTTTACTACGTAGTCTATATGGTCAACTAATTTAGATAGAGAAGTTGGTGAAGGAAACTTAGCATTCTGATAGAGAAGCTCGGTTTCCTCTTCTATTTTTTTATTATCCCCTTTGAATCTCTCTTTGAGCTCTTCACTTTTAATCTGAATCTCTTTATAGATACTATCAGATGCTTTCCTGAAATCATCATCTAAATATCCGGAGAAGAAATTAATCCCGATAACCCCTCCGGACTTAGCGATTGCTTTTATCTGCTCATCTGTAAGATTACGGTAATGATTGCATATTGCTTTTACGCAGGAATGAGAGGCAATAACCGGGGCTTTGGATAACTCCATAACTTCCCAGAAAGCTTGTTCTGATAAATGGGAGATATCTATTATCATCCCCAATCTATTCATTTCTTTAACTACTTCCCTGCCCAGTTCAGTTAGACCACCTTTTTGCGAAGAGGTATCTGCGGCTGAGCTGGCTAAAGGATTTGAGTTCTCCCAGGTCAAAGTCATATACCTGACGCCTAAGCGATGAAAAGTTCTCAGTAGAGACATGTTTCCTTCAATCGAATGACCACCTTCTAAACCCAAAACACAGGCAATCCTCCCTTTTTTGTTAATCTTTTTAAAATCTGAGATATTTTTAGCTAATTCTAAATCATCTGGATATTTCTCCAACTGTTGATAGAAAAGGTCGATTAGATTAAAAGCCTCTTTTGCTGCACTATCCGGTAGAAAATCTGGAGAAACCCAGATAGCGAAAACCTGAAGGTCAACCCCTCCTTCTTTTAAACGAGGGATATCGATATGTCCGGTTGCGTTTTTCTCGCTAAAAACATAATCCCCCTTCTTTAACTTCAGAATAGTATCAGAGTGCAGGTCGCAAACCAAAGCTTTAGAATGAAGTTTTTTCGCTTTATTGGATATATCAACCACCCCGAAAGCTATCTGAAACAAAAAAAATAGGGCAAACATTGAGATTATCGTTTTCATAGATAAATTAGAAGGTTAAAATTATTCTTTTTTCTCCGCCTCAGAGGATGCGGAAGGTTTCTTTTCCTCTTTAGTTATCCCTTCTTCTTTCTTCAGCTCTTCTAAATAATTCATCCTCAGGTCAAACAAAACGTTATCTAAATATTTTTTTTCCTCTTCTGTCAGTCTACCTTTAGTCTTCTCCTGAAGGAGCTCTAAAATATCAATGGAGTATTTAGCCTGTTCCAGGTTTCTCTCCACCTGCCTGGTTATTGGGTTAATCAGCTTACCCATCTGCTGCAGAGCTGCGGTTTGAAACATAAAAACCAAATGAAAAAAAAGCTCCCCTTTAGTCTGGTTTTTATCTTCTTCCTTCATACCTACCTATCTTGATATATGATTTGATTATCAATTCTTTTGCATCTCCTGAGCAAATTTATGGGCTACATCCAGACTATGTTGTAAATCCATCATCTCCGCATCCACTTTCTTCAAAAGCCGGTTAAGATCGTAGTCTTTTGACTCGGAGAGCAATTTTTTAATTCCCTTCTCTAACCTGGTTGCATCTTCTAAAAGCTCTTCAATTTTATCTGCTATGCTCATTTAAACCTCTATTTTTTAAAAGTTAAAACTAATTTATTTTCTTTACTCCATGCTTCTGGTTTTAACCAGCCTTTCAGAAACCCTCCTGATATCTAAACGATATTGATTCATCACCACCTGAGCTATCTCCACAGGATCTAAGGCATAATCTTCTAATCCCTTCGTCTTAACCGGGGTGTTATGGCTGGAGATATTAATTGCCAGATGTATCTTGGTGGAAACTTTTGTGCGGGTAACTGTGGAGATGGTAAGCTTGGCATCTCCATCGAAGATGTCATCTCCCCATCTTTGCAAAATATCCCCTTTCAGTCGATGATTTAGTTTATCCTTGAGGATCGATACTATAAGCTTCTGTTTCAAAATCGCTTTCTCCAGGTCTAAATCGAAATGTTCGACAACAAAATGCAGCATCTTCTCACTTCTTATCCGGGTTTTCTTCTTATAGTGATCAATACCTACTAAATACTTCTCCTCCAGTTCACAGGGACCGATAAAGCTTACGATACTATCACCTAAAAGGTCAAAATTAGTATAAGCCCAATGGGAACAAAGCTGTTCCCCGGTGAACTTTAGCTCCTCAGATACAAACAGCGATTTCATAATTCCTCTCTTTTCCTACGGATCCATTTTTTGGAAAAATATATAAAATTTATCCTATATCCGCCAGCTTGAATTTATCTTTATATCTTTTGATAAACTTACTCCTCAAACATAGATTATCCTTTGAGCTTAAGTTTGGATCTTCCTGCACTATCCTGAAAGCCCAATCCCGAGCTTTGTATAGTAACCCTAAATCCTCAGTTAAATCTGCAATCTTTAGATCGGGTAATCCATGCTGTCTGGTGCCGAAGAACTCCCCTGGACCTCTTAATTTAAGATCCGCTTCTGAGATTCTAAATCCGTCTGTAGTTGAGGATAAAATCTGGAGCCTTTTTTTCGCTTCTTCAGAAATCGTAGGGGAGTACTTCAATATACAATAGGATTGTTCCTCCCCTCTGCCGATTCTTCCCCTGAGCTGATGAAGCTGGGAAAGCCCAAACCTCTCCGCATGCTCAATTAACATCAGCGTAGAATTAGGCACATCCAATCCCACCTCGATCACCGTAGTGCAAACTAAAATATCAAACTTCTTTGAGCGAAAATCTTTCATTATCTTTTCGCGCTCTTCTCTTTTTATCCTGCCATGGAGCAAAGCTATTTGTCTATGAGAAAAAACTTTCTCTTTAAGAAATTGATACCCCTCAGTTGCCGCTTTTAAATCAGCTTTTTCTGATTCCTCGATCAAAGGGTAAACGATATAAGCCTGTCTTCCTTTTTTAAGCTCCTCCTCTAAAAAAAGATAACCCTTTTCTGAGGAATTCTCCTCTAAAAGCCTGGTCTCAATCTTTTTCCTTCCAGGAGGCATTTGGTCAATTACCGAGACATCTAAATCACCGTAAACTGTCAGGGCTAAGGTGCGAGGAATAGGGGTGGCAGTCATAACCAAAAGGTGAGGTGATTTACCTTTAAGCTTTAAGCTTAATCTCTGCAAAACTCCAAAACGATGTTGCTCATCTATAACCGCCAGACCCAACTTGTTGAAACTTACCTCTTTTTGAATAAGGGAATGGGTGCCTATTATGATCTTTGCCTCCCCGGAGGAGATCTTCTCTAAGATCTTTTTCCTTTCTCCGGTTTTTACCGAACTGGTTAAAAGGAGTGGTTTTATCTTTAAAGATTCTAAAAAGAAACTAAGGCTCAGATAATGCTGTTCAGCTAAAACCTCAGTTGGTGCCATTATAGCTGTCTGATAACCATTTTCCACGGCCATCAACATAGTAAGAAGTGCTACGACGGTCTTTCCTGAACCAACATCCCCCTGCAAAAGCCGGTGCATAGCTTTTCCTGAGGAGATATCCTGATAGATTTCATTTAAAACTTTCCTCTGGGCAAGAGTCAATTCAAAGGGTAGGTTCTGCACAAAAGTTTTAATTATTTCCCCGGGTCGGCTAAAAACTATACCCTCCTCTTTTATCTCTGATCTTTTCTTTCTCAAGGCTAAAAGAAGCTCCAAATAGAAAAGCTCTTCAAAAGCTAATCTTTTCTTCGCCTTTTTAGCCTCCTCTAAAGAAGCTGGAAAATGAATATTTTTCATTGACCAATCCAAAGATGGAAGCTCAAGCTCTTCTCTCACCTTAACTGGAAGTGACTCTGGAACCTGAGTTTGAAGATTTTCCAGAATAAAGCTTATGGTTCGGCGGAAGCCTCGACTATCCAGATAGAGATGTTTTAACTCTGAAGTTGAAGGATATAAAGGGATAACTCCTCCGGTATGGATCAACTTTTCCCCTTTTTCAGAATCTGGATCCACAGGACCTGAGATTATCTCAAATTCCGGATGGGGCATCTGCAGTCCATAGAAATCCCTCACCTCCCCTGAGGCGATAACTGTATCACCTTCTTTAAAACGGTGCTGAATATATTTGATTCCAGAAAACCAGACCAGTTTTAGAAAACCTTTCCCTTCTCTTATGATCACCCAATATTGGGGGGTTCTCCATCTTTTTATACCATAGGATTCAACCGTTCCCATAACTGTTGCCTTAGAGTTGACCTGAAGCTGACTTATGGGGGTGAAGGTGCCTCGGTCTAAGTATCTGCGAGGGATATGATAAAGAAGGTCTTCCACTGTTTTTATGCCCATGGAGTCTAACGCTTTTGCTTTAGTTGGACCTATCCCTTTCAAATACTGTATTGGGCTTTGAAGGTCGATTCGCCTAAGTCCGCCAGAAGCGGATTGAGGGTTAACTGACAAAGCAGTTGCCAAAACGTACTCCTGAAGAAAGAAAATTTAACTTTTAAAAATTATATTAATCTTTTAACTCAATTCTGTCAAGGGGTTTTAGGAAGGTTCAAAAATTAGTTTTTGAATGGGATTTGGGTATAAGTCTTGGAACGCGAACTATTATGTTTGCCTGAATTAATTTTTTTGATTTTCAGAGGCCTTACGTTTTTCCTTGACAAATCCTTTTTAAATTCTATTTTATTTTTTTGTATTTTCAGTTTAGATTTTGTATTCATGAAATGGTTTTGAAGTCGGGCAAGGGTGCCCGACCTACGAGGAAAATCAATACCCTCTTTTCTCGTAGGCGTCCGCCTGAGACGGACCAGCCCCGTAATAGGAGTTTTTCGGAGCTCTCTTTGTTTTTAGGTTAGATTTTGTGTCCGAGAATCGGAATGGTAAGATTGGTAGTAGGATTAGGTAATCCGGGTAGAAGGTATCAGAAGACCAGGCATAACTTAGGCTACCGGGTAGTTGACCTTTTAAGCGAGAAATATAAAAAGAGCTTCAAGCCAGGGAAAGCCGATTACCTTTACTGCCAGCTAAAAATTGAAGGTAAAGAGGTCTATCTTTTAAAGCCTCTAACCTATATGAACCAGAGCGGTCAGGCGGTTTTTGACTCCTTAGGTTTTTTTAACTTGACTCCGCCTGAGCTTTTTGTTATATGTGATGATATAAACCTCCCCTTAGGTAAGCTAAGGCTAAGAGAGAAAGGGAGTGATGGAGGACATAAGGGCTTAAGCTCGATCATTTATCATCTGGGCTTGGAGGAGTTCCCCAGACTTAGATTGGGAATTGGTCCTCTACCAGCAGATGAAATATTAGAAGATTTTGTTCTAAAAAAGTTTAAAAAAGAAGAGGAAAAAAGCGTAGAAGAGATGATTTGTAAAGGGGCTTTAGCAGTGGAGAGTTTAATTATATTCGGATTAAAAGAGAGTATGAACAGGTTCAATTTGGAAGGAGGTGAGTTTTGAGACAATACGAGACTGTTTTTATCCTGGACCCGGGATTAGACGAGATCACCTGGGATAAAGAGGTAAAAAAGATAGAGGAACTGATAGAAAATAATAAAGGAAAAATTATCCAGACCCAGCGCTGGGGACTAAGGAAACTATCCTACCACATAAAGAAGAAAAACGAAGGATATTATGTTTTAATCCAGTTTGAAGCTCCTACAAGCCTCATTCGGGAACTTGACAGATATTATAAGCTAAACGAGAGCTGTCTAAGGTTCCTGAATGTCGTCCTGGAGGAGAAAAAAGTGGTTTTGGAAAAAGATAAAGAACCTTCCTCCATTGTAGGAAGTAAAGAGAAGGTGTAAATCTAAGTTGTGGAAATGATGAGACAAGGAGGATTTCGATGTCCAATACCAGGCTGCCCCATCTAAACCGGGTTTTGATCGTGGGAAACCTGACCAAAGATCCAGAATTACGTTACACTTCTACTGGTGTTCCCGTGGCAAACTTCAGGATCGCCTCCAATAAGAAATATAAGGACAATCTGGGTGAAAGCAAGGAGGATGTCTGCTTTATCGGAGTTGTGGCTTGGCAGAAGTTAGCCGAAAGCTGCAGTAAATTTTTAAAAAAAGGGAGTGCGGTTTTGGTAGAGGGCGAACTGCGCAGCAGGTTTAAAGAAAACGATGATGGTAGCAAAAGAAATTTAATCGAGATAAGAGCTTTTCAGGTACAGTTTTTAGACAAAAAGACTGAAGCAGTCCCGGTGGAGGAAACCAGCCTTTTTGATTTAAAATTTTCTGGAGAGGAAAATATCTCAGACTTAAGGAGCTCAATTGAGAATTTATAAAAAGGAGGATAAAATTAAAACTATGTTAGATGATCTGGAGAGAAGGAAAAAAAAGGTCTGTCGCTTCTGTGAGGATAAATTGAAAGTCATTGACTATAAGGATGAAAAATTACTCAGAAGATTTATCACTGACCGGGGGAAGATAATCCCCCGACGAATTACTGGCAATTGTGCCAGCCATCAAAGGGAGATAACCCGGGCCATAAAGCGAGCACGGCATATAGCTCTGCTTCCCTTCACCACTGAGACCTATAGATAAGATAAAGATGCCGAGGAGAAAATGAAAATAATCTTAAAAGAGGATTTAGAGGAATTGGGAAAATGCGGTGAGGTAATCCAAGTCAAAGATGGTTATGCCAGGAATTATCTTTTCCCCAAGAATTTAGCCATACCTGCTACCAAAGGGAACCTCAGATCGATAAATGAGGTCACCCGGCAGAAGAAGATCCGGGATGAGAAAAAGATAAAAGGTGATGAGAAGCTGAAAGCTGATTTAGAAAAGATCTCCATAACGGCTGAGGTCAGGGTAGGAGAAGAGGATCGGGTCTTCGGCTCCGTAACCTCTCAGGATATAGCCGGGCTTTTAAAAGAGAAGGGTTTTGAGATCGATAAACGAAAAATAGAGTTAGATGAATCGATCAAAGCCTTAGGAGTTTACACTATCCCTGTAAAAATTCATGGAGAGCTCGTAGCAAATTTAAAATTGTGGGTGGTCAAGAAAAGCGAGGAGTAGCCTTTATCCAGCAGATCCGAAGGAAAAGATAGTCTAAAACAGGATCAAGGGGAGAAGTCGGCATGAAAGAAGTAAAGATAAATGGCATAGCCTTAGATATCACTACCAATTCACCAGTGGTGATCTTGGCCCCCTTGGATTCAGACCAGCTTCTCCTTCCCATCTGGATAGGACATTATGAAGCCTGGGCTATCGGTATGGAGCTTTCCGGCCTTTCCTCAAAAAGACCTTTAACTCACGACCTTTTGAAGTCTGCGATTGAATCCCTGGGTGGGAAAATCCTGAAGGTGGAGGTAACTGAGCTGGTCAATCAAACCTTTTATGCTAAAATCTATGTAGAGCTTAATGGCTCAGTTAAGGAGATCGATGCCAGACCTTCAGACTCTATCGCCTTAGCCTTAAAAGCAGGGGCAAAAATCTATGTGGCAGATGAACTGTTTGAGATAAAAAAAGGTGACGGTAAAACTCCTGGAGCAACTGATGCAGAATCTTTAAGAGAGAGATTGAGAAAGATAAACCCGGAGGATTTCGGGAGATATACCCTTTAAATCTTCAGCTTTATTTTTATAGACTCATAAAGTCCTTCTTTATGAAACCAGCTCAAATAAAACTCGCACAGTTGAAAAAAAACCTTAAAAAGATGGGAAAAGTTCTCATTGCCTTTTCCGGAGGGGTGGATTCTTCCTTCCTTTTAAAAGTCGCTCTGGATACCTTAGGAAAAGAAAACGTCTTAGCAGTAACTGCCGATTCAGAGACTTACCCAAAAAGTGAGCTCAAAGACGCTTCCAGATTGGCGGAGGATTTAGGTTTGAACGGAAGACATAGAATTATAAAAACCTCAGAGCTTAAGCTTAAAAAATTCTCAGAAAATCCACCAGATCGGTGTTATTATTGTAAATCCGAGCTTTTCTCAAGATTAAAAAAGATCGCTCAAAAAAATAAAATTTCTTATGTTTTAGACGGCTCCAATTATTCAGACCAGAACGATTTCAGACCCGGTAGAAAAGCCATCTTCAATTTAGGAGTCAAAAGCCCTCTTCTGGAATCAAAACTTACCAAAGAAGAGATAAGAGCCCTTTCTAAAAAACTTAAGCTCCCTACCTGGAACAAGCCAGCCTTAGCCTGTTTATCCTCCAGAATCCCTTATGGAGAAAAGATTACATTTGAAAAGTTAAAACGGATAGAAAAAGCTGAAAGTTTCTTGAAGAATTTAGGATTTAACCAGCTAAGGGTTAGAGATCATAATAATATCGCCCGGATTGAATTGGAGCCAGAAGAGTTGCAAAGATCATTGGACGAAAGTTTAAGAAAAAAAATATATGATAGATTAAGAAATTTAGGATATAGCTATATAACCTTAGACCTTTTAGGATATAGAACCGGTAGTATGAATGAGATTTTGTCCACAGTCCGCCAAAAGGCGGACAAATTCGGAAAAAGGAGATAAAAGTTTGGAGGAGAAAGATAAAAGAGTTGCTCTAAAGATATACTATGAAGGTAAATGCAAAGAGGTTACCTTTGAGGAGCTATGTTTATCCAATAACTTAGCCCAGGAGGCATTGGTAACCCTTTTGATTAAGAAGAAGATTATCGAACCAAAAGAGCTTATGGAAATGATGGATAAGATCAGAAAAGAAAGATACAAAACCTCTGAGGAGAAATCCGAATCTGGATCCACCTCTGGAGGAAAAGAATAGATATGGGAGAAGATGTCTTGACCTGGATTTCACATCCTTTAAAGAAAAATAAGAGGAATACTATTTTAGTTATCCTTTTTCTTGTTCTGACACCAGCAATAGTCTTTTTCTCAACCCAGAGTCTTTTTTTTCTTATTCTTGCATTTCTGATTTTGCTGGGTTCCCTTTCCTCCTTCTTTTTACCAACAACCTATGAGCTTTCTTCTGACAGAGTCAAGGTTAGATTTTTTTTAAATACCAAAGAGGTGGAATGGAAAAACTATCGCAGTTTTTATGTGGATAAAAATGGGGTTTTACTTTCCCCTTTTGAAAAACCCTCCCGTTTAGAAAATTTTAGAGGTATATATATAAGGTTTAACCAGAATAAAGATGAAGTGGTGAATTTTATTAAAGAGAGGATAAAAAGCTAAAATGCCGTTCAGACTGCCCTTCTCCTCGGGGCCCAAATCACCGGGGAAATCCGAATCTGGACAAAAGGAGCTTACTCCTGAACAACAGGAGATCTTAGATAAGATTGCTAAAAAGGTAGTCTTGTGGAAGATGTCTGTTCCGGCAATCTTGTTTCTGGAATCAGTTAAGCCTTTAAATTATATCGGCTCCCAGATGCTTGTATTTTTTGAGCCCTTCGTACAGACCCTTTTTTCCTGGAAAGATTATGATGAGTTCAGGAAGATGATGGAAGAAAGGGAGAATACAGAAAGGCTTTTACAGGCAATAGAGAAGTTCGACGCTGAAGCCTTTACCAAAGAGAAAGAGAATAAAAAAAGAAGAAAAGAGGAAAGGAAGAAAAAAGGCAGAAGAACTTTGTGGCAGGTAATAACCGGGAAAGAATAGTTTTGGAGTGCATCATCCGTAACGATGCAAGGAGTTATAGAGTTTAAATCTTTAGGTTTACCTGATTTGGAGTGCATCCAAATAGGTGCCCTTGTGCCTGTCGGGTCCCCTGACCCGACAGCAATAGCAGGTCAAACATCCTCGCCAAAGGTGGAAGGTGCTTGACAAAAAATATTGAGTTTAAAGAGAGAAAGAAGAAGCAATGATTTTTTTTAGAAGATCACTTTTATTAGTTCTACTTGCATTCATTATCTTGGGTTATACAAAAGCGATTGGAGCTAATGATTCAACTTGGGTAAAAACCAAAAAACATCCTAAACTTACGATTACTAAACTGAGTGGGGAGGGATTTGTAGGAAAATTAATGGCTTTCAAACTGGATTCCCTATGTATAGTTTCGGCCTTTGATTCAACATTGCACGATTTAAATGAGATTACATATATTAGGGTTGATCGAAGTTCAAATACACGCAAAGGGTGGTGGTCGGGTTTTTGTTTTGGCGCACTTTTGGGATGTGGATTTGCTTGGGAACCTGAGTATGGTCCTTATGGTGTTGATTTCAAATTTAATGCAGGTAAATACTTTTTGTGTGCACTTTCTGGTAGTCTAGTGGGTGGGATAATAGGAGCAATTAATAGCACCGAGAAGAAGATAGATTTTTCAAGCCTATCTAAAGATGATAAGGTAAATACAATAAGCAAGTTAGGGGGAAAGAAAGTTCGTAAGAAGAAGTAAAAGATAAAAAGTCGAGTTTGAATGCACAGTTACCTCGAAATTATTTGAATTTCGCTTTACTCAACAAGGGCTGTCGCTATGAAAAGCATGAGAGACAAATAGAATTGTCTAGCAATCCTTTCGGATATACTCGACCTACGAAAAGAGAAAATGTAGGGACAGCCCTTGTGGCTGTCCGTCTTACGGACAGGGACAAGCCCTGTCCCTACAAAAGAAATATTCTGTCATAAAGGAGTACTATGAAAGATTTAAAACCAGAAGATATCAATGTAATCGTAGCAACTGATTGCGGAAGCACTACCACTAAAGCAATTTTGATTGAGAAAAGAGGGGAGGAATACCGCCTGATCGTTAGAGGTGAAGCCCCTACCACAGTTGAGTTTCCTTTTGAGGATGTAACTATGGGGGTATTAAATGCGGTGGCTGAGGTGGAGGAGCTTTCTGGAAGGAAGATTCTGGATGAGAAAGGGAGGATTATTTCACCGGCCAAGGGAAACGTCGGCACTGACATCTATGTTTCAACTTCAAGCGCTGGTGGTGGCTTGCAAATGATGGTTGCCGGTGTAGTCAGAAGCATGACTGCTGAAAGTGCTGAAAGAGCGGCTTTAGGAGCAGGTGCCATTGTGATGGACGTTATCGCCTCCAATGATAAAAGGCTTCCTCATCAGCAGATTCAGAGGATCAGACATTTAAGGCCGGATATGATTTTATTATCCGGAGGGATCGACGGAGGAACCACTACCCATGTGGTGGAATTAGCTGAGCTTCTCTCTGCTGCAGATCCCAAGCCAAGATTGGGTATAGGTTATCAGCTACCGGTTATCTATGCCGGAAATATAAATGCCCGTGAGGCAATAAAAAATACACTTTTAGACAAAGTGGATTTAACCATAGTGGACAATATCCGACCGGTCCTGGAAAGGGAAAACCTCTTCCCTGCCCGGGAGAAAATCCACGACCTATTTATGGAGCATGTGATGGCTCAGGCACCTGGTTATAAAAAGCTTATGACCTGGACCGATGCACCGATTATGCCCACCCCGGGTGCAGTTGGCTTAATTATGAAAAAGATAGCAGATGAAGAAGGAATCGAGGTGGTAGGTGTGGATATAGGTGGTGCGACCACTGATATCTTCTCCGTATTTCAGACTATTTTCAACCGAACCGTAAGCGCCAACTTAGGGTTGAGCTATTCTGTATCCAACGTCTTTGCTGAAGCGGGATTGAGTAATGTGATGAGATGGGTTCCCTTTCATATGGATGAAAGGGATTTAAGAAATCGGGTCAAAAATAAGATGATCAGACCAACAACTATTCCTCAGACCCTGGAAGAGTTAATCTTCGAGCAGGCTATTGCTAAAGAAGCTTTAAGGCTTG